>Ga0134125_10003771_pt1 | contig 17456 bp, 16 predicted proteins | sample KB31751_FD_96464 | JGI IMG/M metagenome (GOLD analysis project Ga0134125, IMG submission 96464) | Terrestrial soil microbial communities with excess Nitrogen fertilizer from Kellogg Biological Station, Michigan, USA - KB3-175-1 | ecosystem: Environmental > Terrestrial > Soil > Unclassified ...
GCACGCCGCTCTGCCTCGATTGGCCCTTCGTGCCGCCAAGCGAATAGCCGTCGCGCCACTTGTCGCCCCGCCGCGTCGACCATTCAGCGTACGCGCCGGCACCGATCGGCAACGGATGTGCATTGCTCCTCGTCGGGCGCCTCGCGTCGGCGTCGAGGAGGACACATGAAAACGACGTGGCTGTTGCTACTGGGGTTGGTCGCGAGCCCCGCATTCGCCGTCGAGACCGCGCGCACGCAAATCGATCCCGGCGCCGAAGAGAAGCTGCGCCAGATGAGCAACTATCTGGCCGGCCTCAAGACCTTCCGCGTCGAGTCGAAGGCCGTCGACGAGAAGGTCACCACCGACGGGCAGAAGCTGCAGTTTCTGTCCGACTCCAAGGTCACCGTGCAGCGGCCCAACAAGCTGCGCGACGATCGCCTGGGCGCAGCGACCGACACCGTCATCCGCTACGACGGCAAGGAGCTCAGCATCTACGGCAAGCGCACCGGCTTCTACGCCAGCTCGCCGGCGCCGGGGACGCTCGATGGGGCCATCGACTTCGCGCGCGCTCGCTACGGCTTCGACGCGCCGGGCGGCGACCTGCTCGTCAGCCGGCCGTACGACGACCTCATGGAGGACGTGCGCTCGGCGCGTGACCTCGGCATCGAGACCGTCGACGGCGTGCCGTGCCACCACCTCGCCTTCCGCGGCACCAACGTCGACTGGCAGATCTGGATCGAGGACGGGCCGCGCCCCTTGCCGCATCGCTACGTGATCAGCACCAAGGATCAGGCGGCGCGTCCCGAGTTCACCGTGAACCTCACGCGCTGGGAGCCCAACGTTCCCGTCGACGCGAGCACCTTCAACTTCACGCCGCCGCCGGGCGCCCAGCGGATCAAGTGGATCCCGGTGCACCCCGATCGCGCGGCCCGCTAAAGGAGGACCCATGCGTCGCAGCATTGGAAGACGCCTTTGCCTCGCCTTCGTCGCGCTGGCGGCGTCGCTCATCACCGTCGAGGCGGCGGCGATCATCGGCCGGCCGCTGACGCCGGTCAGCTTCGCCGGCGCCGCGCGCCGCAGCGTGCGCCGCACCGCGTACGCCGCGCCGATCGTCGGCGCCGCGGCCGTGGGCACCGCGGCGGCCGTGGGCACCGCCGCCGCCGTCGGCACCGCCGCCGCCGTGGCCACGCTGCCGCACGGCTGCTACGTCGGCGCCCCCTGTGGCGGCGTCGTCTACGAGCCGCGCTACTCCGGCGCCACCGTCGTCTACGTCCCGCGCTAGTATCTCGCCGCCGTGGCTTGATCGCTTCGTTTCGGTTCACAACCCGGCGACGTCGGCACGCGCTGCGGCGAGATACTGCGCAGCGATCCCAGGAGGCGTGCCGCCTCCCTCGTCGGGCAGAGCCCGCCGAGCCTCCCTCCTGCTGACGGCCGGACTGCCGGCCGACGGCGCCTTTGGCGCCTTGAAAGAGCCAGATCGGCAACCAGTCGAGTTGAATGCGGCGAGATAGCGAGGTCGGCAACCAGTCGAGTTAAATGCGGCGAGGTGAGCCGCGCTGCGGCATCCATGACGATCGCGTGAAGGTTCGGCTCCGGGTGGGGCATCCACCTTCGTGATCGTACGCGGTTGGATGGTCCTCGCTTGCGCCGCGGCTCTGTGCGGCTGCGGGCCGAACAGCATCTCGCGCGGCACGCCCGACATGGCGGCCGGCGGCAACGGCGACGGCGACGGCGGCCTCGGCTTCGGCCCCGACATGAGCGACGGCCCCGTCGTCACCATGATGTGCCCGCACGCGAGCGACCCACCGCTCGCCTCCGGAACCTGCCAGGTCACCGCGGGCACCGGCGGCACGCTCATCACCGGCACCATCCTCGTGCCCGGCCAGGTGCTCCACGGCGGCCAGGTCCTCTTCGACGCCACCGGCACGATCACCTGCGTGAGCTGCGACTGCTCGGCGATGGCCGCCGGCGCCACCGCCATCGACTGCCCGACCGGCGTGGTCTCGCCCGGCCTCATCAACACCCACGATCACATCACGTATGCCCAGAACTCGCCGGTGACCGACTCGGGCGAGCGCTACGAGCACCGCAACGATTGGCGCAACGGCGACGGCGGCCACACCAAGATCAGCTACGCCAGCGGCGCCACGCCCGCGCAGGTGCAGTGGGGCGAGCTGCGCTTCCTCATGGGCGGCGCCACCTCGACGGTCGGCTCGGGGGGACAGACGGGCCTCCTGCGCAACCTCGATCAGTCGGCCAACGAGCAGGGCCTCGGCGATCCCGCCGTCTACTTCAACACCTTCCCGCTCGGCACGAGCACGCCGTCGTCGATGGCGTGCACCGCCTACACCTTCGACGACACCTCGAGCTCGATCGCCAACGACAAGGCCTACGAGCCGCACATCTCCGAAGGCATCGACGCCACCGCGCGCAACGAGTTCGTCTGCTCGTCGACGAGCGCCAACGGCGGGCAGATGCTCACGCAGCCGCAGAGCGCCTTCATCCACGCGGTCGCGCTCGAGCCCGCCGACTACCTGGCGATGGCCAAGGCCGGCACCAAGCTGATCTGGTCGCCGCGCTCCAACATTCGCCTCTACGGCGACACCGCGCCGGTCACGGTCGCCTCGCGCATGGGCGTGCGCATCGCGCTCGGCACCGATTGGACGCCGTCGGGCTCGATGAACATGCTGCGCGAGCTCGCCTGCGCCGACTCGTTCAACAAGACCTACCTCGACAGCTACTTCAGCGACGAAGAGCTGTGGCTGATGGCCACGCGCAACGCGGCCATGGTCACCGCCTCCGACGCCAAGCTCGGCATCCTGGCGACGGGCCACCTCGCCGACATCGCCATCTTCGACGGGCGCACCAACCAGGATCATCGCGCCGTGATCGCCGCGCAGCCGCAAGACGTCGTGCTGGTGATGCGCGCCGGCTCGGCGATCTACGGCGACGCATCGATCATCAGCGCGCTCGGCCTCGCGAGCTGCGACGCGGTCACCGTGTGCAGCGCGATGAAGTCGGTCTGCCTGACCAAAGAGCTCAACACCACCTACGCGCAGCTGCAGACGGCCGCCGGCGCCAGCGACTACGCGGCGTTCTTCTGCGGCACGCCGACGGGCGAGCCGACCTGCACGCCGACGCGCCCAAAGTCGGTGAGCGGCTCGACGGTCTACACCGGCGCGCCCTCGTCGAGCGACGCCGACGGCGACGGCATCCCCGACGCCAGCGACGACTGCCCCAAGGTGTTCAACCCCATCCGCCCCGTCGACGGCGGCAAGCAGGCGGACGCCGACGGCGACGGCGTGGGCGACGCGTGCGATCCCTGCCCGCTCACCGCCAACGCCACCACCTGCTGATTCCGCGGCCGTTTTCCCGCACGTGACGGATTGTTTCGCCCCGCCCCAATAACGGGTGATGGCGAAGCACATTCTCGCAGCGCTCGCGCTCGTTCCGCTCGTTGCCTGCCTGTCGCCGCCGGTGGCTTCGCCGCGCACGACGGTCACGCAAGAGACCAACGTGCGCACGCAGCAAGACATCAAGAACAAGGTCGACATCCTGTTCATGGTCGACAACTCGAGCTCCATGGATCCGATGCAGCTCGAGCTGCGCGCGCGCTTCGGCGACTTCCTCGAGCCGTTCTCCGATCTCGCCGCCAAGGGCATCTACGCCGATCTGCACATCGGCGTCGTCACCTCCGACTACGGCGCCGGCGACGCCGGCGGCGGCGGCTGCGATCCGTCGCCGGGCGGACAGCGCGGCCTGTTGCAGACGCTGCCTTCGCCGAATGCGACCAATCCGCCCGCGGGCTGCATGGCGCCGGTCGGCAAGCCGTACATCGCCTACGCGTTCGGGCCCGGCGCGGCGACCACGAACCTGCCCAACGGCAGCGACGCGACCGCGCTGGTGAACGAGTTCACCTGCATGGCGTCGGTCGGGGCGAAGGGCTGCGGCTTCGAGCATCAGCTCGAGTCGGTCTACGCGGCGCTGCGCAATCACGACGAGAACGCCGACTTCTTGCGCTCCGACGCGCTCCTGGCGGTGGTCTTCGTGACCAACGAGGACGACGGCTCCGCGGCACCGACGGCGAAGTTCTACGAGTCGGCGGTCGATCCGATGGGCACGAGCATGTACGGGCAGTATTCGACCTATCGCCAGACCCGCTTCGCCGTCGACTGCGGCGGCATGCCCATTCCCTACGGCATGCCGGTGGGGCCGCTGGCCGGGTGCGAGGCGACGCCCAATCCGATGATGGACGTCGGGCACGCCTACGACCTCTCGCGCTACATCCGCTTCTTCACGCTGCCGTCGACGCAAGGCGGCGTGAAGGACGACCCGTCGGACGTCATCCTCGTCGGGCTCGACGGGCCGGAGACGCCGTTCGCGACGATCCTCGAGGATCCGTCGCAGACCAACGCGCCCTATCACGCGTGTCCGAGCCCGATGCTCTCGTCGAGCTGCACGGAGGCGCTGCAGCACTCGTGCGAGAACACGGTGCAGCTGGGCTTCTTCGCCGATCCGGCGGTGCGGCTCAACACCGTGATCCGCTCGCTGCCGTCGTCGAACAGCCAGGTCTCGAGCATCTGCGGCGACGATCCGACCAAGACGCCGGACTACACGCAGACCATGCAGGCGGTGGCCGAGCTCATCAGCACGTTCATCAAGCCGAGCTGTCTCAACGCACCGGTCGTGACCAAGCTCGACGGCACACCCGACTGCGTGGTCGTGGACGTGACCAAGCATCCCGACGGCAGCGCGCCGACCCAAGTGTCCGTCGCGTCGTGCGCGGAGAACGGCAACGTGCCGCCGTGTTGGCAGTACAACGACCTCCTGCCGCAGTACCAGATGCAAGGCTGCACGCCGCCGAACGTGGCGCCGCCCGCATCATGCATGCTGCCCGCGAGCTGCCAGCCGGTGATCGATCCGCGCGACGGCACGAGCCATCTCGCCAGCATCTCGATCAACCGCGGCGGCATGCCGGCGCCCGACAACACGAGCGCGCACGTCTCGTGCGCGACCATCGCGTCCAGCTCGCAGTAGCCAGTAGTCACTAGTTGAAGTCGTACGAGATCTGCGCGACCACCTGCGGCCCGACCGACTGCGTGCCGTTCAGATCCATGAGCAGCGGCGCATCGACGGCCACGCGAATCAACAGATCGCGCCACGGATTGGCGAGGAAGGCGACCGCGAGGTAGCCGGTGGTGCCGCCGGTGTTGGGCACGGCGCGCTTGGTCATGAGCGTGTCCGACTGCTGCCACACGAAGTCGCCGCCGAGCTGGAGCGCCCCCCACGTCCACGGCTGCAGCTGGAACGCGAGCGAGCCGACGATCGACGAACCGCGCCGGTAGCCGTCCCAGCCGCGCGTGGTCCAGCGCAGCGCGCCCGACGCGAAGAACGAGGTCAGCTCGCCGGAGAACCACGCGTAGGTGATCCCGCCGAACGGATCCCACGAGCCCGAGCCCGGCTGATCGTCGGGCGGCACCACGAAGCCCATCGAGTCGGTCACCCGCGGCCCCGTCGGAAACTTGAGCCCGCCCATCGCCCAGATCACGTGGTGCGGCGCGAACGACTTCTCCTGGAACACGACGAGGCGCGCCGCCAGCTCGAGATCGCCGAGGCCGTTGACGGTGCCCTGCGGCCCGGGCGGACGCTGGATCCAGCTCGTCACCCACGGCAGGATGGCGCCGATGGTGAGGCGCTTCCATGGCGTCCAGCTCGCCGCCAGCGTCGAGCGCAGGAACTGCGTGTGCTCGCCGGTCTCGTCGTCGCCCATGGTGAGCGACCCGTAGCGCTCTTCCCACGCGACGCGGATGCGGTTCTTGTAGGGCCGCTCGACGCCGGTCGCGGTCAGCGTCGGATCGCCGCAGCCGCACGAGGCGCACGCTGCGGCCCGGCGCGCGGTCGCGGCCAGGGCCACGACGGCGACGAGCGCGAACGCACAAGTGCGAGCGACTCTCACTACTCAGTGTTATGGCCGGGGTGGGCCGCTGTCCATGCGATCGTTTTTCGCACCCACGGTAGGTGCGGTAGGACCAGATTTCACAGGGAGCTCAGAGAGCTCAGGGAGAACGAAACGCTTACAGACAGACGCTACGGGACCTTTCTGTAAGAGTTTTGTTCTCCCTGAGTTCTTTGATCTCCCTGTGAATTATTTCGAGGGAGGGTGCTTGCGCAACTTCAGCTGCAAGGACCTGCGGTGCATACCGAGGCGCCGCGCCGCCTCCGAGACGTTGCCGCCGGCGTCGCCGAGGACGCGCTGGATGTGCTCCCACTCGGCCCGCGCCAGCGACGGCGCGGGGAACTCCTGCGTGGGCGGCGCCGCCTCGCCCTCTTCGCGCGTCAGCGCCGCCAGGATCTCGTCGGCATCGGCGGGCTTGGGCAGGTACTGCGTGGCGCCGAGCTTCACCGCGTCCACGGCGGTGGCGATGCTGCCGTAGCCGGTGAGCACCACGATGCGCGTGGTCGGATCGACCGCTTTCAGATCGCGCACCACGTCGAGCCCGCTGCGCCCGGGCATCTTGAGATCGACCACCGCGAACTGCGGCGAGTCCTCGCGCGCCGACGCCAGCGCCTCGTCGTAGTTGGCGGCCAGGCGCACGTCGTGGCCGCGATCGCGAAAGGCGCGCCCGAGGCGCTTGCGAAACACGTCGTCGTCGTCGACGAGCAGGATGGACGCGCTGTTGTCGTCGTCGCCGCTCATGCGATGGGCAACAGCACGAGCGCGCGCGTGCCGGCGCCCGCCTCCGACGACAAGGTCAGCTCTCCCCCGAGCCGCTCGACGAGCGTGCGGGTCAAGAACAGGCCGAGCCCCATGCCGCGCCCCGGCTCCTTGGTCGTGAAGAACGGCTCGCCGGCGCGCGCCAGCACCGCCTCGGGCATGCCGGCGCCGCGATCGACGACCTCGATGGCGACGCTGCGCTCGCGCACGTTGGCGCGCAGCGACACCGCGCGCTCGGGCGCCGACGCCTCCTGCGCGTTCTTGAGCAGCGACTTGAGCGCCTGCGCCACCGCGCGCGGCGGCACGCGCACGCGCTGCCCGTCGACGCCGCCGACCTCGACGTCGATGCGCGGCTCGGCACGCAAGCCGTCGACCGCCGCGCGCAGGAGCTCCGCGATCGCCACGTCGCGCGGCTGCTCGCCCGCGGTCTCGCCGGCGTCGGCGGCCATGCCGTCGAGGATCGCGCGGCAGCGATCGACCTGGGCGCGGATGAGGTGCACGTCCTCGAGCGACGCGGCGTCGGCCTGCACCTTCTCGAGGTGCCGCTCGAGCTCGCGCGCCGCCAGCGCGATGGTGCCGAGCGGCGTGGCCAGCTCGTGCGCCGCGCCGGCCGCCAGCGTCGCCAGCGACGCCAGCCGCTCCTGGCGATCGACGCGCCGCTGCGCCTCGGCCAGCTCGGCCTCGCGCGCCTCGAGGTCGCGCCGCACGCGCAGGAGGAAGTAGACGATGAAGCTCGCCGCCACGCCGAACGCGACCCACATGCCGCGCAGGTGCAGCTCCATGTGGTCGCCATGCGGCGACACCAGCATGTGCGGCTCGCCGACGAACAGCGCCCCCGAGCCGATGAGCGACACGATGACGAGCGCCCAGGTCCAGCGCGCGCGCACGATCACCGCCGCCAGCGCGATCTCGACGAGATAGAGGAACGAGAACGGATTGAACGGCCCGCCCGCGAAGTGCAGGAGCGCCGTGAGCAGCACGACGTCGAGCACCATGACCACGCCCGACCACCACTCGGCCGCATCCGCGCGCCGCGCCGCCGCCACGCAGACGATGTTGCTCACGAGCTCGACGGCGATGATGGCGTAGAGCGCCGTCAGCGGCAGCGGCACCTCGAGCACGTGCGTGACGCCGACGATGGTGGCGATCTGCCCCGCGATCGCACCCCAACGCAGCTTCACCAGCCACGAGAAGTTGATCGCTTCGCGGGTCATCGGACCGCTTCAGTTTCCGACGGTGAACGTGAACGGCTGCGTCGCGACGAACGGGCCCGCCTTCGGGTTGTTCTGGAGGATCGACATGCGCCAGATCTGCAGCGACACCTTCTTGCCCTTCCACGCGTTCCACAGGTCATCCGACGGCGTCCACTCCTGCAGCGTCGTGACCAGGCGCCACACGTAGCTGCCGTCGACGGTGAAGTGCAGGTCGTAGATGTCGCCCGACTCCGGCGGCAGGTGCAGCGTCGTCAAGGAGCCGGTCGTGAACTGCGGGCAGCAGGCGTTGCAGCCGTTGACGCCGTCCATGTAGGGCACGTCGCCGTCGGGCTGGCCGGGGCTGGCCGCGCTCTGGTTCCACTTCACGATCACCTTGGGCGCAAAGGGCGCGTCGCCGCCGCTCGACGGCGCGATCATCTGCGGCGCCTGCGCGTCGTCGACGGTGGCGGTGGGCTCGGCGTCCTCGAGCAGGCGGAACTGCTCGTCCTGCCCGCAGCCGGTGTACTCGTCGGGCGTGCGATGCGTGGGGCCGCCGCCGCACCCGGCGGACGCGAGGAGCGAGACGACGATGAGCGCGCGCTTCATGGGCCTATCCTAGTCTACTAGTTGTTGGGCGCGCCGCAGACAATCCAGGCCAGCAGCGTCGAGCGGTCGGCCTCGCCGAGCTGCGGGTTGGCGTCCGCCGGCGGCATGTTGCACACCGAGACCTGGTTGAGGACAGCGTCCTTGAGCGCGAACAGGCCGTTGTAGTCGCCGAGCGGGCGGTTCTGCGCGATCCCGCCCGGCGCGTGGCACATGGCCGCGCACACGCCGTTGACGATCGGCGCCACGTCGGTGGCGTAGCTCGGCACCGTGCCCGGGCAGCTCGACGGCAGATCGTCGGGGCAGCTCGGGTTGGCGTACTTCGGATCGTTGACGAAGTCGGTGTCGGTCAAGCTCTTCAGGAACGCGACCATGTCGGCCTCCTCGTCGGGCGACATGTCGAAGCCTTTGACGAGCGGATCGCGGTGCACGCTCATCGAGCCGTCGCCGGCGTAGGGGCCCGACGCGATCACGCGCCCGCCGTGCGCGTACGACTCGAGCACCTCCTCGAGCGTGGCGGCGCTGCCGTCGTGGAAATAGGGCGCGGTCAGCTCGACGTTGCGCAGCGTCGGCACCTTGAACTTGCCCATGTCGTTCGAAAACTGCGTGAAGTCGAAGAGGCCGGTGTTGTTCGGCGGATAGGCGCCCGTGCCGCCGATGTTGTAGAGGCCGGTGTTGCGCATGTCGCGCGGCGGCGGCGGCGTGTTCGCCGACTGGAACGACGTCGTGAACGTGGTGCCCGCGTGGCAGTGGTAGCAGTCGAACTTCTCGGTGTTGAACGCGTTCATGCCGCGGATCGCCGAGTCGCTCATCGCCGTCGTGTCGCCCGCCTGGTACTTGTCGTATGGCGACGACGCCGAGAGCATGGTGCGCTCGAAGGTGGTGATCGCGTACATGACGTTCTTGAGCGTGAAGGGATCTTTGTCGTCGGGGTACGCCGCCTTGAACATCTGTTGGTAATTGTCGTCGCGCGACAGGCGCGCGAGGATCTCGTCGGTGTACTCGCCCATGCCCATCTCGACGGGCGCGTCGGAGAACATGGGCACCATGATCTGCTCCTCGAGCGAGGTGAGCAGCGGGTTGGCCCACATGAACATCGACATGTACGCCGCGTTGATGAGCGGCATGGTGTTGCGCGGCAGCTCGTCGCCCGTCGAGCCGACCGGCGCCGGCCGCCCGTCGGTGAAGGCGTTGCGCTGCTGGTGGCAGTTGGAGCAGGCGTAGCTCTGGTTGGCCGAGAGGCGCTTTTCGTAGAACAGGTAGCGCCCGAGCGCGACCTTCTCGACGGTCATCGGGTTGTCCTTGGGGACGACCGGCAAGGGCAGCGTGTCGGGGAGCTCCCACTTGTACGGCGTCGTCTTGCCGCCCGACGAGCAGCCGGCGACGACGACGAGCGACAAGGCCAGGTAAAGCGCGCTGCGCATGCTTACTGCGACACTCCGAAGAAGGTCTGCGCGGGCCCCGGATCGTTGCTCTCGAAGGCGAGCCCGAGCTTGTCGAACAGCGGCGGGCACTCCGGATCCGCCGTCGACGACATGCAGCCCGTGACCGGATCGACCATCGGATCGTTCTGCGCGTCGAGATCCGAATCGGCGAACAGCGTCGCCAGATCGAGCGAGACCTTGGCCGTCTTGGCGTCGAAGCTCGAGAGCGCGACGATCGGATAGTCGGGATACTTGCAGGTGATCGACGTCGTCGACGCGCCGGTGCAGGCCTCGGCGCCGAGGTGGAAGAACCAGGCGGCGTTCTTCGTCGAGGCGACGTCGATGCGCAGGTAGCGATAGCCGCCGACCCAGCTCCACCACATCGCCGGCTGGTTGAGCGGCGGCATCGCGGTGGCGGCGTTGAGATGATCCTGATCGGCGGGCACGCCGACGGTGAAGCTGACGCCGGTGTAGTCGGAGTGCTCGGGCGCGCTGCCGACGACGGTCATGTTGGTCTCGGGGCTGTTGGTCATGCACTGACCGGTGCCGTCCTCGAAGTCGAGGAGCGCGACGTTCTCGTCCTGCCACACGCCGTCGGGCTTGAGCTTCAGAGGCACCGTCTCGCCCGAGGCGCGCACCAGGGCGACGTCGTGCACGTACATGCGAAAGTCCATCGGCGTCATCGTGGTCATGCTGGTGCCGATGTTGGCGTAGGTCTGCGAGCACGAGAACGGCGCGCCGGCGACGAGCGGCGCGAACGTGACCGTGTACGTCGGATTGCCGCCGCAGCCGGCGAGCACGAGAAGTGGCAGAACGAGTGGACGCATCCCTACTCCCTAGTTGTTCGGCGAGCCGCAGACGAACCAGCCGAGCAGCTCCTGTCGCTCCGACGGGTCGAGCTGCCCCGCGTCGGGCGGCGGCATGTAGCAAGAGTACACTTGATCGAGCATCACGCCACGCGACGCGTAGACCTTCGTGTAGTCGGTGAACGGCTTGTCGAAGGCGAGGCCGCCGGCCTGGTGGCAGACGACGCACTTGGCGTCGATGAGGGCCTGCACGCCGCCGTCCCAGCTCGGCTCCGGCGTCGGGCACGCGGGCGGCAGATCGCTCGGGCAATTCTCCGGCATGGCCATGTCGGCGCCGGCGACCAGCATGTCGCCGCCGGCGTGGCTCGCGTTGCCGCAGCCGGCGAGCGCGCTCAGCGCAGCGGCCGCGAACAGCGCGAGCGCGACCGGCGCAACGGCGGGGCGCACGTTACGGCACGTTCACGAAGAAGGCTGCGTGACCGTGCGGCGAGCTCTCCGAGTCGGTGCAGTCTTCGAAGAAGTGAAAGCGGACGGTGTAGTTGCCCGAGGTGGTGAAGCGGATGGGGCCGATCTTGTACTGACCGCCGGACATCTCGGTGGTGTGAGACGAGGAAGTGTTGACCGGGGTTCCGTTGCTGGTCACAAAGATCTCGGGACGGATGCCGGTGGCGCCGGTGATGGGCGCCTTGGTGGTCGCGTCCTCGAGGGTGATGGTGAAGAAGTTGTCGGTGCCGACGCAGGCGCCGCCGGCGACGGTGAAGCTGACGAAGTACTTGCAGTCGTCGTCGTTGCCGCTCGAGTTGCTCATGGTGGCGCCGAAGTCGTCGCCGCTGCCGCCGGTGTTGTCGCCCGCGTCGACGGTGCACTGCGACGGATCGACCGTGACGAAGGTTCCCATGCAGTGATCGTCCGTCGCGCCGCTGACCGCGCCGCCGCCGATGCAGATCGACATGTCGTTGCCGGCGGCCATGTCGGCGCCGCCGTTGTTGTCATCGCCGCAGCCGAGGACGAGCAAGGAAGCACACAGCAGGCTAGCCGGGAGGCGCATGAGGCCATTGTGGGGCGACGGTCGTACCCTGACCATGCGATCAATCTTCGCACCCCCTTGTGGGGGATCAGCGACGGGCGTAGCCTGGACTCGTCGGACCATGAAGCACGCCCTCGCAATATCGTTCCTCGCAGTGACGCTCGGCGCGTGCGGCGGCTCGGGCAATGGCGGCGCCGCCGACATGACGATGGGTCCGTCCGACTTCGCGGGCGCCGTCGGCAAGCTGTGCAGCGACGCGCGCGCGGACAGCTGGACGCTGCCGATCGCGAAGAAGTCGGCGAACGGCGTGTTCACGGTGACGCTGTTGTCGAGCGCGGCGTCGCCGCCGCTCATCGGCGACCTGACCGAGTGGACCGTCCAGGTCGCCGACGGCAACGGCGCGATGGTCTCCGACGCGATGATCGACGTCAAGCCGTGGATGCCCGATCACGGACACGGCACCGACGCGGTGGCGCACGTGATGGCGGCGAGCTCGCCCGGGCAGTACGCGATCACCCCGCTCTACTTGTTCATGGCCGGCTACTGGACGGTGACGCTGACCATCACGGTCGGCGCGGTGAGCGACACCGCCGTCTTCTCGCTCTGCCTCGCCGACTCGTAGCTGTAACGTCAAGCTGCCGGCAGGACTCAGCTTCCTCGTGATACGATCGATCCGCCCGACCAGGCTGGTCGTACCACACCGTAGCAGGGGAGCGAGACCGATGAGAGCGATGCTGTGGGCGGCCGTGTTCATGCTCGGTTGCGCCGCGACGAGCGCCAACGCCAAATCCGGTGACAAGTCGCTCTACGAGCGTCTCGGCAAGAAGGAGGCGATCACCGCCGTCGTCGACGACTTCGTCGCCAACCTCGCCGCCGACACGCGCATCAACTCGTTCTTCGCCAAGACCGACATCCCCAAGCTGAAGCGGCTCCTCGTCGAGCAGATCTGCCAGGCGACGGGCGGCCCGTGCACGTACACCGGGCGCGACATGCGCACGGTGCACGACGGCATGAACATCACCGGGCCGCAGTTCGACGCGCTCGTGCAGGACCTCGTCAAGTCGCTCGACAAATTCAAAGTTCCGTCGCGCGAGAAGGGCGAGCTGCTCGGCGCGCTCGGCGGCATGAAGCCGGCGATCGTCGACAACGGCGCGGCGGTGGCGCGCGCGGGCGGCGGCGCGGCGGCGGGCGGTGCCGCAGCAGGCGGCGCGACGACACACGGCGCGCCGTCGGGCGCGTCGGCGCCGGCGCTCGAGCGCGCGGCGGCATTGCGCGAGGCGGCGGCGCTGCTCGACAAAGCGGCGCAGGCCAAGGATCGCGGGCAGCGCAACCTCGCCGAGCAGCTCTTCTCGTCGGCCGAGGTGATCGTCGGCGCCGAGGCGCTCGGCGACGTGGCGTCGCTGTTTCGCGACGGCGCTCCGCCGCGCGTGACCACGCCGCTCGTGCAGATGCCGATGTCGACGCCGCGCCAGCCGGCTGCCGTCGGCAATTCGGACGACGACTCGCCCGACGCCAAACCCAAGCGCGGCTCGCTGTCCGGCGTGCTGCAGATCGACGGCAAGCCGTTCGGCGCCGAGCCGGCGGTGATCACGCTCGAGCCGGCGAGCGGCCGCTTCACCAGGCGCACGCCGGTGCATCGCGTCGTCGAGCAGCGCGGCCGCGAGTTCGCGCCGCACGTGCTCGCCGTTCCCACCGGCTCGACGGTGGCGTTCCCCAACTTCGACTCGATCTTCCACAACGTCTTCTCGCGCTCGGAGGCGGCGGCGTTCGATCTCGGCAACTACCGCAACGGGCAGTCGCGCGAGTTCACCTTCACCCGAGACGGCATCGTCCACCTCGGCTGCAACCTGCACTCGAACATGTCGGCCTACGTCGTGGTCGTGTCGCAGCCGCACTACGTGCTCACCGACGCGAGCGGTCACTTCAAGTTCCGCAGCCTCGAGCCGGGGCGCTACAAGATGCGCGTCTTCAGCGAGCACTCGGAGCCGGCGGTGCAGGAGGTCGTGGTCAAGCCGACGGCGAACGAGGTCGCGTTCGACGTGCACGGCCACGCGCCGACGCCGCTGACCGACAAGTTCGGAGTCGCGCGTGCCCGGTAGGATCGCCGGCATCGTCCTCATCCTCGCCGGCCTCGGCGGCGCGGGCTTCTTGGCCACGCGGCGCACCGCGCCGGCGCCGGCCGAGGTCGCGCCGGTCGTCGACGCGGTGGCGCGCGCGGTCCGGCAGGCGCAAGCCTCCGCGCACGAGCGCGTGGCGTCGCTGGCCAAGATGCGGCCGCTGCTGAGCGCGCTGTCGACCGACGCGGCGACGATGCGCGATCTGCGCACGCGCGAGCTGGCGTTCACGCCGGCGGCAGGCGAGCGCGTCGAGATCCTGCAGCGCTTCAAGGACGGGCACCTGGTGTCGCTCATCCGCATCCCCGAGACGGCGGCGGCGGTGCCGGCGGCGCGCGACGGCGTGAGCCTCGAGACGACCACCGACGGCGCCGAGCTCGTCGAGGTGGCGTCGGTGGCGCCGGACGATCGCGCCGACGAGCTCACCGGCGTCCTCGCCGTGGCGCAGGCGATCGACCTGTCGCGCGCGCGCGCCGCGGCGGCGCCGCTCGGTCACGTGTCGCTGACCACCGGCGCCGGCGCGGTCGTGTTGTCGTCGGAGGCGCCGTCGGCGGGCGCGCCGCTGACCGTGGCCAACGTGCGTGACGCCGGCGTGCCCGGGCTGGCGCTGGCGATCGAGCAGCGCCAGGCGGCGCTCGGCCTGCCCGTGATCGTCGCCGCCATCGGCGTCGTGGCGGGCCTCTTGCTCCTCGTTTTCGGCGGCGGCCGCAAGCCGGCGTCGACGACGGTCGCGAGCACGGCCGCGACGAGCCCGGCCACGCCCGGCGCGGTCGACGCCAAGGCCAAGGGCGTGTCCGGCGCGGCGACGTCGGGGCACAGCATCGGGCGCTACGAGATCCTGCGCTCGCTCGGCGAAGGCGGCATGGCCGAGGTCTACCTCGCCAAGTCCACCGGCGAAGCCGGCTTCGAGAAGCGCATCGCGCTCAAGGTGCTCAACAAGCAGTCGGCCTCCGACCCCGCCGCCGTCGAGCACTTCCTCGACGAGGCGCGCCTCGCGGCGAACCTCACGCATCCCAACGTCGTGCAGATCTCGGATCTCGGCAAGGCCGGCGACGCCTACTACATCGCCATGGAGTTCGTCGACGGCACCGACCTCTGCAACCTGCTCGCCGACTGCCGCACGCGCGGCGAGCGCGTACCCACCGCGGTCGCGCTCAACCTGGTGCGCCAGATCTGCGCCGGCCTGCACGCCGCCCACACCGCCCACACCGTCGACGGCAAAGCGCTCGGCATCGTCCATCGCGACGTCAAGAGCGGCAACGTCTTCGTGGCGCGCAACGGCGTCGTCAAGATCGGCGACTTCGGCATCGCCAGGGCCCAGGAGCGCGTGCGCCGCACCGAGGTCGGCATGGTCAAGGGCACCGCCGAGTACATGGCGCCCGAGCAGCGCGTCGGCAACGACGTCGACGCGCGCGCCGATCAATATTCGGTCGGCGCCATCGCCTACGAGATCCTCTCGGGCGAGCTCATCAACCTCGATCTGGCGCGCCTGGCCCATCTCGGCGTGCGCGGCTGGCCGCACCTCACGCCGCTGTCCCAGATGCATCCCGAGCTGCCGGCCGCGCTCAACGACGCCGTCTTTCAGGCGCTCGCCTACTCGCCCGCCGATCGCTTCGCCTCGTGCGAGGCCTTCGCCGATTCGCTCGGCGAGATCGCCCAGAAACACGGCTTCACCGTCGCCGACAAAATCGTCGCCCAATGGGTCGGCGGGAAGCTTTCACAGATCAAGCAACAGGGAGATCAAGAGGTCAGGGAGAAAAGCAAAATCATGGTCTGATCCTCCCTGAGCTCTTTGATCTCCCTGTCGTTTGTTCTGGTTTGTCCGTGATATAAGCGCGAGCGCGATGGCCAACGACAAGTTCCCGATCCTCGACTTCGTCCTCACGAACTACAAGAACTTCAACGCCCGCGCCACGCGCGACGCGCTCCTCGGCTATTGGCGCCACATCGATCGCGGCGGCAAGATGTTCTGGGCCGTCGCCGGCGCGATGTCGTCGGCGCAGCTCGGCATCACCATGGCGCCGGCGATCCGCGCCGGCCTCATCCACGGCTTGTCGGTGACCGGCGCGAACCTCGAGGAGTCGCTGTTCCGGCTCGTCGCCAATCACAGCTACAAAGACTTCCCCGACTACCGGTACATGACGAAGAAGGACGACACCAAGATCCTCGAAGATCGCATGCGCCGCGTGACCGACACCTCGATTCCCGAGGACGAGGCCTTCCGCGCCGTCGAGAAGACCATCGTGCCGATGTGGACGAGCGCAACCAAGGGCGGGACGCGCCGCTTCTGGCACGAGTACTTCTACGAGCTCATCCAGACCATCGGCAGCGAGCTGCACGAGGGCAACCCCGAGGAGTGCTGGCTGCTGGCCGCCGCCAAGGCCAAGCTCCCCATCGTCGTGCCCGGCCACGAGGACTCGACCTTCGGCAACATCTTCGCCTCGCACGTCAAGCACGGCGAGTGCAACGCGTCGATCGTGAAGTCGGGCATCGAGTACATGGCCGCGTTCTACGATCAGTACCGCGAGCTCTCGAGCGGCCACGGCTGCGGCTTCTTCCAGATCGGCGGCGGCATCGCCGGCGATTTTCCGATCTGCGTGGTGCCGTCGATCAAGTACGATCTCGAAGAGGCCGTGAAGCCGTGGGCCTACTTCTGCCAGATCTCGGATTCGACGACGTCGTACGGCTCCTACTCGGGCGCGACGCCGAACGAGAAGATCACCTGGGACAAGCTCACCGAGGAGACGCCGATGTTCGTGATCGAGTCGGACGCGACGATCGTCGCGCCGCTCCTCCTGCGCGCGCTCCTCGAGTGCAAGGCGGACCCGGCCGGCGCCAATGCGCTCATCGCCGCCAAAACGAAGTAACATCAATCGGTGCAGATGCTGAGCGGCTGGGGCGGCCAGGCGGTGCCCGGCGAGGAGCGCGTGGGCGAGAGCCTCGAAGCGCTCAGCCGCGGCGCGGTCCTGTCGCGCGGGCTCGGCCGCTCCTACGGTGACTCGTCGCTGCCGGCCAACCCGGCCGACGTGCTCGTCAACACGCGCCTGGCGAACCGCATCCTCGCCTTCGACGAGGCGACCGGCGTCCTGCGGGCCGAGGCCGGGCTCAGCCTCGCCGAGCTCAACCGCGTGGTCATGCCGCGCGGCTTCTTCCCGCCGGTGACGCCTGGGACCAAGTACGTCACGCTCGGCGGCGCCGTCGCCAGCGACGTGCACGGCGGCAACCACCACGTCGCCGGCTGCTTCGGCAAGCACGTGCGCGCGCTGCGCATGCGCCTCGCCGACGACCGCATCGTCGAGTGCAGCCCGACGGTGGAGCCCGACCTGTTCTGGGGCACCGTCGGCGGCATGGGCCTCCTCGGCCACATCCTCGAGGTCGAATTCACGCTCGAGCGCATCGCCGGGCCGTGGCTCTTCGTCGAGTCGGAGCCGATGCCCGACATCGACACGTTCATCGAGGGGCTCGATCGTGTCGCCGGCGCGTGGCCGATGACCAAGGGCTGGATCGACTGCCTGCACCGCGGCCGCAACCTGGGACGCGGCCTCTTGATCGCCGGGCGCTGGGCGACGGCGGCAGAGGCCGGGACGCGCCC
>Ga0134125_10003772_pt1 | contig 17451 bp, 15 predicted proteins | sample KB31751_FD_96464 | JGI IMG/M metagenome (GOLD analysis project Ga0134125, IMG submission 96464) | Terrestrial soil microbial communities with excess Nitrogen fertilizer from Kellogg Biological Station, Michigan, USA - KB3-175-1 | ecosystem: Environmental > Terrestrial > Soil > Unclassified ...
CTTCCATTCGACGTGCCGGCGCGGCATTTTCATATCCGGCGACGGGCCTATCCATCCTCCATGCCGAATCAGGGCAGCTTCAGAAGCTCACAATGACCGCCGGCGTGGATTTCTTCCTGGTGCTCATCCTGCGAATGGCGGTCTCCGCCGCCTTCGTGGTCGCGGCCTCGATGGTGGCCGAGCGATTGGGGCCGTTCATCGGCGCGCTCATCGCCACGCTGCCGGTCTCTGCCGGCCCGGCTTACGTCTTCCTGGCGGTCGACCATGACTCGGGATTCATCGCCGCGAGCGCGCTCGCCAGCCTGCCGATGAACGCCGCCACCGTGCTGATGAACCTCGTCATCATCGGCCTGGCGCGGCGATTGCCGGTGACGATCGGGCTTGCGGCCGGAATTTGCCTCTGGTTTGCCGTGGCGATGCTGGTGCGATCTTTCGCCTGGACGTTGCTCGGTGGGGTCGGGCTCAACATCTTCGCCTTCGCGCTCAGCCTGCCGGCCGCCGAGCGCTTCCGTACGGCGAAGACGCCGCCCGTCGCGCGGCGCTGGTACGACATCCCGTTGCGCGCCGGCCTCGTCGCGGCGCTCGTTGCCACGCTCGTCCTCGGCGCCAATTTCTTCGGACCCCGGCTCAGCGGTGTGATCGCGCTCTTTCCCGTGGTCTTCACCAGCCTGATCCTCATCCTCGGGCCGCGCATCGGCGCGCAAGCGACGGTGGCGGTGCTGGCCAATGCCCAGTGGGGGATGATCGGCTTGAGCCTCGCGCTCGTCGTCCTCGGCCTCGCCGCAGAGCCGCTGGGCCGTGCCGCAGCCCTCAGTCTCGCGCTGGCGACTTGCGTCTTCTGGAATCTCGGGCTTTTCCTCTATCAGCGCCGCCGCGAGGCGCCGGCACGGGCGGCGACCACCTGACAGCCTTGGCAGGTTTCGCGCGGTTTTTGACATGGCTGCCAATCGGCTGTGCCGCTAGCCTCGGTTTCGATCATCCGACGCCCGGAGAGCGGCCATGCAGGTCAACATCGTCCTCGTCCCCGATATGGTTCAGCTTGATGCGACCGGTCCCTACGAGGTGCTGGCGCGCACGCCGGGGTGGAGCGTCGATTTCGTCGCCGCCTCGCTCGAGCCGGTGCGCACCGAGCGCGGCCTGACGATCCTGCCGACCAGGACGCGCGACACCGCCTCGCCTTCGGAGCTCTTCGTCGTCCCCGGCGGCAGCGGCATCGACCGCGCGATGCTCGACCCCGACTGGATCGCCTATGCGCGGCGCGAGGCGGAGCGGGCGAGATTCGTCTTCGGCATCTGCACGGGATCGCTCTTGCTGGCGGCCTCCGGGGCGCTCGAGGGGCGGCGGGCCGGCGGGCATTGGCTCTCGCGCCACCTGCTTGCCAGATTCGGCGTCGTTCCGTCGGAAGAGCGCATGACCATCGACGGCAAGTTCTACACGTCGGGCGGGGTTACCTCGGGCATCGATATGGCGCTGCGCCTCGTCGCGGACCTCGTGGACGAGACGACGGCCCGCAAGATCCAGCTGCAAATCGAATACGATCCCGCGCCGCCTTTCACCGGTGGAACGCCGGCCACCTCGCCGCCCGAGATCACGGCTGCCCTGCGCGAGGGCGCTCGCGAGCGCTCCGCCCGGCGGGAGCGCATGGTGGCCGAGGCGGCTGCCCGCCTTCGCCGCTCGGACGGGTAGCCCTCGTGCCAGGTCATCCCGGCCCTTTCCCCGGTGTCGATTGGCCGTCTATCACCGGCTCGGCGTAGTAGATCCTGAGGATGATCTTGAGCGAGGCGGCGACCGGCACCGCCAACAGCAAGCCGATGATCCCAAAGAGCACCGCGCCCGACAAGAAGCAGAAGATGATCACCACGGGATGCAGTCGTGCCGCCTCGCCGAGTACGAGCGGTGCAATCAACTGATCGATCGAAAGCCGCAGCGCCAGCGCAAATCCGATCAGCCCCAGAACTCCCATCAGTCCCGCTTGCTGCAGCGCGGTCAGCGCGATGACGCCGATCGACGCCGCAGGGCCGATCAGCGGGACGAGTTCGAGAAGCCCGACCACGATCGCAAGCAGCGGCGCACGCGGCAGATGGAAAACCCAGGCGAAGCCGATCCAGGCGACGGTCGAGGTGTAGGTCACGACGATGGCGAGCCCGAGAAAATACCGCCACAGCAGCGGCAGGACGCGACCGCGCACGCGATCGACCTCGCGGCGATATTCCGGCGGGACCAGCCACAGCGTGCTGCGGGCGAGCTTGGGGCCCGAGACGAGGAAATAGATCAGCAGGATGACGAAGAGGATGGCCTCGAAGATGGTGGCAACACCGTCGACGGCGAAGGAGGCGATCATGCCGCTCCCGACCAGCTTCTGCATCTCGGCAAAGACGGCGCCGGTCACTACCGCCACGTCGATCGGATGGCCGATGACGCCCTGAACCAGGCCTGCCATGTCGCCGATGAGCTTGCGAATGTTCTGCGGCACGGTCTGGACCAGCTGCGCGACGTCGCGGATCAGCGGCCCACCGACGAAATAGATCAGCAGTCCGAATACGGCGAGCGTGACGAAATAGACGAGGGTAGCCGCCGTCCAGCGCGGCATTCTTCCGCGTGCGCTCAGCGCTTCGATCAGCGGCGTCAATAAGAATGCCAGCGCCGCGGCGAGAATGAAGGGCAGCAGGATGTGCCGGATGAAGAAGAGGAAGACGAGGACCACGGCGATGGCCGCCGCCAGCGGCCAGCCGCCGATCTTTCTTCTCGGCTTCTCTTCGGGTCTGTCGTCGCGCAGGGGCCACTGTCATCCTTGTCGCCCGAAGCGGCCCGCTGGCGGTGCCCAAGCTGCGTGCCGCGCCCTCGAGCTACGAGATTGCCGCTCGAAACATGGTCCGCTCCATTTTGTTAGCCTACACCAACTAATGCGCGGGGGCCGTTCGAGTATGCAAGTTCAATTATCTCGGGAGCCCGTTGGCACCCGGCACGACGACCAGGCAAGGGGAAACTGGCACAGCACGGGCGGTCGATAAGGGAGCGCGTCGGAGGCTCTCGGCGACGTCACGCCTTCTCTGGAGCTTCGGGCAGCAGCTCGTCGAATTACAGTTTTGACATCTTCTGCGTCTCGCGGGTCAAGCGCTCGCAGGGCGAAGCCACGTCATTCGCTCTCGGCTCCTGGTGCGCCGTGACCGCAAATCGCCGAGGTTCCCGACGCTGCAATCGTCGGATGGAGTTGGAAACGTGCGAGGGGCCGACCCGTTTCAGCAAGCAAGAGAATCCTTCGGAACCCTGGGAACAGGAGCTCAGAATGCCTTTCGACGGCACGGATTTCGCCGCGAGCGATGCAGTTCGGAAAATCGACCGTGTGATCGAGTTGCTGGAAACTGAGGAGCGGTGGTGCAAGGGCTTGCTGAAGTCCGCGGACGGCCGGCGCTGCATCCTTGGCGCACTGCAGGACGCCAAAGCCGGGCGCACGCTCGAGGCAAGCGTGCTGCGCGCCATCCGCGACATCACCGGACAGCGCTACTTCCGCATTCCCGTCTTCAACGACGACCCCCGCACGAGCCATGCGCTCGTCATGACCGTGCTGCGGAGCGCGCGCCACCGAATCGTCGCGGGCGAAGTTGCGGTGCCGAGCGGCGACAGCGCTGGACGGCGGTGGTGGCGGCACGCGCTTGCGCGCATGCTGACCGGTTTCCCGGTATCTGATGCCGAGCCAGCCGACAGCGGATCATGATCGCAACCAGCCTCAGAGGTAGCGGGAGCGGATGTGGCCGGGCAGCGCGCTAGCTAGCCGAGCTCGCTGTCGCGGCTCGCCCGACCGGCGAGGCGCGGCAGCAGCAGCGAGAGCGCCAGCACCGCGGCGCCGATGAGTGTCGGCGCGAGCCAGCCGGCCTTGCCGGCGGCCAGCGTCTCGCCGGCGGCGCCGAAATCGGCGCAGGCGATGGTCATCGGCAGCTGCCCGAGCAGCGAGCCCAGCGTATAGGCGCCGATATCGATCCGCGTCAGGCCGAGCGCATAGTTCGTCAGGGAGTGCGGGATCACCGGCACCAGGCGCAGCACTGCAACCGCACGCCAGCCGCCGCGCTCGGCGCGCTGCAGCAGCGGGCCGAAGCGCTTCAGGTGCTCGAGATCGACGATGCCGCCATAGGCGTAGCGCGTGAGCAGGAATCCGGCGAGCGCGCCGATGACGCTGCCGAGCGCCGCCCAGAGCGTCCCCATCCAGAGGCCGAACAGCGCGCCTGCCGCCACCGCCAGCACGGTGCGCGGAAAGAAGATGAGGCTTGCGACCACGTGCAGCAGGAGGAAGAAAGCCGGTGCCGCCGGCACCCGCGCCACGGCGCGCGCGATCGATCCGGCGTCGAGGTTGCCGCGATTGGCGACGATCAGCGTCGCGCCGCCGACCACTAGCAGCAGCAGCACGACCCGGCCCGCGAGCCGAATGCGCGCCAGCGCCTTGCCCTCACGCGTCATCGGGCATGATCTCCGGCAGCTTGGCGCGCCGCATCAGCCACTTCACCCCCATGAGATCGGAGATGCCGACGAAGAGGCGATCGAGCGTGCCGTAATTGGAAACGCCGCGCTGGCGCGGGCGATGATTGACCGCCACGGAGATCGTCCGGCCGCCCTCGCGCTTCACCAGTGCCGGCAGGAAGCGGTGGCAATGGTCGAAGAAGGGCAGGTCGAGAAAGAGCGCGCGGCGAAAGATCTTGAGGCCGCAGCCTGTATCCGGCGTGCCGTCGCCGAGCAGCGCACCGCGCACCCGGTTGGCAATGCGCGAGGAGAGGCGTTTGGTGCCGCTGTCCTGCCGGCGCTGCCGCCAGCCGGCGATCAGCAGCTTCTCATCGGCGGCGGCGCCGCGCGCCATCTGCCAGAGGCGCGGGATGTCGGCGGGATCGTTCTGGCCGTCGCCGTCGAGGGTGGCGATCCAGGGCCCACGCGCCGCCCGGACCCCGGTGCGGATCGCCGCGCTCTGCCCCGCGCTCTGCCGGTGGCGCAGGAGGCGCAGCCGCGGAAATCCCGCGGCGAGCGCGCGCACGGCGGCGGCGGTTTCGTCGCTCGAGCCGTCATCGACATAGACGATCTCATAGTCGCAAATCCCCTCGAGCGCGGCGCGGATCTCGGCGACCAGGGGAGCGACGTTCGGCGCTTCGTTGCGCACGGGAATGACGACGGAAAGCTCCATGAGGCGAGGCGGTGTAGCATGCTTCGCCCGCGAGGGCAAAACCTGACATTGGCCTGCCCGGCCATCCCGTCTATCCTTTTCCGATGGATCGCCTGCTGCTTGCCATCGCGATCGTCGCCGGGCTCGCGGTCGCGCCCGCCCGCGCCGCGCAGGACGATCCGCGGCTCGACAAGCTGTTCGAGACGCTGAAGACGACGCGTTCGGACAAGGACGCGAGCGCCGCCGAGCGCGAGATCTGGCGCATCTGGGCGGAGAACAAGAACCCCGAGATCGAACGGCTGATGCGCCACGGCACCGCGGCCATGGAATCGGGCGACGAGCAAGGCGCGCTCGACGCCTTCGATGCCGTAACCCGCTACGACAAGGGCTTCGCCGAAGGCTGGAACAAGCGCGCCACCGTGGAGGCGGCGCTGGGCCAATATCCCGCCAGCATCGCCGATATCGAGCGGACGCTGGCGCTCGAGCCGCGGCATTTCGGCGCGCTCTCGGGTCTCGGCCAGATCTATCTCGCGCTCGGCCGCAAGGCGCTGGCGCTGAAGGCGTTCCGCGCCGCGCTGGCGATCGATCCGCATCTCCTGACGATCCGTCACGCCGCCGAGCAGATCGACAAGGATCTGCAGGGCACGCCGCTCTGAGGGACGAAAGAGAGGAGCGCTAGAAGGACGCAAGACGGATTTGCAGCGCGATCGCTCCGCCGCATGCAATTCCTTCGCAGGCTCTCGGGAGAAACAGCAGTAAGGGATATTTCAACCGGCGCGGTCCTATCACCAGCAGGATGGGGCTGGTGAAACGCTAAAATGCCGGTGAATTCCGCCGCTCTCATCGCTGCGACGCGCCTCGGCTATGCCGCGCGTGGCGAGGACCTTGCCGCGATCGGTCGCGATCCCCGCGGCTGGGCGCTCGCGCAGCTCGAGCGCAGGGCGCCGCCGCTGCCGGGTGAGCTTCCGGATTCGGCCAGCATGGTGGTCGCCGAGCTCGAATTTCGGCGCGAGCGCAAGGACCCCGACGCGAGGCGCGCCTTCAACCAGCGGGTGAGGGCAGTCTATCTCGCCGAGGTCGAGGCGCGCATCGGCGCCGCCGCGGCGAGCGACACGCCGCTCCTCGAGCGGCTCTGCCATTTCTGGGGCAATCACTTCACCGTCTCGATCCTGCGTCCGGCGATCCGCGGCTTCGCCGCCGCCTTCGAGCGCGAGGCGATCCGGCCCCATGTCACGGGCCGCTTCCAGGACATGCTGCTCGCGGCCATGCGCCACCCGGCGATGCTGCTCTATCTCGACAATGCCATCTCGATCGGCCCGGACTCGATCGTCGGCCGCCGGCGCGACAAGGGCATCAACGAGAATCTCGGCCGCGAGCTGCTCGAGCTGCACACGCTCGGCGTCGATGGCGGCTACACGCAGCAGGATGTGGAGGCGCTGGCCCGCATCCTCACCGGCTGGTCGGTGGCACGACTCAACGAGCCCGATCCCGGGCATTTCCGCTTCCGTCCGGCGGTGCACGAACCCGGACCCAAGACGCTGCTCGGCCGCAGCTACGCCGAGGCGGGCTATGCCGAGGGCGAGGCCGCGCTGATCGCGCTCGTGGCGCATCCGGCGACGGCGCATCATCTTGCCTTCAAGCTCGCGCGCCACTTCATCGCCGACGATCCGCCGCCGGAGAGCGTCCGGCGCATCGCCGCCGTGTTCCATCGATCCGGCGGCGATCTCAGCCGCGTCACCGCGGCGGTGGTGATGGAAGAGGCGCTCTGGCGCGCGCCCTTCGCCAAGCTGCGCACGCCCGAGGAGATGGTGATTTCCGCTTGCCGCGTCGCCGGCTTTAACCCGCCGGCGCCGATGCTGGCCGGGAGCCTTCGCCTCCTCGATCAGATGCCGTTCTTCGCGCCCTCGCCGGCCGGCTGGCCCGATACCGCGGCGGAGTGGATCTCGCCCGAGGCGGTGCTGCGCCGAGCCGATTGGTGCCAGCAATTCGCCGGGCGCGTGCCCGTGCCGGAGGACCCGGTGTCGCTCGCGACTTCCTGCTTCGGCGAAGCGCTGCCGGAGGAAGCGGCGCAGGCGATCCGCCGTGCGCCGTCGCGCCGCGAGGGCCTGGCGCTGCTGCTGGCAAGCCCGCAATTCCAGAGGCGGTGAGAGCGATGATCGGACGTCGCGAGATGCTGAAGCTGACGGCCGCCGGCGGTGCCGCGGCCTTCTCGGTGCTGGGCTGGCCCGGCGCGGTCTTCGCCGCCGCGCCCGGCGAGCGCCGGCTCATCGTCGTCGTGCTGCGCGGCGCGATGGACGGGCTCGCCGCCGTGCCGCCCTTGGCCGATGCGCAATACCGCGAGAAACGCGGCAGCCTCGCCCTGCCGATGCCGGGCGAGGCGGGCGGCTGCCTGACGCTCGCTCACGGCTTTGCGCTCCATCCGGCGCTCGCGCCGCTCTACCCCTATTGGCAGAAGGACGAGCTGCTCTTCGTCCATGCCAGCGGCAACGGCTATCGCACGCGCTCGCATTTCGACGCGCAGGACCTGATGGAGAGCGGGCTTTCGGTGAAGCGCGGCATGAGCGATGGCTGGCTCAATCGAGCGCTCGCCCTTCTGCAGCACGGCCGGGACCGGCTCGGCCTGGCGGTGGGCGGCGCTGTGCCGCTCATCCTGCGCGGCAAGGTGGCGGTCGCCTCCTGGGAGCCGCCGAGCGGCATGCGCGATGCCTCGCCCGAGTTCATCGCCGCGCTCGCGCCGCTCTATCGCGCGGACCCGCTGCTCGGCCCGGCGCTCGCCGGCGGCTTGAAGGCGCAGCATTTCTCCGAGAGCGTGCTCGGCGACGCCATGGAGGGCGGACGCGGCTTCGGTCCCAAGACGTTTGCGCCGCTGGCGCAGGCCGCGGGCAAGCTGCTCGCCGCCGCCGACGGGCCGCGCATCGCCGAGCTCGAGATGCTGGGCTGGGACACGCATGTGAACCAGGGCGCCGCGGAAGGGCGGCTTGCGCAGAATTTCGCCGGCTATGCCGAGGGCCTCGCGGCGCTCGCCGCCGCGATGGGCGATGCGTGGCGCAAGACCGTGCTCGTCGCGGTCACCGAGTTCGGCCGCACCGTCGCGGTCAACGGCAATAACGGCACCGACCACGGGACCGCCTCGGTGCTGCTGGTGTTGGGTGGCGCGGTCAAAGGCGGCCGCATCGCCGGCGACTGGCCGGGATTGTCGCAGCTTCAGGACGACCGCGATCTGCGCGTCGCCACCGATTCCCGCTCGGTGATGAAAGGCATCCTGCGCGACCATCTCGGCCTCGACCGCGGCGATCTCGCCCGCAAGATCTTCCCGGATGTGCCGGAGCTGAAGCCGTTCGACGGCCTGTTGAAGGTGTGAGATCAAGTCCTTCTCCGCCCTTCAGGGCGGAGAAGGACTTAGGATGAGGTGAGGTGCGCGGTGTGGGCTCTCGCGATTGCAGGAGCAACCGCTGTCGCTTACCCGCGACAGCGGTAAGCCCTGCACAGGCCCCACCTCACCCTGCCCTCTCCGCCCCAATGGGGCGGAGAGGGTTTGTTGAAGCGCTTACTCCTGCGCCACGAACTTGCGATATTCCTCAGCGATGTCGGCGACCGCGGTGTCGACGAAGCGCTTGCCGTGCTCGGGCGTGGCGAGGGTGGGATCGGAGCCGATGCGGCCGTCGGGATAGAGCCGGCGGTAGTCCTCGGCATCGGCGAAGGCGCGCTGCCCGCTCCTGGCCTCGCCCATGGCGACGCGCTTGATCGCCTCGGGATAGGCGAATTGCGTCACCGATACTTCGCTCGGCGTCGCATGGCTGCCCTCGCGCTGGCCGAAGGTCTCCTTCGAGAGCTTCTGCACGCCCGGCGTCTCCCACCAGTTCTTGAGGCGGAGCCGCAAGCCCGGCGCGTTGCCGCCGCGCGCCAGCGATCGCTCGGCATAGAGTTCTTGGAAGGCCGCGCCCACTGTCGCGACGTTGCCGCCATGGCCGTTGATGAAGAAGAAGCGGTCGAAGCCGTGCCGTGCGAGCGAGCGCACATAATCGCCGATCACCGCGATCAAGGTCGAAGGACGCAGCGTGATCGAGCCGCAGAAGGCCAGATGGTGCTGCGCATTGCCGACATTGATGGTGGGGCCGACCATGGCACCCGCCGCCTCGCCGACGCCCGTGGCGATCAGCTCCGCACAGATCGCATCGGTGCCGATCAATCCGTTGGGGCCGTGCTGCTCGGTCGAGCCGATCGGCACGATGATGCCATGGGCGCCCTTCAAGTAGGTCTCGACTTCCTGCCAGGTCTGAAGATGCAGCAGCACGGGTTTGAGCCCTCCTTCGCGGGACCTTAGCACAAACGGGTCACGGCTTCCCGGCGGTCAGCAGCGCCTTAAGCGCGGCGCGATCGGCCTTGCCGGTGCGGCCGGTGGGAATGGCGCTGCCGAGATGGATGCGGTCGGGGAGCTTGTAGCGCTCGAGCCGGTCGCGCGCCCAGCGGCGAAGCGCGGCGGGATCGAGGCTCGCGCCCGGCAGCGGCACCACCAGCAGGTGGATCGCTTCGCCGAGCTTCTCGTCGGGAAGCCCGGTGCAGAGCGCCTCGGCGATGCCGGGATGCTCGAGATAGGCGCGCTCCACTTCGATCGGCGAGATCTTGTTGCCGCCGCGCAGGATCAGCTCCTTGCTGCGGCCGACCAGACGCACGATACCGGGCGACGGCGTCTCGGCGAGATCGCCCGTGCGGAACCAGCCACCCTGGAATGCGGCCGCGGTCTGCTCGGGCGCGTCGAGATAGCCCTTCATGATGAAGGGCGTGCGGAGCGCGAGTTCGCCCGCCTCGCCCGGTGCTGCGGCGCGTCCCCGCTCGTCGAGCAGCGTGAACTCGACACCCGGCGTCGGGCGGCCGATCGTGCCGGGGAAGCGGTCCTGCTCCTCGGGCGCGAGCATGAAATCCGAGGTGCTGGTCTCGGTGAGACCATAGATGTCCCAGAGCCGGAGCCGCGGCATGAGATCGCGCAGCGCGCGTCCGAGCGGATAGGCCAGCGGCTCGCCCCCCGCCATGGCCAGCAGCTCGTTCTCTTGCAGCGGCAGCGCCTCCGTTGCCGTGCGCAGCAGCGGCAACAGGGCGCGCAGCATGGTCGGGATGACGCCAAAGCGGGTGATGCGTTCCTGGGCCAGCGTTCTTAGCACGCGCGTGGCATCGAAGCGCTCGTGCAGCACCAGCGTGCCGCCGCGCGCCAAGGTGAGCAGCGACACCCATTGGCCGAAGCTGAATCCCAACTGCAGGATCAGCAGCGTGCGAGTTTCCTCATCGAAGCGGAGCGGGCTGTCGATCGCCGCGAGCTTGCCGGCGAAAGTGGCGTGGCCGAGGACCACGCCTTTGGGCCGGCCGGTGGTGCCGGAGGTGAAGATGATCAGCGCGGCATCGCCGAGCAGCTCGCGCTCTGGCGGTGCGCTGCGGCTCAGCGAGATGACGCTGCCGCCATCGCCGTCGAGAATAAAGCGTGCGCCGGTGCGCTCCAGCACCTCGGCGACCGAGGCGGGCAGCGCCAGGCGGTGGACCGGCACCACCACGGCGCCCGCGCGCCAGGCGCCGAGCAGTGCCGCGAAATCGCCGGCGCGGTTGGAGACGCGTACCGCCACCGGCTCGTCCCGCGTAATCCCGGCCCCGCGCAGCTCCCCGGCGATGACCGCGGCGGCGCGGTCGAGCTCGCGATAGCGCACCGGACCCGCATCGCCGATGAGGGCGACGCGCTCGGGCTGCCGCGCGCAGGCAGCATCGAGGAGCGCGGCCAGATGCTGCATCGAAGCCTTTCTCCCCCCGGCCTTGCCATGCTCTTATAAGCCCCCCGCGGCGGGCGGAGAAGGGCACCTTATGGACTACGAAACCATCCTCTACGAGACGCAAGGCGCGGTGGCGTCGATCGTGCTCAACCGGCCGCAGCGCCTCAATGCGATGAATGCCACCATGCTGGCCGAGCTCAACCGCGCCATGGACCGCGCCGAGGGCGACGATGCGGTGCGCGCCATCGTGCTGAGCGGCGCGGGGGCGGGCTTCTGCTCGGGCTTCGATTTGAAGGAGCAGGCCGAGGCGCGCCCGACGGGGGTCGCGCAATGGCGCGGCGTGCTGCGGCGGGATTTCGACGCGATCATGCGCTTCTGGCACTCGCCCAAGCCGACCATCGCCGCGGTGCGCGGCGCTTGCCTCGCCGGCGGCTGCGAGCTGGCGCTGGCCTGCGATATCACGATTGCCGCCGAGGGCGCGGTTTTCGGCGAGCCGGAGCTGCGCTTCGGCGCCGGCATCGTCGTCATGCTGCTGCCCTGGCTGGTGGGCCCGAAGCGTGCGAAGCAGCTTCTGCTCACCGGCGAGGACCGGCTCGATGCGAAAGCGGCCGAGGCGATGGGGCTCGTCAACGAAGTGGTGCCGGCGGGCGGCGAGCTCTCGCGCGCGCTCGAGCTCGCGCAGCAGCTCGCGGTGATCGACCCGATGGCGCTCAGGCAGACCAAGCGCGCCATCAACCGCAGCTACGAGATCATGGGAATGGGCGAGGCGCTCGAGATGGCGCTCGACATCGATCTGCAGATCGAGGGCGAGGGCACCGCCGACAAGCGCCAGTTCCTCGAGGTCGCTCGGCGCGACGGCCTGCGCGCCGCGATCGCCTGGCGTGACGCCCGCTTCGCGAGGAAATGACGGAGGTCACTCCGCCGCCTTGATATCCTTCGGACTGTGCGGCCGGAGCTCGCCGGGAAGCGCCTTGTCGGCGATCGCATAAAGCTCCTCCTCGTGCCGGCGGAAATAGATCCAGCCGAGGATGAAGGCGATAGAGAAGACGCCCAGCAGGCCGAGCCCCACACCCTCCAGGATGCTGGTGGAGGACTCGCCGAGCACATAGGCAGAGACGCCCCAGACGCCGACCCAGACCAGACTCGCCGCCGCATTCACCGGCGCGAATTTCCGCCACGGCATGTGGTTGGCGCCGGCCAGGAAGGATTCCCAGGAGCGCAGAAAGGTGATGAAGCGGCCGACGAAGACGATGGGCGCGCCGTAGCGGAGATAGAGATACTGGACGAATTTGATCCGGCGCTGGTTGAGGCGGATCTTCGGCCCGTAGCGGCGGATAAGCCCGAAGCCGAAGCGATGTCCGATATAATAGGAGAAGTTGTCGCCGAGCAGCGTCCCGGGATAGGCCGCCAGCAGCACGAAGGCGATGCTGAGCTTGTGCCCGGCTCCGGCGGCGATCGCCGCGGCGATCAGCGTCGTCTCGCCCGGCACGAAGAAGAACCCGAACCCTTCCAGCGCGAGCAGGCCGAAGACCGCATAATAGCCCCAGCTTCCGATGGCCTGACCGATGAAGCTGTGAAATGCGCCCAAGCCCATCTCCGGAGATGCACCCTGTACAACCCCGCCCCGCCGCTTTCGTCCGTGGCCGACCGCGGAGAAAGGCGTGTTCCGGGCTGCAGTTCCGCCGTGCGTCCTTCGACAAGCTCAGGATGAGGTAAGTTCTTTGTGGCACGAAGAAATTTGCCTCATCCAGAGCGCGAGCGCAGCGACGGATGTGGTCCCGGCTTTCTGGAAGCCGGCTTACCCGTATCCGGCGAGCCGCGCATGCGGCAGCGGCGTGATGCGGTTGCGTGCCAGGAGCTGCACGGCGAAGTCGCCGGGGAAGAGCGCGCGCAGCGCCGGGTCGAAGACGTCGAGCCCGCCCGCATAAGCGCCGAAGGCGGGCAGCACCAGGCGCTGCTCGTCCTGGACGAAGCAGCGCCCGGAGATCCTGCGGCGGCGCACATCGACGCTCGCCTTTGGGTGATAGTGCCCGCTCACCTCGCCGCCGGCGAAGAGCGGCTCGGCGACATGGCGAAGGGTGAGGGGGCCAAGGCGGAACGCGCCGAGGGCGACCCGGCCGCCGAGATCCTCGGGCGGCTCCGGATCGTGGTTGCCGGCGACCCAGATCAGCTCGCGCGAGGATGAGAGCGCGGCGAGAAGCGCGCGATCCTCGGCATCGAGCCGCGCCGGCGCCTCGCCGTCATGGAAGCTGTCGCCGAGGCAGATGATGCGGAGCGCATCGTGGCGGATCGCGGCGCGCTGCAGCCGCTCGAGCGTCGCGCGCGTGTCATAGGGCGGCAGCATGACGCCGCGCCGGGCGAAGCTTGAGCCCTTCTCGAGATGGAGATCGGCGACGACGAGCGTGCGCTCCTCGGGCCAGACCAGCGCGCCCTCGCCATCGGCAAGGAGCGCCACGCCGTGGAAGCGAAAAGCTTGCGTCTCGACGCGAGGTGCGGGCGGCTCGGACATCGGCGGCAGGAATAGGTCATTCCCACCACCGCTGCCAGCGGCGCGTCAGGCCGCGTCGCGTCGTTGCGGCGTCTCGCCGCGGCTTGCCGACTGCCAGGACCAGAGATTGTCGAACATCACCCGGGTGCCGAGATCGGCGAGCTTGCTGGCCTCGGCGAAGTAGTCGCGCAAGGTCGAGCGTGCATAGTCGGCCTGAAGATCCATCGTCTCCTCGATACCGCTGGATCGCGCCATCGCGCGGCCGACTTCGAGATTACGGTCGAGCCGGTTGCGGCTGAACTCGAGCAGCTCCGAGCTCATCGCCACCCAACTCTCGAACCAGCGGTTAGACGCGCTCAGCAGCGGCTCGATACCGCCCATCGCCTGCGATGGGTCGAACCCGGCCATCATCTCCATGTCGCGGCGCTTCACCCGCATGTCCTCCGCCTGCGCCTTCGCCATTTCCGCCTCCCATCGATTATCGGTGATCGGCGAGCGGCCTTCTGCGGGGCCACTCGTCGTCATTTGAGCATACGACGCGTCAGTGACGAGGCAATGGCGATTAGGAAAATAGTGATGAGCGCGGCGGTTTATCTGCGCTTGTCGCCGCCGGTGCGGGAGCATGCGGCGCCGGCAGGCCGGCCTCGGCGAGGAGCTCCGCCGTCACGTCGTCGAGAAGCTGGTCGAGTGCCGTGCCATAGACCGCTTCACGGCCGATCTCGAGCAGGACCGGCACGGCAAGCGGCGAGACGCGATCGAGCCGGCGATGGCGGATGTGTCCCTTGATGCGCGCCAGCATCTCGCCGAGCCGGCGGATATCGGTCAATCCGGTGGCGGCGTCGGCGCGGGTCGCGCGCAGCAGCAGATGATCGGGCTGATGCTTGCGCAGCACATCGTAGATGAGATCGGCATTGAACGTGACCTGGCGGCCGGTCTTCTCCTGGCCGGGATGCTTGCGCTCGATGAGGCCGGCGATGATGGCGACGTTGCGGAAGGTGCGGCGCAGCAGCGAGGATTCGGCGAGCCACGCCTCGAGATCGTCGCCGAGCATGTCCTCGTCGAAAAGCTGATCGAGATCGCGCGCCGGCTCCAGGCTCCAGACGGCGAGCACGTAATCGGTGGCGACGAAGCCCAGCGGCTTCAGTCCCGCGCGCTCCATGCGCCGCGTCAGCAGCATGCCGAGCGTCTGGTGCGCATTGCGCCCTTCGAAGCAATAGGCGACGAGATAGTCGTGCGGGCCGCGCGGAAAGCTCTCGATGAGGAGCCCCTCGGGGCCTGGCAGCAGCGAGCGGTAGCGTTGGAGCCGCAGCCACTCCTGCACCGGCTCCGGCAGGTCGCGCCATTCGCGGGGATCGGCGAGGAGCGCGCGCACGCCCGCGGCAAGATGCGTGGTGAGCGGCAGCCTGCCGCCCTCATAGGCCGGCACCTTGGGGACGCCGCCGGCGGCACGGCTGGCAATGAGTTCGTTGCCGTGGATGCGCTCGAAGGCGAGCAGCTGGCCCGCGAACATGAAGGTGTCGCCCTCGGTGAGCGCGCCGGCGAAATACTCCTCGACCTCGCCCAGCACCTTGCCGCGTCCGAGCCGCACCTTGATCATCGACGCTTCGACGATGGTGCCGATGTTCATGCGGTAGCGCCGTGCCACCGCGTCGGAGACGAGGTGATAGCGACCGAGGCTGTCGCGGAAGAGCCGCCGCCAGCGCTCATAGCTGCTGAGCGCATAGCCGCCATTCTCGACGAAGCCCAGCGCGTCGTCGAAATCGCGGCGCGCCAGCGCGGCATAGGGCGCGGCGCCGGTCACTTCCTCGAAGAGCGCGTCGGCGGTGAAAGATCCGGCGCAGGCCATGCCGAGGATGTGCTGGGCCAGCACGTCGAGCCCGCCGGGACGTGGCTGCTCGCCGTCGAGCTCGCCGCGGGCGAGCGCCGAGACCGCGGCGTGGCATTCCAGCACCTCGAAGCGATTGGCGGGCACGAGCAGCGCGCGGCTCGGCTCGTCGAGCCGGTGATTGGCGCGGCCGATGCGTTGCGTCAGGCGCGAGACGCCCTTGGGCGCGCCGACCTGCACGACCAGATCGACATCGCCCCAATCGATGCCGAGATCGAGCGACGACGTTGCCACCACCGCGCGCAGCCTGCCTGCCGCCATCCAGGCCTCGACTTTGCGCCGCTGCTCGACGGCGAGGCTGCCGTGATGGAGCGCGATCGGCAGGTGGTCCTCGTTGAGCCGCCACAGCTCCTGGAAGCAGAGCTCGGCCTGGGCGCGCGTGTTGACGAAGACCAGGGTGGTGCGGTGGCGCTTGATCGCCTCATAGACCTCGGCCAGCGCATGGATCGCCATATGCCCGGACCAGGGCAGCTTCTCGCGTGTCGCCAGGATGCGGAGCTCCGGCCTCGCGCCGCCCGCAGCGGTGATGCGCGCCACATCCGCGCCGCCCGATCCGAGCCAGGCCGCGAGATCATCCGGCCAGGCGACGGTGGCCGAGAGCCCGATGCGGCGGTAGCGCGGCGCGAGCCGCTTCAACCGCGCCAGTCCCAGCGCCAGCATGTCGCCGCGCTTGGTGCCGGCAAGCGCGTGCAGCTCGTCGATGATGATCGCCGAGAGCCCGGCGAAGATCTGCGCCGCCTCGGGAGACGAGATGAGCAGCGCCAGCGATTCCGGCGTGGTCATCAGGAGCTGCGGCGGATGCTCGCGCTGGCGTTGGCGCTTGGCGGCGGGTGTGTCGCCGGTGCGGGTCTCGCTGCGGAGGTCGAGGCCCAGCTCCTCGATCGGCGCGGTGAGATTGCGGTGGATGTCGACGGCGAGCGCCTTCAGCGGCGAAATATAGAGCGTATGCAGTCCGTCCCGCGGGTACTCGGCAAGATCGATCAAGCTCGGGAGGAAGCCCGCCAAGGTCTTGCCGCCGCCGGTCGGTGCAACGAGCAGCGCCGAGCGCTCGGCGCGCGCCGCCTCGATGAGCGCGAGCTGGTGCGGATGCGGCGTCCAGCCGCGGCGCGCGAACCATTGGACGAAAAGCGGCGGCAGGAGATCGGAGGCGAACATGGCGCAGGGAATATGCCGTGCCGGTCGCGCCGGGGCCAAGCCCGGCCGCGAAGCGAGACGCAGACTTTGCGCGCTCAGCCGACCGCGCTGCGGAAGATGCGCAGGTAATTGCCGCCGGCGATCTTTCCCGCTTCTTCCGGGGTGAAGCCGCCGCGCAGCATGGCGGCGACCAGCTGCAGCCATTGCGCGTAGCTCTGCAGGCTGCCGGGATGGACCTGCTGATCGGTGCCAATGCTGACGTGATCGACGCCGACGATATCGGCCATCTCCTTGAGCCCGTCGACATAGCGCTCGAGGCTCGGAAAGAAATGCCAGATGCCGATCGAGCCGCCGGTTTCGGCGACGGCGCGCGCATGATCGGGGCTCACCTGCCGGCCTTTGAGCGGCGTCGGGCCCATCGCCGTCGAGCCGGCGAGGGCGGTGTGCGACAGCAGCAGGGGCTTGGTGGCGACCTTGGCCGCGTGCTTCACCGTATCCTCGGTCGCGTGCGCGACGTCGCAGACGAGGCCCAGCTTGTGGCAGGTTTGGATCGCCTCGGCGCCGAAGGAGGTGAGTCCCCGATGGGTCACCGCGCCGGTCTGGAAGTCGCCGATGTCGTTGGGCGTGTAGTGCACGAGCTGCACATGCCGCACCCCGCACCGATGCGCCTCTTCGAGCCGCTCCAGCTTGCCTTCGAGGAAATCGAGCCCTTCGATGTCGGCGATCACCGCGGGCTGGCCCGCCGCATGCGCCGCCTCGAGCTCGCCCGCCGTGTGGGCGCGGCGCAGCCCGTGCTTTGTCACCAGCTCGTCCAGCCAGGCAAGCCGCTCGAGGTGGTGGCGATAAAGCTCGCCGGGCTCGGGCGTGCGCGAGGCGCCCAGCACGCCCTCGGCGTTCCGTCCGAGCACCGGGCCATCGGGGACATCGGCGAGGCAGGCGACGGCGAGCGATCCCGCGCGCATGCCGCTCGCAAGATCGCCGCTTGGCGGCGCCGCGGAGAGGATGCCCGTCGCTCCGCCATGGGTGTGCACATCGACCGAGATGAAGC
>Ga0134125_10003775_pt1 | contig 17444 bp, 18 predicted proteins | sample KB31751_FD_96464 | JGI IMG/M metagenome (GOLD analysis project Ga0134125, IMG submission 96464) | Terrestrial soil microbial communities with excess Nitrogen fertilizer from Kellogg Biological Station, Michigan, USA - KB3-175-1 | ecosystem: Environmental > Terrestrial > Soil > Unclassified ...
AACAAGCTCAACGAATATGCCGACGGCGGCGTGCCGATCCCGCCGCCCGGCACAGGTGAATATCAGCGCGCAGCGAGCGCGGGGTGACCGGCCGTCGTTGCGCGGAGCGCTGGCGACGAAGCAATTCAGCGCTGGTCATTCCGGGGCGATGCGCAAGCATCGCACCCGGAATGACGAATTATTCTCACGAATAGCTCGGCGCGTCGGGCTTTTGGAAAATGTGGATAGGGTCGCCCGGCGTGAAATGGCGGCCGCGGTAAGCCGCATAGGCGTATAGCACGAGATAGAGAATCGCGAGCGTGCTGACCGCGTAAAAAGCCCAGGTGCCGATCCGTTTCATCGCCCCAGCATGCCACGGGACGCGAGCGCAAGCCACAGCAGGCCATCGGTTCAAATGAGCGCACCCGCCGACATCAATCAGGGGGCGCTGTCTTTATCGGGAATGCCTGTGCTGGCTAACCCGCAGCCACCTTCGGCGCCACGCTGACTGCAAGCTTGCCGTAACGGTCGGTGAACGCCGCGGTGTCGATCTCCTCGAGCTGGATCGCGCCGGCGAGCACACCCTTCTTCCATTCGTCGTGCTCGCGGTCGTGCCTGAACTCGGGCATGACTTCTTTGGCGAACAGCTCGAGCGATTCGCAGATGTGCTCATGCGTGTTCTTGCCGGCCTGGTTGAGCAGGATCACCTGGTCGATATGGGAGGTGCGGAAGCGTCGCAGTTTCTTGCGAATGGTTTCCGGCGAGCCGATCAGGCCGCCGCGCAGCGCGGCCTCCTGGGCTTCCGGATTGTCCCGCTTCCACTTTTTGTACTCGTCCCACATGTTGACGGTGCCCGGCGCCGGGCGCTGGCGGTTCTGGGACTGGCCGTAGTAGCGCAGCGCGAACTGGAAGAAGGTGGCGCCATCGGCGCGCCGGCGCGCCTCCTCGTCCGTCTCGGCGCACATGAAGAAGGACACCAGCGCCATGTTCGGGTTGATCTCGTAGTCGGCGAGCTTCTTCAGCCGCTTGGTGAGGGCGTTGTAATAAGCGTGCACCCAGGCATGCGCCGCATCGGCGCTGACGAACTGGAAGCCGAGCGCACCAAAGCCGTTTTGCCCGGCGCGCTCGATGGTTGGAAGCTGCGAGCAGGCCATCCACAGCGGCGGGTGCGGCTTCTGCAGCGGCTTCGGCACCACATTGCGCAACGGAATGTCGAAATACTTGCCGTGATGCTCGGTGCCGACCCTGGTGAACATCGGGAAGATCGCCTGAACTGCTTCCTCGAACACCTCGCGCTTGGTTTCCATGTCGCGACCGAACGGCGTGAGCTCGGTGATGGAGGCGCTTTCGCCCATGCCGAATTCGCAGCGCCCGCGGCTCAGGAGGTCGAGTACCGCGACCTTTTCTGCGACGCGGGCGGGATGATTGGTGGTGAGCTGGAAGATACCGTGGCCGAGCCTGATCTGCTTCGTCCGCTGGCTGGCCGCGGCAAGGAAGGATTCCGGCGCCGGCGAATGCGAATATTCCTCGAGGAAATGATGCTCGACCACCCAGGCGTAGTCATAGCCGAGCCGGTCGGCGGTCTCGAGCTGTGTCAGCGCGTCCTGGTAGAGCTTCAGCTCGCCGCCCTCGACCCAGGGCCGAGGCAGTTGCAGCTCGTAGAAGATGCCGAATTTCATGACCTCTCTCCCAGGGCCTATCTTGCAGGACCTATCTTGTTTTTTGTCAGTGTAACCCCCGCAAAGCCCAAGTCTAGCGCCGGTTGCGCATACCAATTCCGCACCGCGGAAGCAGGCTTGATCGAAACAGGTGAATGATTAGGTTGTCAAAACCCGAGTCGCCGCCGGCGGCTCGCCTCCTGCCAAGCCCATGACGAGCTTCACCCCACACCAGGACTCTGCGCTCAAAGCCGTTGCCGCCTGGCTGAAAGCAAAGCCGGGCAAGAACGCCACGCCGCAGGTGTTCCGCCTGTTCGGCTATGCCGGCACCGGCAAGACCACGCTGGCGCGCCACATCGCCGACGGTGTCGACGGAGACGTCAAATTCGCAGCTTTCACCGGCAAGGCGGCGCTCGTCATGCGCAACAAGGGCTGCGATGGCGCCTCTACCATTCACTCGCTGATCTATCGCGCGCGCGAATCGGGCGTCGAGCAGCCGAGCTTTGAGCTCTGGGACGACGCGCCGGCCTCGAAAGCAAAGCTCATTGTGATCGACGAATGCTCGATGGTCGATGCCGAGATGGGCCGCGATCTGCTGTCTTTCGAATGTCCGCTGCTCGTGCTCGGCGATCCCGCGCAATTGCCGCCGATCCAGGGCGGCGGCTTCTTCACCGCCTCCGAGCCCGACGCGATGCTGACCGAGGTGCATCGCCAGGCCCAGGACGATCCGATCGTGCGGATGTCGATGGACGTGCGCGAAGGCCGCGAGCTCGACATTGGCCGTTATGGCGAGAGCGAGGTGGTGTCTCGCGCCGAGCTCGATCCGCAGCGGGTGATGGACGCGGACCAGGTGCTGGTCGGGCGCAACAACACCCGCCGCGCCTATAACGTGCGGATGCGCCAGCGCCAGAACATTGAGGAGCCGTTGCCGGTCGCCGGCGACAAACTGGTGTGCCTGCGCAACAACCGCAAGAAGGGCCTGTTCAATGGCGGCCTGTGGCGGGTGAAGGCGCGCACTGCTTCGCGCTCGAAATCGTCGCGGATCCTGAGCATGCGGCTGTCGCCGGACGAGGAGTTCATCCACAAGGTGACGAAGGTGTCGGTGCGGCAGGACTGTTTCGAGGGCGGCATCGAGCAGATCCCATGGGAGCAGCGCAAGCCCTATGACGAGTTCGACTACGGCTACGTGCTCACCGTGCACAAGTCGCAAGGCTCGCAATGGGACGACGTCGTCCTGTTCGACGAAAGCTTTGCGTTCCAGGACAGCCGCGCACGCTGGCTCTATACCGGCATCACGCGCGCCGCGAAACGGCTAAGCGTGGTGGTGTGATCGCGCCGCACATTCCGACCTCATGCTGAGCCTGTTCATGGGATGATTTTTCGTGGGCGATTTCGTTCACGGACTCGTGTCCCCTCGCCGGTAACAAATCGCCCTCTGCCGCGTATTTGGGAGGCAAGAAAGGCGCCGCAGGCAATTGTGAAGCACCTCGCCCGCGCCTTAGACTACCTCAACAGCCGACACCCAAGCCGAGCCCGAACGAGGACCTCCCATGAGCCAGCTCAGCCGCCTCTCGCTCTGCGCCGCCGCCATCGGCGCACTTGCGATCGCCGCCTTCGTTTCCGTACCCATACGCGCTGCGGAAGACGCGGTGGTCATCCCCCCACCAGCCACCGACGTCGCGCCGACCGACGGCCTGCAGACCGCCGTGCTCTCTGGCGGCTGCTTCTGGGGCGTGCAGGGCGTGTTCCAGCACACGGCCGGCGTGGTGAACGCGGTTTCCGGATATGCCGGCGGCAGCCGGATGACGGCGAGCTATGAGCAAGTCTCGACCGGCACGACCGGGCACGCCGAATCCGTCGAAATCAAGTACGATCCGAAGACGATCTCTTACGGCAAGATCCTCCAGATCTTCTTCTCCGTCGTGCACAACCCGACAGAGCTTAACCGCCAAGGGCCTGATTCCGGCACGCAATATCGCTCGGCAATCTTCACCACGTCCGACGAGCAGAACAAGGTCGCAGAAGCCTATATCGCCCAGCTCAACGCCGCCAAGGTCTATGGCAGGCCGATCGTGACCAAGGTCTCCGCGCTCCAGGGATTTTTCCCGGCGGAGGCCTATCATCAGGACTACCTGACGCTGCACCCGAACCAGCCCTATATTGCCTATAACGACCTGCCCAAGGTCGAGAACCTCAAGAAGCTGTTTGCTGCGAACTACATCGAGAAGCCGACGCTGGTGAAGAACGTCAACGTCTCCAACTGACGGGGCTTGTCCTGACCGGGGAGTATCCATGTCCGACGCCAAGACTACAGATGCCAAGGCCAAAGACGCAGACAAAGTCGTCAAGACCGAGACCGAGTGGCGCAAGGAATTGACGCCGATGCAGTACGCGGTGCTGCGCGAGAAGGCGACCGAGCGGCCGTTCTCAGGCGAGTACGAGTATGAGGCGCGGCCGGGCACCTATGTCTGCGCCGGCTGCGGCCAGACCTTGTTCGAATCCGATGCCAAATTCGATTCCGGCTGCGGCTGGCCAAGCTTCACCGGGCCCACGGTCGAGAGCCATGTCGACGAGGAGCAGGACCACTCCCACGGCATGATTCGCACCGAGGTATTGTGCTCGAAATGCTCAGGACATCTCGGCCATGTTTTCAATGATGGCCCGGGACCGGCGGGCCTGCGCTACTGCATCAACTCCGCGGCGCTGAAGCTGAAGGCCAGATAGACCCTCGCAAGCGCATCGAACGCGATTGAAACCCCGCGCGGCCAAGAGCTGGTTGCGCGGGTTTTTTGCTTTTGGGCGCATGCCCTTTCGGCCACGCCTGCGACAGCCGGAAATAGCTCCAGGCGACGCCGCGCTCCCCGACGACCGGACGCGCCCGCTTCACGCTGGCCCTCGTGGCAAGGAATGTGCTTTGCTGAACACGCGGCGCAGCCGATTTTCGCCGCCTGCCTGTCTCACGGAGGATGCCATGTCGTTGGGGATGATCCTGATCATCGTCCTGATCATTCTGATGCTCGGTAGCATCAGCGGCCGGTTCGGCGGCCACGGCTACGGCATAGGCCATTCCGGAACCGGCCTGCTCGGCGTTATTCTTGTCGTCGTGCTGGTCCTGGTGCTGCTTAATAAAATATGAGCTAACTAAGTTATTGAAATAAAATACTTATCTCCTTCCATGAAACCGGTTCCAGATTCACGTTTTGGTCCGAGAGGATTCGCAATTCTGTCAAACAGGCCTATATTAGGGGTCGAAATGACGTGCACGGCGGCCGCCGGTTGCGGCTTTTCCCGCCGTCTTAGACCCCCAGCCCGCTCGCGCTAGCGCCAATAAGACATGAGGCCCTTGACCATGCGTCCTATGCGTCCGTTCAATTTCAACACCGCCGCCGAACTTTTCCCTGCCGCGATCCGCAAGAAGAAGCGCGCGGGCTTTGCCTATCGGCGTTTTGGCACCGCGGCGGAGGCGGTTCGCTTCGCGATCGAGGAATTGCCGGCGGATTCGCTGAATGGCGCCTATTTGCAGGTGGAGGAAGCCCGCTTCGACCAGAGCGGCATCCGTTCGCTGTATGAGAGCGAGGCCTTCCCGCTGCCGCGCCGCCCGCGCAAGGTCGAGGCTGCGCCCGCCAACAGCGACAAGGACGCCGCATAAGTCTTTGCTTTTGTGCGATGCGCCCCCGGACGAAAGTCCGAGGGCGTTTTTCTTTTGCAGCGCCTCTGTGGATTAGCGTGGCTCCTTCTCCAGCCAGGCCCGCAGCAGGCGCGCGTTGCGCATGTTGGCGCGGAACAGCACGTCGATGGCGTCACCCGCGACCGGTACGGTTCCGACAACGCCCTGAAACGCGACATTGGCCAGCATGCGCGCCGTGACGTGCCAGGGCGCGCCCAGCGCGCGCGCTTCACGCACCACCCATAGCGACAATCCGGTCGCGATGATGTCGCCGACGACCGGGATCAGGCCGACGATCCCGTCGATGCCGTAGCGAATGTTGGTGCCCGGCAGCACGAAAGCGATGTCGAGCAGCTTGGCGATCGCCTCGAGCCGTTTCAGCCGTTGTTCCCGCGTGAGCTGGCCGAACGGGTTCGCCGCCGAATGGCGGAAATCGAAATGAAACCCGCCGAACGGCGGCATACCGGCCTGCGGGACCTCCCGCCCCTCCTGATCGATGATTTTCCCACGCGCCTCCGCCGCGCTGAAACTCGCGTGGGACGCACGATCGTCCCGGGATTTGCGGAAAGCGTAGTCGTTTGCCATGGCCATCAGATGGTGACGCGCGGTGCCAACGCAAGTTACGTCATTTGCCGCGCGCGGCCGTCGGCGTCAGCCCGAAGCGGCGGCGGAAGCAGCGGTTGAAATAGGAGAGATCGTTGAAGCCGCATTCGAAGGCGATGTCGCTGATGCGCCTCTCCCCGCGTGCGAGCAGGTCGGCGGCTTTGCGCAACCGCAATTCAATCAGTCGCGCTGAAAAGCCGGCTCCGGCCTCATATAGCAATTCGTTGACATAGCGCTCCGATAGTCCCGCGGCGGCAGCGAGCTTCTGCGCCGAGAAATCCGGCTCCACAAAGCGGTTTTCCAAAATCATCAGGACCGCCTTCAACCGCACCGCGCGCAAGCCGCCGCGCTGCGCCGTAATTGCGAGATCGCCGCGGGCACCGAGACCGAGCGCCGCGAGATCCAGAAGATGGGCAGCGGCCGCCATGCCGGCTTCGTCGACCGCACCCGGATGTTTGATCAGGATGTCGCTGTAGTCCATCGCGAGCGACAACGCCCCGCCCGGCTCGAGCTCGCGACCGACGACGTCGTCGACGCCGGGCACCATCACCCGCAGCGCCGCGGCGGGCAAATAGACGCAGCTGAATTGCGTGTGGCTTGATGTGTCCGCACTGTGGAACGGCTCATCGAGCTTGAACAGAGTGAGCGCGCCCGGGCGCAGCTTGAACTCGGAGCCGAGATGAACCACTTGCGCATCGAGATTGCCGGCATTGCGCGTCAGGCAATAGCGGTCATCCTTGCTCGCCAGCACATGGCTGCGTTCGCGCCGCACGCCGGTGAAGGTGCCGTCGCAATTGCCGACGATGGTCGAGCCGATATAGACGGAATTCATCGTGGCGCGAAACCGCGTGTCCGTCGCGGGATCGAAATCTGCGCTGTCGGAGAATTGCCTGAGCAGGTCGGCAAATTGACGGATACGCCGGCGGTCATCGAGGTCTGGCGACAGCATCTCGGTCGACAAGATCTTCCTGATGACGTTCATCTAAGATGTACCCCGGACGATGCGATGAATCGCCTCACGGTCCTCTGGCCGCGGTCGGCGTCAGCCCGAAGCGGCGGCGGAAGCAGCGGTTGAAATAGGAGAGATCATTGAACCCGCATTCGAAGGCGATGTCGCTGATGCGCCTCTTCCCCCGTGCGAGCAGGTCGGCGGCTTTGCGCATTCGGAGTTCGTTGAGGCGCGTGGTGAAGCTGGCGCCGGCCTCAAACAACAGCTCGTTGACATAACGCTCGGAGAGGCCGGCTGCGGCCGCGAGCTTCTGCGCCGAGAAACCGGGCTCGCCAAAACGCTGCTCGAGAATCATCAGCACCGCCTTGAGCCGCACCGCGCGCAGGCCGCCGCGCTGCGCGGCGAGAGCAGGCTCGCCGCGCGCACCAAGGCCAATCGCCGCGAGATCGAGCAGGTGGTTTGCGATCGCCACGCCGGCTTCGCCGGCGGCTTGCGGATGGCGCAGCAATAGATCGCTGTAGTCCATCGCCAGCGACAACGCGCCGCCCGGCTCCAGCTCGCGGCCGACCAGATTCTCGAGGTCGGGCACCATCGCCCGCAGCGTCGCCGTCGGCAGGTGCACGTTGGTGAAGTGCTTGCTGTTGGTCCCGTCGGCGGCGAAGAACGGCTCGTCGAGCTTGAGCAGCGCGAGCGAGCCCGGCTGCAGCGTGAACTCGCGGCCGCGATGGATGACGGTGGAAGCGCGCGCGCCTCTGTTACGCACCAGGCAATAGCGGTCGTCATTGGTCTCCCGCACCTGGCGGAGCTCACGCCGCACCGTGGTGAAAGTGCCGTCACAGCGGCCGAGCATGGTGGTGCCGATATGGATGGAATTCATCTCGGCGCGGAACGGCACGTCGGCAGCCGGGTCGAGCTCGCCGGTGTTGGAAAAATGCTCGAACAGCTCGGCAAACCGCAGGAAGCGTTGCCGATCGCCAAGTTCCGGCGGCAGCATGGTGGTCGACAGCGATTTCCGGATGACGGTCATTGCATTCCAGGGAGCTTTGGCGACGCTGGCAGGCTGGCCATGAATACGGCCTGAACGCGGGAGGAGGCAGGCTAACAAGCCGGATCGCATTGAACCAGCGCCGGACAGTCCAAATCCGCGTGACTTGCACGCCGGCCAGTCCAAGACGGCGCCGCGGCGCCGCCTTATCCATGCGAGCCGGCAGCCGACGTCCCGCCGCATCGGATCAGGGCTGTCGGTCCGGGCCAGGGAATTGCGCGGTCCTGGAAACGACTTCAGGGAGAACGAGATGCGTACTACTTTCGGAGGCAGGGTATTGCTCGGCGCTGTCATTGCCAGCAGCGTGGGTATCGGTTACGCGATCGGCGCGCAGCCGCATATGGCCGCGACCATCACCATTCTGCAATCCGCCCACGCCGAGCTGGCCAGGGCGACGCCGAACAAGGGCGGTCATCGCGCCCGAGCGCTGGCCCTGATCAATCAGGCCATCGGCGAGGTTCGCGCCGGCATGGCCTTCTCCGGAGGCTGACGCCTCTCGCCGACCTTTTTTCACCCCCCAAGGAGACTAGATCATGCGGAAATTGATGGCCGTTGCCTTCTTCCTCGGTACGATTGCCGGCACTGCGCAAGCGATGCCGCTCGCGCCCGTCGCCACCGCGCCGAATGCCAATATCATCGAGGTCGCCGGCGGCTGCGGCGCGGGCTGGCACCGCGGCCCCTATGGCGGCTGCCTGCGCAACTACGCCCATCCGGGCGCACATGCCTGCCCGCGCGGCTATCACATCGGCCCCAATGGCGGCTGCCGCGGCAACGGCCGCTAAAACCTTTCGATCACGTAACGCTACTTACGCGGCGGGCACATTCTGCCCGCCGCTTTCATGCGACGAGGAGGCCGCCGGCCGCGGCGGCTCCGCGGCAAAGCGATGCACCAGATAGGTGCTGACGGCTCCGGGGATAAAGCCGACCAGCCCGTACATGACGAACTGGAACAGGCCGGAGTCCTGCCCTCGCGAGCCGTAGAGCAATTCGGCCGCGACGAAGGCGATCGCGCCGACCAGCAGGATGCGCAAGGTCGGGCCGATCCGCTTGACATGGAACAGAATGTCCTCGACAGCGCCGATCATCAGCGCGGGCAACACGCCGAAGAGATAGCTGTACTGCAGCGTCGTCACGAAGACCGCGAGCAGCTTTCCGAACTCGGCGACATTCGGCGGCTTGCTCCAGTAGCCCGACATCAGCGTCGTCGTCAGCAGCAGCCAGAACCCGCCCAAGAGCGGCCCGACCGCGGCAAAAATCAGATAGCGCTTCATGCCTCCGCCCTCCGGATGATGGGCAATTTATAGCAGGGGTGCGTGAAGGCTGAACAATTAAAAGGTCGAAAGCCCTTCGTCTCTATTCGCCCCACGCCGCAAACGCGTCGTTGAAGGCGCGCTCGCCCGGCGGGCCTTTTTCGATCGCGATGATGGCGCGGCGCTGGTTGGTGTAGACCAGCGGCACGTCGAACCACGAGCGCTCCTTCAGGAGCTGGATATTGCGCGAGCGGTCGGCATCGACGTTGGAGAGCCCGACCAGGAAGAAGCCATCGGTGACCTTCACCGCAAGGCCCGCGAGCGGCGTGCCGCGCGCCTGCTCGTTGGACTTCATCAGGATACCCGGCACATTGGCGATGCCGCCGCCGGAAAAGTCCGGCGGCAGAATGAAGGTGAGCTCGGCGGTGTGGCTCGCCGGCAGCGACGTGTCGGTGTTGCGGCGGAACGACATCGTCATCTTGAACTTGCGGTCGGGAATGTCGATATCGGCGCGCACGGCGATATCGGCCTTCTGATTGCCGGAAGCCTTGATCGGTTCGGTGCGCCAGACCACCGAGCCGACATATTGCTTGCCCTTCGGATCCGACGGATCCTCGTCATAGAGCACCACGCGCTGCGCGACCGGCGCGACCGGCTGCTCGGTCGCCGACGGCGGCTGGCCGACGCGATCGGGAATCTTCGGCTTGTCCAGCGGACTAGAGGCATCTTTCGCCTGCTCGACGACCGGAGCGGATTTGAACAGCGCGCTCACGGTGGAGACGACCGTCCTGCCCCACAGAATCGCCGCTCCCACCAGAATCAACACAACGCCGATGGCGATCGCACTCTTGAAGGGAAACACCGTGCGTGCACGGGCCCGCTTGGGCTCGCGTTCGCGATCGGAGCCGATCCGTGTGCGCGGTGCGGGCGGTGCCGGCGGCGGCGGGCTATAGCGCTCGGCATCGTCGATCGAATCGTCCCAGGAATAGGGCGCCTCGCCATCCTCTCCGCGACTATCCAAATCCGGCTCGATACGATCGAACTCCGGCGAGGGCGACGGCACGTTGGCATAGGTCCGGCGCGCGGCGCGGTTGGCCTGGGCTGCGGCTCGGCCGAGATCGTCGGCGTCGGCGGCGATGTCGCGGAAACCGCGGACGCCCGGCGCCGGCGCCCCGCCATTGTCGGGGCTGCGGCGCTGCGAGGGTAGCGCGGGCGGAGCGCCGCGGTCGCGCGACGGCGGCAATTGCGGATCCTGCATCGAAATCTGCGGCTGCGGCGGGACCGGCTGCCGGGGTGGCGGCGCAGGCGGACCTCCGAGCCCGCCATCGGCGCGTGTGGAATTACGGGACGGGCGCTGATCGGCCGGCCGCTCGTCCTCACCCAATGGCGGGCGATCGTTGCGCGAGGGCGGCGGGGGCGCGGACGGCCGGCTCCGCGCGGCGCTGCCTTGCCCGCCAGGCGGCGCGTCCCCCGGACGCGGCGAAGCACGACGGAACGCGTCGCCGGCGCGCGGGCCGCCGGAGCGGGCCTCGCGGGCGCGCTGGGCCGCTTCCGATTCGACCTTGCGCACGGCCTCTTCGAGCGACAGCCGCTCGCGGGTGATTTCGGATTCGGAAAGCGGCGGCTGGACGCTGCGCAACTGAGAGATCAGCGCAGCCCGCGCCCGCTCATAGAGCGCGCGGCGGCTTTCGCCGGGAGCGCTGGGGTCCAATCCGGCAATAGCGCGAGCGATCAGCGGGTAGTAGTCAGCCATATCAAATCAACTGTGCGCGCTTTCCAGTAATATCCCGTTAAGCCTCAAACGGGTTTTGCACCAGGATAGTATCCTCGCGTTCCGGGCTCGTGGAAAGCAAGGCGATAGGACAACCTACCAACTCCTCCACCCGGCGGACATATTTGATCGCCTGCGCCGGCAAGTCCGCCCACGAACGGGCATTGGCAGTCGGCTGCTTCCAGCCTTCGATGGTTTCATAGATCGGCTCGACCCGGGCCTGCGCGCCCTCGCCGGCCGGCAGATGGTCGATTTCTTTGCCGTCCAGCCGATAGCCGGTGCAGACCTCGATCGAATCGAAGCCATCGAGAATATCGAGCTTGGTCAGCGCGAGCCCGTTAATTCCACAAGTGCGCACGGTCTGCCGCACCAGCACGGCGTCGAACCAGCCGCAGCGCCGCTTGCGCCCGGTATTGACGCCGAACTCCCGGCCGCGGCGGCCGATCTCCTCGCCGATCTCGTTCTGCAACTCGGTCGGAAACGGTCCCTGGCCGACCCTTGTGGTGTAGGCCTTGCAAATGCCCAGCACGTAGCCAACTCCGCTCGGGCCCATGCCGGTTCCCGTCGCGGCCTGCGCCGCCACCGTATTCGACGAAGTGACATAGGGATAAGTGCCGTGGTCCACATCGAGCAGCGCGCCCTGCGCGCCCTCGAACAGGATGCGCTTGCCCTCGCGCCGCTTGAGGTCGAGCAGCCGCCACACCGTCTCGGCATAGGGCAATAGCTTTGGCGCCATGTCGCTGAGTTCGCGCAGGATGATCTTGCCGTCGATTTCTTCCAGGTTGAGCCCGCGGCGAAGGGCGTTGTGATGCGCCAAAAGCCGGTCGATCTTGTGCGGCAGCGTGTCGAGGTCGGCAAGATCCATCAGCCGGATCGCACGACGGCCGGCCTTGTCCTCATAGGCCGGCCCGATGCCGCGGCGCGTGGTGCCGATCGCGGTCACCGCATTCGAGCTCTCGCGCAAGGCGTCGAGCTCGCGATGCAGCGGCAGGATCAGCGTGACGTTCTCCGCGATCCTCAAATTGTCGGGGCTGACCTTGACGCCCTGCCCCTTGAGCTTCGTGACCTCTTCGAGGAAGGCCTGCGGGTCGAACACCACGCCGTTGCCGATCACCGAGAGCTTGGACGGTCGCAGCACGCCCGAGGGCAACAGCGCAAGCTTGTAGGTCTCGCCATTGATGACGAGGGTATGGCCGGCATTGTGGCCGCCCTGAAAGCGCACAACGATGTCGGCCTGTTCCGACAACCAGTCGACGATCTTGCCCTTTCCTTCGTCGCCCCACTGGGCGCCGACGACGACAACATTGGCCATTCCCGGACTAATCCCTCTGCAATCCTTCACTCATACGAGCATGAACCTTCACGGAAACTGTCCCCGCCCGCACCTCGGCTGCGGAGCTCGCTCTTCCGGGTTCGCGCGCCCGGCTCAAATCACGGCCGGGGCCGCCCGCATGCGAGGCGCTTAACCGGATAAAGGAAGCGGCCGATCTAGGCAAGCAAGAAGGGCCTTTCGCGCAACCCCGGAACCATCCCCAACCCTTTGATATCCCCCGTAAAATATCGAGCCTCTCCCTTCCGGCTGCCCCATAGGGTGCCTATGGGGCCTTTCCGGGGCAGACCACCTCGCGATCGGTCTGCCATAGCGAAATCCGCTCATCCTTTGGTAGATACATGGCCTCGCCCGGCTCGACCTCAAAGGCCGCCACGAAGGAGCTCTGGTTGCGCAACGTGCCGTCGGCGCGAAATTGCCCGGGCGAATGCGGATCGACCTTGAGCCGCTCGATGCGGGCAGCATCGCGCACCTTTTCGCGCCAGATCTGCGCGAAGGAAAGGAAAAGCCGCTGCTCGCCGGAGAAACCGTCGATCACGGGCGCCGGGCAGCCATGCCGAGCCAGCCGATATCCGCGCACCGCGATCGCAAGCCCGGCATTGTCGGCGACGTTCTCCCCGAGCGTCAGCGCGCCGTTCACATGATAGCCGGGCAGCGGACGATAGGCGTCATATTGTGCGGCGAGGCTTCGGGTCTGCTGTTCGAAACGCTCGCGGTCGTCCCTGGTCCACCAATCGCGCAGGTTTCCCTCGCCGTCGAACCGGCTGCCTTCATCGTCGAAGGCATGGCTGATCTCGTGACCGATCACCGAGCCGATCCCGCCGTAGTTGGCGGCATCGTCGGCGGTCGCATCGAAGAACGGCGGCTGCAGGATGCCCGCGGGAAACACGATCTGGTTGCGGGTCGGGCTATAGAACGCGTTCACCGTCTGCGGCGGCGTGAACCATTCGCTGCGATCGACCTTCCGGCCGAGCTTGGAAAGCCAGTAGGCGTAGTCGAAGCGCCGCGCGCGCATGACGTTACCGACGAGGTCGCCACGCTCGATCTCGAGCGCGGTATAGTCGCGTGATTTCGTCGGGTAGGCGATCATCGGCACGATCGCCTCCAGCTTCTTCAACGCCTGCGCCCGGGTATCCGGCCCCATCCAGTCGAGCGTGGTGATGCCGTCGCGGTAGACCGCGATGAGGTTTGCGATCATTGCTTCCGCGTGTGCCTTGGCCTGCCGCGGAAAGTAGTGCTGGACATAGAGCTTGCCGAGATCGAAGCCGATCAGGCGGTCGACGGTCGCGACCGCTCGCTTCCAGCGCGGCTGCAGCCTGGGCACTCCGAGCAGCGTATGCAGCTCGAAGGCGAAATCCTCCTCCACGAACGGTGGCGACAGATAGGGTGAATAGGAGCTCAGCAGATTGTAGACGAGATAGGATTTGAAGGTCTTGAGCGGCGTGTCGCCGAACAGGCTGGCGAGCTTCGCGAAGTAGGTCGGCTGCGCGACGATAACGGTCGTCACGTCGTCGCCGACACCGGCAGAGGCGAGGAAGGACGGCAGGTCTTCTCGTCCGGCCAGGGCAGGAAGCGCTGCGATCCCGGTCTTGTTGTAGGTCTTGACGGGATCGCGATTTTCGACCCGCGTCCATTGCAGCTCCGCAAGCGAGGTCTCGAGCGCAATGATGTGGTCGGCAGCCAGCTCGCCCCCGCTTTCGCCGGCAAGCGTGAGCAGTTTTGCGATGTGCGCGCGATAGGCTGCGCGCACGGTCACGAAATGCGCATCGTCCTTCAGATAATAGTCGCGGTCCGGAAGCCCGAGCCGGCCCTGCCTCAGATGGGCGACATAGGTCGTGGCATCGTGCTCGTCCGGCGAGATGTCGAGCGCGAAGGGAATCCGGACCCGGAGCCGCGACAGCTCGGCGAGCAGCGCGGGCAATTCGCCTTTGTCGGAGAGGCCGTGAATCTTCGCCAGCGTCTCCTGCAACGGGGCGAGACCCGCCTGCTCCACGCCCGCCTCGTCCATGAATGAGGCGTAGAGATCGGCGAGCTTCTTCCGCTCCGGATGATCCTGATCGTTTGGATCGATGGCTTCGATCGCACCGCGGAGCTGGCCTTGCGTTTTCTCGCGCACCTCCGAGAAGGTGTCCCATGCGCTGCGGTCCGCGGGGATTTGCGCCGTCGCGAGCCATTTGCCATTGGCGAATTTCCAGAAATCCTGCTGCGGCGGGATCGACGGATCGATCGCGGCGAGATCGATGCCGGAACGCGGCTCGGCTGCGATGGCGACAGACCAGGCGCATCCGACCAGCAGTGCGAGTGCGAGTTGCCGAAGCATGGGTGCAGACTAGACGAGCCTTCGGTGTTTTCCTATCGAGCGCACCACCGTGGCCGTGTCCCTCAGCGCGTTGGAACGCTGTCCCGCGCATGGTCGCGATGCATCCGGCCCGGTTGAACGCAAGGCGGAATCCGTGTCTGTGGGATCGCCGGGCATACCGGCCCGGCGCACGCGGCCGGGCGGGGCCGCGGCGCATTGGAAAGTTTGATTTCGATCCGCCCAGCATGTCTGCCTCCGACCATACCGCGCAGGCGCGCCCCATCGCCTCCCCTCACTGGATCGCCAACCAGCCGCGTCTGCTGTTGTGCATCACCGCACTGTGCTGGGCCGGCAATGCGGTTGTGGGGAAGTTCGCCGCCGGCCATATTCCGCCGGTGACATTGGCGTTCGTGCGCTGGAGCGCCGCGTTCCTGCTGCTCCTTCCGTTTGCCTGGAAGCATCTCGTGCGCGACTGGCCCGCGATCCGCGGCAAGCTCGGCGTCATGATCCTGGTTTCGATCACCGGGATCGGCGTCTTCAACGCGCTGCAGTACTGGGCGCTGGAATACACCACGGCGCTGAACACGCTGCTCCTGCAATCTGCCGGTCCGCTCATTGTCGCGGTGTGGTCGCTGATCCTGCTCCGCGTGCGCCTGACTCTGGCGCAGGCGATCGGCATCCTGCTCTCGCTCATCGGTGTGATGGTGATCCTGACCGGTGGCGATCTCGCCGAGCTGTCGAAAATTCATTTCAACAAGGGCGACCTGATCTTCCTGGTCGCGATGGTGATCTTTTCGCTGTATTCGGTGCTGACCTTGAAGCGGCCGGCCATTCATGGCCTGTCCTTTGCCGCCTTCACCTTCGGCGCCGGCGCGGCCTGCCTGATCCCGCTCCTGATCTTCGAATTGATGACCCGTCCGGTGATGGCGTTCGATACGCCGAACCTGCTGTCGATCTTCTATGTTGCGATATTTCCCTCGATTCTCGCCTATCTCTGCTTCAATCGCGGCGTGCAGCTCATCGGTGCCAACCGGGCCGCTCCCTTCTTCCACGTCGTGCCAGTGTTCGGCGCGGTCATGGCGATCGTCTTTCTCGGCGAGCATTTGCGGCTCTTCCACCTGATCGGCTTCGGCCTGGTGCTGGCCGGCGTCTACATCGCCTCGCGCAAATAGACGCCTGCGCAAGAATGGAAGGCGCAGGGAATGCCCGGTGCTCGCCGCACCCCCAGCCTTGCGTGCAAAGGAAGATAGCACGCACGCCAGAAAATCAGACCGTCGGACAAATCAGGCCCGAGGTTTATTCGAATACATGGTCCGGGGTGACGCCGAGAAAGCATATCAGCAATCTTCCGCGCAGCCTTGTCGCAAGCAACATTTCAGGCACAAGAGCGGCGTCACTTCAAAGCCACGAACCGGGCAAAACCCACGCATCATTCGCCGCTCGGCTGGCTCAACAATCAGCCTTATCTGCTGCTCAGCCTGACCTCGCTGATCTGGGCCGGCAACATCGTGCTGGCGCGCTACGTGGCGGGCCATGTGCCGCCGATGACGCTGTCCTGCGTGCGCTGGATCGGCTCGTTCATCCTGCTCTGGCCATTTGCGAAGGGTCACCTGAAGCGCGACTGGCCGGCGCTGCGCGCGCGTCTGCCGCTGATGCTGATGCTGTCGGCGACCGGCTTTGCACTGAACAACGCGCTGTCCTATTGGGCGCTGGAGTACACGCAGGCGCTGAATGCGCTGTTGATCCAGTCGTCCGGGCCGCTGTTCGTCGCGCTGTGGGCGCTGGTGTTGTTCGGCGTGCGGCTCACTGTTGCGCAGCTCGCCGGTATCGTGATCTCGCTGACCGGCGTGCTCATCATCATCCTGCGCGGCGATGTGACCGCGCTCGCGGCGATCCGCCTCAACCGCGGCGATTTGATGTTCGCCGGAGCGGTGGCATCCTTCGGCCTCTATTCCGCGCTGGTCACGCGCCGGCCGGTGACCCATCCATTGTCGCTGGTCGCCTTCACCATGGGCTGCGGCGCCGTGATGCTGATCCCCTTCGCGATCTGGGAGTATGTCAGCGGCTTTCCGCCCAAGACCGACCTGCTCACGGCTGCGACGCTCACCTATGTCGTGGTGTTCGCCTCGACCCTCGCCTACACCTTCTTCAACCGCGGCGTCGCGCTGATCGGGCCGAACCGTGCCGCCCCCTTCCTGCACCTGGTGCCGGTGTTCGGATCGGTGATGGCGATCGTGCTGCTCGGCGAGGAGCTGAAGCCGTTTCACGTCATCGGCTATGCGCTGGTGCTCGCGGGCGTGATCATCGCCTCGCGCCAGGGGTCGGCGAAGGGGTAATATGATGTCGTAGGGTGCGCGAAGGCGCGAAGCGCCGTGCCCACCATGCTTCAGCAGATATAGGCCAAGATGGTGGGCACGCTTCGCTGTGCCCACCCTACATTTCTAACCCACCTACCTCGTTCTTACGCCACCCTCATTTTGGCGAGGAAGCCGTCGACGGCGACGCGCAGCATGCCCGACTGGTTGTCCGGCTCGCGGGCATTGGAGAGCGCATCGCTCGCCGCCTTGCCGGTGGCTTCCGCGGCGGTTGTGACGCCGCGTTCGGCTTCGCAGAGATTCTCCGGGAATTCAGACGGAAGGCGGGACCGTTAACCGATGATTCGGCTCACGATAGGGTGAAATCCCTTCCGCTTTGTTACGGCCCGCTCCGTAGAAGTCCCGCCCGCCGCAAGGCCCGCGAGCTGATGTCTCTACCGCTCTGATCATCCGAGCTCGGCGCAATCCTTGACTGCGTCCGGGCCCTAGCCGAGCGGCAGCCCGCTATGCTTTGATGGACGAGACCGGAAGGACGGCCGCGTGAGACGGCCAAGAAGATGGTCCAAGAGATTGTCCAA
>Ga0134125_10003776_pt1 | contig 17440 bp, 13 predicted proteins | sample KB31751_FD_96464 | JGI IMG/M metagenome (GOLD analysis project Ga0134125, IMG submission 96464) | Terrestrial soil microbial communities with excess Nitrogen fertilizer from Kellogg Biological Station, Michigan, USA - KB3-175-1 | ecosystem: Environmental > Terrestrial > Soil > Unclassified ...
GAGGTAGCGGCAACCGGAAATCACAACTCCATTATTGGTGCGGATGGGGAGACTTGAACTCCCACGCCCTTGCGAGCGCTGGAACCTAAATCCAGTGCGTCTGCCAATTCCGCCACATCCGCGTTGTGAACGGCGCCGCCGAATCTCAGGGTAACATCTCCTCACAATCGCGACTCTGCCTGGTGCTAATGCTTTTCTATTACGGCCTCGGTGTCCGCCAGTCCTCTATAATCAGTCAGATTCGGGATGTTGCCACGTGTTGTCATCTGGGCTGCTCCGGTTAGCCTGATTATCTTAGCTGTATCCGCCTTTCGCTCGCCGGCCGCGAATAACGCCTCTCCTTCCTCGCCCTCCATCGACGAGCAGGTCACCCGTGACCTGAATCTCGGAAAAGCATTTTACGAAAACCCCACCACGCAGGCCGAGGCGGTCGCGGAGTTCAAGAAGGCGCTCGACCTGCGTCCCGATTCCGTTCGCGAGCAGCTCAACTATGGCCTGGCGCTGCTTCGGGCGGCCAAAACCAAAGAAGGCGTGGAGATGCTCGAAAAAGTGCAGCGGGAGGACCCCAAGCTTCCGCACACCTGGTTTAATCTCGGCATCTATTACAAGCGCCAGGGCGATTTCGATAAAGCGCTTGAGCAGCTTCAGCAGATGGTCAAGCTTGTGCCCGATGAGGCGATTCCGTACTACAACATCGGTTCCATCTACAAGCTGCAAAATAAGGTACAGCCAGCCCGGAAGGCGTTCGAAACGGCGCGCGATCTCGATCCAAGCCTGGCTGCTCCGCATTTCCAGTTGTTCAACATCTACCGGCAGGAAAACCGCATGCCGGAAGCCCAAAATGAACTCGCGCTCTTCCGGGAGCGCAAACAAGCGCAAGATGCGGTGGCCACTCCCGAGGACGTCGAATGGTGCAAGTACGCCGAAATCTATGAGCCGCTCAAACCCGAGCGGGACACGCGGAAGCAGCCGCTCAATTTCGCGCTGAGTCCGAAGAACTTGGGCGATGTGGGAAACGCTCCATCGGGAATGACTGTTCTCGATGTGTTCGGAACCGGCGCCGCCGATCTGCTGGCATATTCCAGCAGCGGGATTCAGATCTATAAGGGTGGGACCGAGAGACTCTCGCATACGGGCCTCGATGCACTGCGCGACGTGATTGCGGTTGTGCCGGGCGATTTCAACAACGACGGGCTGCCCGATCTGTGCGTGATCGCCGGTTCCGGTGCTTCGCTCTACGAGAACAAGAAGGGCACGTTCGCGAAGTCCTCGTTTTCACTGCCGGCGGGCCAGTATAACGGCGCCCTCTGGATCGATTTCGACCACGATTACGATCTCGATCTCATGCTGCTCGGCAAGAAATCGGTGCTGCTTCGCAATCAGGGGACGCAGGGATTTGCGCCGCATCCGTTTCCCTTCGCGGGGGGTGAAGCCATCGACGCCGTGGGCTTCCGGCTGATTGCGGACAGCAAGTCCAAGGACATCGTCATTTCTTATAAAGACAAGCCGGCCACGCTGTATCTGGACCAGCTCACGGCGGAATACAAAGCTACGCCTTTGGCCGAAGTGCCCGCCGGCGCCACGCATCTGACAGCACTCGATTTAGACAACGACGGCAATCTTGATATTGCGTTCACCAGTGCCGGCGCGGAGAAAGTGGTCCGAAACGAGCGCACGAAGTTCGCTTCGTCGGTCGAGGTTGGAACCGCGCCGGGCATCTTTGCCGATCTTGGAAATCGCGGATTTACGGACTTCATCGGTGGCGGATCGTTGCGGCAGAACGTGGGCAATCTGCAGTTCATTCAATCCAAAGCGGAAAGCGGCATTCCCAGGGAGGCAACTGCGTGGGTGCAAGGCGATTTCGACGGCGACGGCCGGGCGGACCTCGCCGCCATCGCCGATCGTAAACTGACACTGCTGACGAACCAGACAAAGACGGACAACCGCTGGCTCAGTGTGAAGATCGATGGCGTCAAGAATCTGAAGCTGCCGCTCGCGGCGGAGGTGGAGGTAAAGTCGGGCGGCAGTTACCAGAAGAAGCTTTATCGCGGCCTGCCGCTCCTGTTCGGGGTTGGCGCCCACCAGAGTGTCGATACGGTTCGCATCACGTGGCCGAACGGCTTGATTCAGAACGAGATGAAGCAGGCGACCGGTAAGAAGCTCGACTTCAAGGAAGCGCAGCGCCTATCCGGTTCCTGTCCGCTGATTTTCGTCTGGAATGGCAAGGAGTTTCAGTATGTGACCGATGTTCTCGGAGTGGCCCCGCTCGGCGCGATGTCGGGCGACGGCCAGTTCTTCCCGACGGATCATACCGAATACATCTCGCTGCCGGGGGCATCGCTCGCGCCGAAACCCGACGCCTCGGGCCGCGACGATTACGAAATTCACCTGACTGAAGAACTCAGCGAGGTTTCTTATTTCGACCAGGTGCAACTGATTGCGGTCGATCATCCTGCGGGTACTGAGATTTATTCGAACGAAAAATGGAAATCGCCTCCCTTTCCGAAATTCCGGTTGTATGGGCTTACGAAGCGCATTTATCCGGTCGCGGCGGCGACGAACCACGGCAATGTGCTCGATCGCGTTCTTCACCGCGACAAACGGTACGTAGACGATTTTCAGCACAACTATATCGGCGTGGCGCGAACGCACTATCTGGATCTCGATTTTGGCAAGGCCGCGCCGGATAACCGCGCGTTCCTGGTGCTGAACGGCTGGGTCGATTGGGCCGACGGCAGCACGTTTCTGCAACAGGCCCAGGCGAAGAACGATCTGACTCCGCCTTACCTGCAAGTGAAGGATAGGGCGGGTAAGTGGGTTACGGTCATTCCGGACATGGGCATGCCTTCCGGGAAACCAAAAACAATTGCGGTCGATCTCACCGGGAAATTTCTATCCGACTCGCGCGAGGTCCGCATTGTGACGAACATGTGCGTGTATTGGGATGAAATCTACCTGGGCGAGAACGCGGGCGAGCCCGAGGCGCATCTTGCCTCTCTCACGCCCGAACAGAGCGGCGTTCAGTTTCGCGGCTTCTCGCCGTCGCATATTCACCCGCAGCGCAAGCAGCCGGAATATTTCGATTATTCAAATCCCACGACCACGTCGTATTGGAATCCCACGCCGGGCAAGTATACGCGCTATGGCGATGTCACGGCGCTGACTCGCGATATCGACGATCGTCTTGTCGTGATGGGTTCGGGCGATATGCTGAGCCTGCGGTTCGATTACCGGAAGTTTCCGCCGCTGCGCGCGGGATGGAAGCGCGATTATCTGCTGCGCGTGGAAGGCTGGGCGAAGGATCGCGACGCGAACACCGCGTTCTCGCAAAGCGTGACGCCGCTGCCGTTCCACGCCATGTCGCGCTATCCCTATCCGGCGGACGAGCACTATCCGGACGACGCGCTCCATCGCGATTACGTCAAAGAGTATCTGACCCGGCCCGCCTTGCGGCTCATTCGCCCGCTAGCGCCGGGAGCGGACGACGTATCGCACTAAAAGGAAGAGCTTGAAGATGGATCTGAAGAGCGGCGCTACCAGGCGCGGCGTACATACCGTTAATTACAAGATGAGAATCGTTGTCGTTATCTCCTGCGCCATTGCGTGTACCTCGCTCGTTGCCGCCGTTACGACGGCGCCCTCCACGATATCGGCGGTGCACTTTACGGATATCACCCAGAAGGCCGGCATCCACTTCCACCAAAACGCCGGCAAGGCGGGGAAGAAATACCTGCCGGAAACGATGGGCTCGGGAGTCGCGCTGTTCGATTACAACAACGACGGCAAGCTCGATATCCTCTTCATCAATGGCAAAGACTGGAATCCACATGGCCGGCGCACGCCGTGCGCGTTATACCGCAACAACGGTAACGGAACCTTCACGGACGTGACTGCCGGAAGCGGGCTGGATATCCCGATGTACGGCCTGGGCGTCTCGGTTGCGGATTACGACAACGACGGCCGGGAGGACGTCTATATCACCGCGCTAGACGGAGACCACCTGTTTCACAACGAAGGCAACGGCAAGTTTCGAGATGTGACAAAGCAAGCTGGCATCAATAATCGGGATTTCGGCACGAGCGCCGCGTGGTTCGACTACGATCGAGACGGCAAGCCGGATCTGTTCGTTGCGAATTACGTGCAGTGGACGGAAAAGGGCGACCTCTGGTGCTCCCTCGACGGCTCGAAAAAATCGTACTGCACGCCCGAGGCGTATCACGGAACGGCGAGCAAGCTCTATCACAATCTCGGCAACGGCAAATTCGAAGACGTAAGCCGGCGCGCGGGCATTGCGGACCCCACCAGCAAGTCTCTAGGAATCGCCGTTCTTGATTACAACAATGACGACTGGCCGGATATCTTTGTGGCGAACGATACTCAGCCGAACAAACTCTATCGCAACAATCGAAACGGAACGTTCACGGACGTCGGGTTGACCGCGGGCGTGGCGTTTGGCGAGGACGGCGTGGCTCGCGGCGCTATGGGCGTCGACTCGGCCGATTACGATCGCAGCGGCCGGTCGAGCGTGGTGGTCGGCAATTTTTCAAACCAGATGCTTGCTCTTTATCACAACGAAGGCAACGGTATCTTCGTCGACGAGGCGCCTCGTTCGGAACTGGGCCGGTCGACCCTGTTGAATCTCACGTTCGGCGCTTTCTTTTTCGACTACGACCTGGATGGCTGGCCCGATATCTTTTGCGCGAATGGGCATATTGAAGAGCAAATTGGCCGCGTTCAGCCAAAGATTCAATTTGAGGAATCACCGCTCCTGTTTCACAACGATGAGAAGGGCAAGTTCACGAACGTCAGCAAATCCGCCGGTTCGGATTTCCAGAAGCCGATCGTGGCTCGGGGGGCCGCGTATGGCGACCTCGATGGCGATGGCGATCTCGACATCGTAATCAACAACAATAACGGCCCCGCGTGCGTTTTCCGCAACGACGGTGGAAACAAGAATCACTGGATTACGATCAAGACCGTGGGCAGCAAATCGAGCCGCGATGGCCTCGGTGCGTTTGTGACGGTGAAATCGGCTTCCGGGAGTCAGACCCAGATGGTGCGTAGCGGCTCGAGCTACTGTTCGCAATCGCAGCTCGCGCTGACATTCGGGCTGGGAAAAGATGCGCGCGTGGATGCTATTGAAGTCCGCTGGCCGAGCGGCATTCATCAGAAGCTAGGGCAGCAATCGATCGACCGGGTTTTGACGATCACGGAGAAATAGGCTCCTCCGGGGGGCCAGCAGCGTACGCGTACGCGGGCGAGGCGCCTCTACAGCAGCCGGAAGTTCACTTCAACCGTGGCTTCCACGTTGACGGGGTGGCCGTCCTTCATGGCTGGGCGGAAGCGCCACTTCTGCACCGCCTCAATGGCTTTCTCATCCAGACCCAAGCCCAATGGCTTGACTACCCGGATGTCGCGGGGCATGCCGTGGGCGTCAACCACGATCATTAAAACGACCGTTCCCTGGTATTTCGCCTTGCGGGCCTCTTCCGAATATTCGGGCTCCACTTTGCTCAGAACGATTGGGGCGGAAACGCCGCCACCAATTTTGTAGAGACCGCCGCCCATTCCGCCGCCGGAGCCGTTACCATAGCCATCTCCATGACCATTGCCGACACCGCCGCCGGAACCGTTGCCCAACCCATACTGCCCTTGCCCGAGTGAACTGATAACGTTCTTAGCAAGCGGGTCGCCGTACTGAGGAGCATCGAGTTTGGGGGCTTCGGCCGTGATCGTGGGGGCAACCGGCAGCTTCGGTTGGGGAACCGCCAGAGCGGGCGGCGTAAACTGCTTTGGAGCAGGCTTCGGGGGCGCCCCCTTGCTCGCCGGTATGGGTGCTTTGTTGCCGCCGCCACCACCGCCGCCGGAGATATCCTTCTTCGGGGGCAGGTTGGTCTCGTATGGCTTCAGGTCCACATAAAGATGGGTGTATTGCAGGATTTTCTTGCCCGCGGGGGTTGCCCGGAAAATCACGAACAACAGCAGGATGGCCAAGACGTGAATGCCAATTGTCGATAAGAGTGAAATCGTGCCGGCGCGTTTCGGCCCTGGATTGTAACTCTTCCAGATGTCCTGAACATCTACCGGCTTCGAAGTCAGCTCAAGAGGCGGCAGTTTCGGCGGATTAAAGTATTCCTTAATGTTCCGAATGGCGCCTTTGAACCAGGGCTCTTCGAGCTTGGGGTCTAGCAGCCGCTGCAAATGGGCATCAGGATCGAGGTGCTGAGCAGTCACTTCTTCTACGCCTCTATCTTCTGTAATCACAGCCCAACCCGCCTTAAAGCAAAGAATTTCGCCGAACAACTACCCGGAAACCAGCCGGACCGCACCCGTGGACTGGTGGATCTGTAACCGATTGGACGCGACGTCAAATGAGGTCGTTGCAAGCAAATCATCGGCGGTCTGCGCCAGTTACCCACAGTCTAGCTCATTCTATTGGCCTGTGGCTTCCAGCAAGAAATCCGCGGAGGCTTCCCAGATTGCCTCTAGTACGTCGGTCAGCTCATGGCCGGATTCAAACCGGACGAGCCGGGCCGAGGAATGGGTGTCCGCAAACTGTTGGGAGAAAGCCAGCGGCACGACGGAATCCTGGCTTCCATGACAGATCAGGCACGGTTGAGTGGCGTCGGGATAAGCGGGATAAACGTGGGCATCTTCCATCAACTGGTAGCCGATGCCTTCCGGACGCTCGGCGCCATAGTGAAAGACCGGAATTTCGCCCTGCTCCCTCCAGAGCGCGAACTTTTCAGGTCCGAGCGTTTCGGCCCAGCGCTGGTAGAAGTTGAAAGCCGGCGCCAGCAGAACCATCCGCTTCACGCGATCGGGATGTGCCGCGGCATACAGAGCCGCGAGATACCCCCCCATGCTCGACCCGATTAGTACGAGCGCATTCTCCGGCTCCCATCGTTCTATAACCTGAAGTTGCGCTGCAATCGCGCGTCCCCGGAAATTGCCTTCCGCCAAATCAGGGATTTCGAGCGCGACGCCGCGGCCGGCGAGCCTTTCCCGAAAAAAAGACGCTTTGCGGGAAGCGGGGCCAGATGCGAAGCCGTGCAAGTAGACAAAGCGCGACATGGTAGAGTGTGATTCCGATGGTCGCACACCGAAATAGAATGTCCTGCCGAAGGCGCTGCCGCCCGGCTGGACCCCATGCCGGAGTGCGCCCGAATGGCCCGGCGCCTGACGGCTGTACGCCCGAAGGGCCCCAAATAGCGACTTGCGGCAACAGCGCAACATCGCTAAAATCAATCATTTTGAAGCATTTCAGAACCGCACAACATCTTCCGCATACGCTCCCTTTTCAAACCGGTAGGTATCGTTAGACTTGGAGCCAAGAGCCTGAACTGGACGGATATGTGCGTGTGCTGACAGGAGGACATGAATGTCGGTTGAGCAGAAGGTAAAGCAGATTATTGTCGAGCAGTTGGGAGTGGACGAGGCCCAGGTGGATCCGGGCGCCTCATTTGTGGACGATCTCGGCGCCGATTCGCTGGACATTGTCGAGCTTGTCATGGCATTCGAGGAAGCGTTCGGAATCGACATTCCGGACGAAGATGCAGAGAAAATTACGACGGTGAAGCAGGCGATTGACTACATCGAGGCTAAGAAGAAATAAGCGCCCCCATGGGCTGTCCCCGTTACGCGCGGAGCGGAGCGGGAAGAGGAGAACTACGTGCCGCGAAGAGTAGCAGTCACGGGTGTCGGCTTGCTGTGCTCCGTCGGCGCCGGAACTGAGGAGTGCTGGACGGCGATTCTTGCCGGTAAGGGCGGGATTGGCCCAATCACTCAATTTGACGCATCGAGATTCAGTTGCCGCATTGCCGGCGAGGTGAAGCATTTCGACCCGCTGACCTACGTCGAGAAAAAAGACGTGAAAAAGATGGCTCGCTTCATCCAGTTTGCGATTGCGGCGAGCGATTTTGCCGTGAAAACGGCTGGCCTCCAGATCCGCGAAGCCGATGCGGAAATGTCCGGAGTGTATATCGGCAGCGGCATCGGCGGATTCGAAGTGATCGAGCGCGAACACCAGATTCTGATGGAGCGTGGGCCCAGCCGGCTGTCCCCGTTTTTTATTCCGTCCTGCATTATCAATCTGGCGAGCGGTTACGTATCGATCCGCTATGGGGCCAAGGGACCGAATTCCGCGACCGCCACGGCCTGTACGACGAGCGCGCATTCCGTGGGCGATTCGTTTCGGCTGATTCAACATGGATACGCCGATACCATGATCTGCGGCGGCAGCGAAGCCTGCGTGACGCCCATGGGCATCGGGGGATTCGCCGCGATGCGCGCTCTCTCGACCCGGAACGACGAGCCTGGGCGTGCGTGCCGTCCTTGGGATCTGGGGCGCGACGGGTTCATTGTCGGCGAAGGCGCCGGCATCCTGGTGCTTGAGGAATTAGAGCGTGCAAAAGCGCGCGGCGCCCGGATACTGGCCGAAGTGGTTGGCTACGGGATGAGCAGCGACGCCCACCATATCACTTCGCCGCCCGACGACGGCGACGGCGCTTTCCGCGTAATGCGCAATGCTATGAAAGATGCCCGGATTGAAGCTTCAGACGTGCAATACGTCAATGCGCACGGCACTTCCACGCCCATCGGAGACATGGCCGAGACCATCGCGTTGAAACGAGCATTCGGCGATCATGCCTATAAATTGGCGGTGAGTTCCACCAAATCCATGACCGGACATCTGCTCGGCGGTGCTGGGGGCCTCGAGGCGGGGCTTTGCGTGCTGGCTTTGCGGGACCAGGTCGCGCCTCCGACGATCAACTACGAAGTGCCGGACCCGGCTTGCGATCTCGACTATGTTCCCAACAAAGCTCGGCCGATGGCCATCGAATACGCGCTTTCGAACAGCTTCGGCTTCGGTGGAACGAACGGCTGTCTGATATTTAAGAAGTACGAATCGTGAACTGTCCCGGCGATTTCCTTGGCGGAGAAGGGCCGCTCCTTTACTGTCGCGGTTCGGTGCTACTGCAAAGACAGTCCGGTGCTGCACTGGATCGCGACCGTGAGGGAGCAGCAGACGTCTTCGATCGAACGATAACTCGCTGGCTGTGTTTCCCGGCAGCGTGACTCTATGAAGATTGTGGTTTGTGTCAAACAAGTGCCCGCGCGCGATTCGAATCTCCGCGTGGATACAAGTGGCAAATGGCTTGACGAGTCCGACCTGACATACGAGATCAACGAGCCGGACGCTTACGCGCTGGAAGAAGCGTTGCAACTCAGGGACAAAGCCGGCGGAGAGGTTATCGTGCTCTGCTCCGGCCCTGAGCGCGTCACGCAGACCATCCGCGAAGCTTTGGCCAAGGGCGCGGATCGCGCAATTCACATTCGCGTTGAGGAACCTGCCGTGCTCGATCCACTGGCCAACGCGAACCTGCTTGCGCAGGCGGTTCGGACAGAATCGCCGGATCTGGTGCTCACGGGCCTTCAGTCGGATGACCTTGGCTATGGTGAAACAGGCGTGGTGGTCGCCGAACTTCTCGGCATGAGCCACGCAACTATTGTCATGGAGGTGGTTACTGAAGGGAACGGCATCAAGGTGAAGCGGGAACTGGAAGACGGCTGGTTCCAGCACGTCGAACTACCTCTTCCTGCCGTGCTGGCGATTCAGAGCGGGATTAAAAAACTACGCTATGCAACCCTCATGGGCATCAAAAAAGCTAAGGCAAAAGAAATCAAGGCCATCGCCGCGGAAAGTCTGAACGCACGCGGGCCCGAATCGGTTGTCATCGAACGTGTGTATCCGCCGCGGCGTACGAAGCAGATGCAGCTTTTGAGCGGCGATGCCCGGCAAATGGCGGCGCAACTAGTCGAAAAGCTAAAGTTTGAAGCGAGGGTGTTGTGAGCGTCGCCGTAGTTCTGGAGCGGCGCGCCGGCTCATGGAGCCGCATGTCGTTTGAAACTTTGGCGGCCGGCCAGAAGATCGCGCAAGAATTGAGCGTTCCGGTATATGCGGCGATAGCGGGCGGCGATGCTTCGGCCGCCGCCTCCGAACTGACTTCCTATGCCGTCGACAAGGTTTACTCGATCGAACATCAACTGCTGGCGCAGTACACTGCCGACGGATTCACGGCAGCGTTCGAGCAATTCATGAAGAGCGCTTCGCCGGAAATTGTCCTCTTCCCGCATACATATCAGGTCCGCGACTTCGCCCCGAAGCTGGCTGCGCGTTTCGGGAAAGCGCTCATTAGCGATGTGGTTTCGTTGCGAGTGGACAATGGCCGGCCGGTCTTCACGCGGCAGTTGTTCCAAGGGAAACTCAACGCCGATGTAACCGCTGGCAATGAAGGACCGGTGTTCGCCTCGGTACAGGCTGGAGCGTTCCGGGGAGCCGAACCCAGCGGCGGCTCCGCGGTGATTGAGAACTTCTTTGTCTCGCTCGACGCGGCACGGATTCGTAGCAGGCCGGGCGACCTGTTTCGCGAATCGCAACGATCGGTCGATTTGTCGAATGCTGAGCTAATCGTCTCGGTAGGCCGCGGGATCAAGGAAAAGGAGAACCTGCCCGTTGTCGAAGAACTGGCTCAGGCGCTGGGAGCGGAACTCGCGGCGTCGCGCCCCATTTGCGATAACGGCTGGTTGCCCATGGAGCGGCAGGTCGGCAGTTCCGGGCAAACCGTCTCTCCCAAGGCTTACTTTGCAATTGGAATCTCCGGAGCAATCCAACATCTTGTCGGAATGAAGGGAGCGAAGACAATTGTCGCGATCAACAAAGATGAGAACGCCCCCATCTTCGAAGTTGCCGACTATGGAATCGTCGGCGATTTGTTTGAAGTAGTTCCGGCTCTGGTGGAAGAAATTAAAAAGGCGAAAAGTTGAAAAGCTCGTTCAGGAAGAGTGCCCTCCGCCACTCGAAAGGCTCCGTGTTTTCCGCTGCCGCGTGCGGGCTAGCCATGCTCGCGCTTGGCGCTTGCAAACGCGCCGTATCGCCCGACGTCGCCGCTACTGTCAACGGACGTCCGATCACATATGCGGAAATGGACCGGCAACTCGTAACGCAAGTGCCCAGCGCGCAACTCGGTTCCGATGACGACCAGGTTCGCGAGCTGCGGCTCGAAACCTTGCGGTCTTTAATCGACGCCCAAATCATGCTGCAAAGAGCGGAGAAGCAGGGTTTGCTTGCCTCCGACTCCGATGTGGACGCACGTTTCAACGAGTTGAAGGCGCCGTACACCGAGGAAGAATTTAAGCGGCAGCTCAAGTCGCGCAAGATGAGCGCGACCGATTTTAAAGCACAACTTCGCCGCGAGCTCAGCATTCAGAAGCTGATGAATAAAGAGATCGGCTCGCACATCAGTATTACCGACGCCGAAGTGAAGCAGTTCTATAACACGAACAAGGCCAGTTTCAATTTGGTCGAGCCGCAGATTCACCTCTCGCAGATCCTGGTGACTCCCACGCCGGATCCGAATGTTCACAACCTCAAGAACGACAAAGCGCAGACGGACGTGCAAGCCAAAGAAAAAATCGAGATGATTGAGAACCGGCTGAAACAGGGCGAAGACTTTGGCATGCTCGCGCAGAGCTACTCCGAAGACCCGAATTCCGCTCCGAATGGCGGCGACCTCGGGTTAATCCCCGAATCGGCGCTCGACAAAGCGAACCCGGAGTTGCGCAAAATCATCATGAATATGACTCCCGGGCAAGTGTCGAATGTGATCCACACGCCCGAGGGTTACCGCATTCTGAAGGTGATCTCCAAAGAGCCGGCCGGTCAGCGAGATCTAAACGACCCGCGTGTGCAGGAGAGCATCCGCATGCAATTGTTCAACAAGAAAGACCAACTGCTGCGAGCCGCTTTTTACGAGCAGGCTCGTGATGAAGCCAAAGTCGTAAACTACTACGCGGAATCTATTCTCGCGAGCCGCGATAAAAAATAACCGAGGACTGGTCGGCCCCGTCCTCGATTATTCGAACGGCGCTTACCGCCGGCGATCGTGCCTATCGTGCCCGCGGAAGCTGTTTCCGTGCCGGTCGCGGTCGTGATCGCGGCCGCGATAATCACGGTAATAGCGGTCCCGATAATGACGATGTCCGTGGCCGGGATAGACGTAAACGGGAGCTGGATAGCCATACGAATAGGCATATGGCGAATACTGATACGCATATGGATAGGAATATGGGTATGGATATGGATTAACGACGTACGGATAAGCCGGATATGAATATACCGGCCCTACCGAAATGCCGAATCGTACGGCGGCCTCTGCCTGAGGCGGGCTGATCAAAACAAACATCCCAACCAGTAAGGCGACTGCCAAGCCAAATTTCTTGACCATTGTTAGAGCCTCCCTGGAGCGCTTCTCTTCGCGCCCACTGATTGTGTGACGTGTCAAACCTTTACTGGGATTCACGAGGGAGAAAAGGCGAAGAAAGCGGTGGGATAGCTGTCACTCGCGCGGCTGCATGATCGGCGGGCGGACCTTAGATGGTTCTACTCCGGTGGCGCCTGGCGATGCACGCGCTCCATGTACTCACGAATATATTGCTGAAATATGATCGGTACTTCGTCGCGATTAATCTCGCCGCCGGTATCCGAGTGCCGCCCGACTCTATCCGAGTACGCAGTGCGCAATTGCTGCTGTCCTGAAGGAACCTCAACCATCATCTCGCCCGTGACGTCTTGCGATCGCTTTCCGATGATCTCGGCCAGCTTGCCCATGGCTTGCAACTCTTCGGCCTCTTTGAGCGCTTTCATGCCGTTCTGGCTTCCCACGCCGGATTTTGACTGGTTGCCGGCTTCGCGATTCGCTGCCCGCGAACTCTGGCTTTGTGGCGATTGCGACATTTCCGTAGCCTGCCCCTGCTGCCCGTTCTTCGACTGAGCATCGGCATTGCTTTGCGAATTCCGCGAGGACGACGCCTGCATTTGCGACTGGTCTCGCTGCGATTGATTCTGATCCGCGTCCGGCGCCGTGGAATTGTGCGCGCCGGCTTGCTGTGCGCTCTTCGACGAATTGGAAGGGCTCATTTTCGCCATTAAGCTGGACATCGCATCCTTCATTCGATCCATTAGACCCGGAGTTGCCTGGCTGCTCGCCGACTGCGATTTTTCCTGGTTCGCGCTCTGCTGCGAAGACTTGGATTCCTCGCTGCCTGTTGCCCCCTGGGCGTTCGGTTTGCCGGTTGCTGGAGTGCCCTTATCCCCATTCGAAGACTGCACGCTATCGTGTGGAACCTGGCCGGTCGCGGGAGACTTGGGCGTCTGCGCTTCCCGGTCCGGCGCCGAAGTCGGATTCTTGACGCTGACGACGTCGTTCATGCGCGGGTCGTCAGGTTCCGTAAGGGCGGCCTGCTGCGAATTGCCCGCCTGCTGTTCCATCGAATCCGCGGCTCGCGCGCTGTGGCCGGCCGTAGTCAGCTCGTCGCGAATTTTTGCCATCAGGTGGTGTAAATGGAGCGGCACAAGAGATTGCCGCAGATCGAGGTCGTGCCGCACGAGGTACCGTGCCGTGAACAGGCCGAACGCCAGCGCGCCGAGCGTAAACGCAAGAACCCATGCTCTGCGGCCGCGATATGGAAAGACTCGAGCGGTATCCACCGTGGCGGCAAGGGCTTCGGCCTGAGAGAGTTGGGTTTGGCCGGCGGGTGTGGCCGCAATTTCGGAGTGGCCGCCCACGTACCACGCAGTCGAGATGGTGTCGTGCAAAGCCAGTTTCTGGTCAAGCGCTTGCGCCACCGCATAGCGCGTGAGCGCCCGTTTCCGGAGCCGGATGAAGCCTATGGACAGACCGGCCAACGCAAGCGCCAGCAACCAGTACCAATCCAGGATCTGAGTGCCCGTCACAAGCATCAAGGCGGCTCCCGCGCAAACGAATGAAACGGCAAGCGCCGCCTGTTCAATGCCGAGCACCAGTAAGCTTCGACGCTGAGCGCGTCGCAAAAGCGCATCTATTCGGTAGGATCGACCGCGCAAGGCTCTCCGCCTGTCTCATTATCCCATGCAAGTGCGAAGCGGGTTCTCTCTACGAATAACGCAAGCCGGCGCCGTATTTCGATGAAAATAATCGAACCAAAGCGATCGAGACCTGCATGCCCGGCGATCCATGGAGTCGGATGAAGACGTGCGGTTGCCTGCACCGAACCGCGACTGTCAAGGAGCGGACGTCTTCACCGGCGTGGCCGATGATACTCGTCCGCGGAAAATGGCTAAGCCGGTACGCCGCGAGGACCTGTTTCCGGCGAAGCACCGCCCGCTCCATCCTGGTTTTCGGCGATGCCGTAAGCCCGGTGAACGTCTTCGAGTGTCAGAGTTCCAATCACCTCATCGGCACGCAAGCGGCTCACTACCTGGATGCGCGGACGCACGGCGAGGAGCCGTAGTGCGGCATCCAGAGGTTCGTCCGGAAAAAGCCGCATGCCGCCTTCCGCCGGCATACGAGACGAGAGCGTATGCATCGCATCTTCCACTCGCAGCGGCTGAAAATTGCGTTTTTCTTCCGCGGAAGGCAGCGCGACCCCCTCGACTTGGGCAAGCATCTTGAAAAACGGCATTGCATGGAGTTTGCGTGAAAGGAGGTAGGCCGTTATGTTGGCGATCATTACCGGAAGAATGATGACATAGCTGGCGCTGACTTCGAAGACCAGAAAAATCGACGTAATGGGCGAGCGGAAGACTCCCGCGAAAAATGTACCCATGCCGACCAGCATGTAGGCTTCGGGAGAAGCGGCTGGAAAGGGCCACCAGCGGTGCGCTGCTCCTCCGAAAGCGCCTCCAAGCATTCCTCCGATAAACAAAACGGGAGCGAACATGCCGCCCGGCGTGCCGGCGCTGAAGCAGATCAGTGTGACAACCAGTTTTGCGAGCGCGAGATAGAACAGTACGGGCCACGTAAACTGGCCATGCAACGCGGCGTTGACGGCATCATAGCCCGCGCCCATCACCTCGGGAAACCACAGTCCCACCAAGCCGGTCAGAAATCCGCCGGCCGCGGGCAAGGCGTAAACCGACCAGTGGGGAAGCTTTTCCAGACGCGTCTTCAGCGCTTCAATCGCGACAATGAAAAGCGCCGATATGAGGCCGCCGACAACTCCAATGGCGGCGTACAGCAATAGTTCCGAAGCGTGCGTGAGCTGGAAAGCGGGAATGCGGAACAACGGTTCGTTTCCGAGAAACGCGCGCATGGTAACCACGGCCGATACGGCGGCGAGGACGATGGAGCCAACCGTAGTCGCGCTCCAGTCGGCCAGAACTTCTTCCATCACAAACAGGACGCCGGTAATTGGCGTGTTGAATGCGGCCGCGATGCCGGCTGCCGCTCCTACAGGTGCGATCAGCCGCATGGTGCTGCGCTCGAGTTGAAACAGCCGGCCGAGGCGCGAAGCAACGCCCGCCCCCATCTGCAGTGAGGGATCTTCCGGGCCCAACGAATTGCCGGTTCCAATGGCGATCGAGCACGCGAGAAACTTGCCGATAATCGTGCTGGAAGGCACATATCCATTCGATGCGTAAATGGCCGCTTTGGTATTGTTGACGCCACTGCCCTTCGCTTTGGGGAAGACGCGCAGCACAAGGAAACCAGCGGCGAGAGCCCCTAGCGCGGGGCTAAGAAGGCGGGCAAAACGAAACCGGCCGGAAAGCGCGCCGAGAGTGGTCCAACTAATCCAATCGATGGCGATGTGGAAGCAGACCACAAGCAAGCCGGAGAAAATGCCGATAAACAGCGCCAACAAGAGGAAACGCTGCGTTTCGCTTAACCCGATTTGTGCCGGCCATATCTGAGTAGGCCAGAATGTTCGCCGTTCGCCGGCGGCAACGGACGCCTTGGGTTCTGTGCTCATTGCCCCAGCCTCGTCAAAACGACGTCGAGCGCTCTATCCGGCTTCGAGATATTTCCACAAAAATCCTTTTTGTCCTTCCAGAGCTGTTGAGCCGTATCCTGCAATTGAAACAGATAATCTTCGGCGCCCTTTGCCTTGCTGGCCAGTAGAACGTTGGCGCCGTCGATTCTCTGTTGCAGAGGAGGGGCAAGTTTGCCACCGTTCGCCAAGACGCATTCACTCAGATCTCGCAGAACGCGTTCGAGTAATGCGTGGCTGCGCGCCAGGCGGTCGGCGGTGCTCAATCGTGGCAATGCCGGGTCGATGCCGATTACGGCGTTCGCCAGCGCCAGCAGTTGCACATTCTCCTTGTCGCGCGGATCGAGATGGATCGCTTGCTGTACTTCACGGCGAGCCGCTAGATAGTCCCCCGAATCGAAATAAGCTTCTCCGAGGCCGTGATGCGCCTCGACGTATTTCGGATGGTCGCGAGCCAGATCGCGAAAAACTTCAACCGCGTTCGAAGTAGCCCCGTATTGCAGCAGCATAAAGCCGATCTTCGACTTTTCGTTCGGCTCGTCCGGTGCGTTCGCGTAGAGCTGCATCAACTCGCCCACCAGCTCGTTGCGGCGATCCTGCTTTTGAAGCAAACTCACCAACTCCCAACGCGCCGCGCGGCGTGCGCTTATGTTCGATTGGGGCCAGTAACCATATACGGCGCGCTGATAATAATCGATGGCTTGATTCGTCTCCTTCCGCTTCGCGGCGACGCGCGCCAGCATGAGATTGATGACGCCGTTTGTAGGATTGCCCTCGAGCAGCTCCTGGAGATGCGATTCTGCCTCGTCGAGCCGTCCCGAGTCCACCAGCGCGATTGCCAGCGAAAGGCCATAGTCGGAATCGTCGGGGAGAAAAAGAAGAGCCTTTCGGTATTCCTCGATCGCTTGCTGCAAATCGCCGGCGCGGAGCGCTGCCTGGCCAAGATCGTAGTGTGCCCGGCCTCTCGACTCCTTCTGATTCTTGTAAGCCGAGGAGAGAAACCCCGTAAATGTGAAGGACAGAATGAGAATTAACGTGACGAGAATGGTCGATCGCAGATTGCTGCTGACCGTCAGTGTCGCGAGAAGCCTCAAGAAATTAGGATACTTCGCCATGCCTTTGCGCTTTGATCGGCAATGAAAAGCCGCCATTGGCCGTGGTTTTGAGGTTCGAGCGCTTCTGTATCCTGAAACAAGTGACTTTCCCTCCCATCAACCAACAGGTTAGCTATTTAAAGAAGGGTCTGGCCGAACTCATCCGCGAGGAAGATTTGCGCGAGCGTCTGGCGCAGTCCGCCAAAGAGGGGCGTCCACTGCGGGTGAAGGCAGGCTTCGACCCAACCGCTCCCGATCTGCACCTCGGGCACACGGTCTTGATTCGCAAGCTGAAACATTTTCAGGACATGGGCCATGAAGTTATCTTTCTGATTGGCGACATGACAGGATTGATCGGTGACCCGTCCGGACGGAACGCCACGCGTCCGCCGATGACGCGCGCGGAAATCGAACAGAACGCCGAAACCTACAAACAGCAGGTGTTCAAGATCCTCGATCCTCAAAAGACGCAGGTTGCTTTTAACAGCGCCTGGCTGGAACCGATGAAGTTTGAGGATCTGATCCGGCTTTGCTCGAAA
>Ga0134125_10003777_pt1 | contig 17439 bp, 12 predicted proteins | sample KB31751_FD_96464 | JGI IMG/M metagenome (GOLD analysis project Ga0134125, IMG submission 96464) | Terrestrial soil microbial communities with excess Nitrogen fertilizer from Kellogg Biological Station, Michigan, USA - KB3-175-1 | ecosystem: Environmental > Terrestrial > Soil > Unclassified ...
CGGCGCTCACGGCGCTGGGGCTGTGGGCGGCGTGGGCGCTCGTACGCCGCATTCCGGACGGACAGAACGTCGCCGACGTACAACTGGCCGTCGCGAAACGCGGGGGCGTGCTGGCGTGGCGGGACATCCTCGTCCGCACGCTGGCGTCGGTCCCGGCGGTGGAGCTCGACAGCATCGTTCGGATTTCGGACGGCCGCTTCATCAATCGGATCGTCACCCGCCGGCCCGCGCCCGCCACGCGGCCTGCCATTTCCGCGGCGGCAAAGGAAGGCGAGAGCTGGCGGATTCTGAATTCACCGTCCGATGCCCTCCACGATCCGGCAACGATGCGCGGCTACCAGATCATCGTGCTGGGGCGCGATTCGGAGGTGTTCCTCACGGATGAAGCGCTGACCAATCTCCAGAACTGGATCTCGCACGATGGCGGCTCGCTGGTCTGCTACCGCGGAGAACCGGTCGCACAGGTGAACCAGAAACTGGCCCGTCTTCTGCCGGTCAAATGGACGCCAAGCCACGAGGCGCGTTTCCGCATGCGGCTCACCAACCAGGGTCGCGATCTGCACTGGTTTGGCGGCAGCGGGAACGAAGAGGACAACGCGCTGGCCGGCCTCCCCACGCTGGCAAGAAGCGCCCAGGTTGATCGCTCCAAGCCGCTGGCGGTGGTGCTGGCCGATTCCGTCGCGCCTGGCGGTCAGGAAAGCCCGGCCGTCGTTTATCAGCCTTACGGCACCGGCCGCGCCGTCGTAATCGAAGGGGCCGGCATGTGGCGATGGGCCTTTCTTCCGCCCCAGTTCCAGCAGCGCGAGCAGGTGTTCTCGGAGCTTTGGCATAGCCTGCTGCGCTGGCTGACCTCCGGCATCAGCCTGCTGCCGGGGCAGAAGATGACTCTCCGTGCCGACAAGGTGAGCTTTGCGACGATCGAGCCGGCAACGGCAACGGTGCTTGTGCGGGAGGAAGCGTCGAAGACGTCCAGCCCAACAGTGGAACTGACTGGTGGTGCGGGTGAGGCGCCGAAAACCTTCGGCGCCGCGCCCCTGGGTGATCAGCCGGGCGTGTTTCGCGTCAATTTTGGGAAGCTCGCCGAAGGACGGTACAAGGCCCGCATCGTTGGCGGGCCGGAAGACGTGGCGGCGCGGACCGTCTTCGACGTGCGTGCAGTGAGTCGCGAAGAACTCGATCTTCAGGTCCGGCCCGATCTGATGGCCCGAATCGCCGCCGACAGCGGCGGGGCGGTGCTGGGCGGGCATCCGGCATCCGAACTGGCCGGAAAATTTCAGGACCATTATCAGCAGTCCCATCCGCCGCAATACGAACGAACGACTGCTTGGGACCGGCCATGGGTGCTGCTGGTGATCTTTGCGATCTGGTGTCTGTCCTGGATGGTCCGTCGTTCAGGGGGACTGGTTTGAAATGGCTTCGCAAGAAACGGGTCAGACCGTATAGTGATGCGCTACACGGGGCATGCCGCCCCGGGAGCGGGGGCCGCGATGGCTGAAAAGCGATTATTGCAATCATTAGACGCCGTGCGACGGCGGGTGCTGGCCGTTGGCATGTCGGCCGGGGCGGCGTGGGCGCTGAGCGGCATCCTTCTGCTGCTGATGCTGTTCGCGTGGGCCGATCTGGCGCTGGATCTTCCTCCTGCAATTCGTCTGACCTGCGTGTGGCTCGCGCTAGTGTGCGGGGTGGGGCTGCTGATCCGAGCCGCGTGGGTCTGGCTGCGCGGAAGCACACCGCACGCGCTGGCGCGCCGAATGGACCAGGCGACCCAGAGCGGCGGGCAGATCCTCAGCGCGGTTGACCTGCTTCATCAGTACACGGGCCAGGCGGCGGCGCCCACGCTTTCCGCCGCGCTCGCAGCCCTGGCCGTGGAACGCGCCGCCGAACTGGCGGCCCGTGTGCGCGCCGCGGCCGCCGTGCCGCGCCAGCCGCTGGTCTGGTCCTGCATGTCGGCGGGCATGTTGCTCGTGATCATCGGTGTTGTGGCCTTGGCGTCTCCGCGCCTGGTCGCGACACAGTGGTCGCGATTTGTTGATCCGTACGGGGATCATCCGCCCTACAGCCGCATTCAGTTCAACGTGGAGCCGGGTGATACGCGAATTGTATACGGCGGCTCGCTCGACGTTCGCGCCACGCCGGTGGGCGGAACGGTGGATCATCTGCAATTGGCCTTCCGGCCGATTGGGCAGGCCGAAGAAGTCGTTCCCATGTTCCCGGAGCCGGGCGGCACCTGGCGGGCCACCGTGTCGCAAGTCACCGCGGGCGGGCAGTACGTGCTCCAGGCCCGGGGCGCAAGAACGCGGCACTTCCGTTATGACGTCATTACCGTGCCGGAGCTGCGGGAGGTTCGGGTGCGGATCACGCCGCCGGCTTACACGCATCTCCCGCCCTACACCGGCCCGGTTCCCGATCGTGGCATTTCCGGGCTGCCGGGATCGAAGGTCGAACTGTGGGCCAGGAGCAATCGGCCGCTGTCCGGAGGCGCCATCTCCTTTGTTTCGTCCGCCGCTCCTCAGACCCAGCCGACCGCGTCACCCGCGCCCGTGTCACTCGCACCCATTTCGCCGGGAGCCAACGAGGTTCATGGGTCATTCACGGTCGCTGCCGCGGGCAAGCTGAATCTGACCATTGTTGACACCGCGTCCCAGCCCTCGCGCGAGCCGTACATGGCGGCAATCACGGTGCTGAAGGATGAACGCCCATTTGTTCGGATACTGGATCCGAAGGAGAACTCGTTTGCCACGCCGGATGCGCGGCTGGACGTGAACATCGCCGCGGAAGACGACTACGGCATCTCCTCCCTCCAGCTCTATCGCGGCCTGAACGACATGCGGGCCACCGCCGCCGATCTGCCTGTGTCCGCGAACCAACCCACGCGCGTGTCGGCCAGCGTACCGTTCGATCTGTCTTCGTACGGCCTCGTCCCCGGCGACGTGGTCAAGTTCTACGCCCGCGTCGAGGACAACGATCCCGCCGGAGCGAAAGGTTCGGAATCTTCGGTCGTCACGCTGCACATCATCTCGAACGAGGATTTCAAGCGGATGGCCCTCGCCCGCGAGGGCCTGGAAACGCTCGAAGCCAAATACGCCATGGCCGCCCGGCGGCTGGAAGGGATCGACGATCAGCTTGGCCGCTTGCAGGATGAGCTGAAGAAACTGCCTGCGGACAGCCCGCTCGCCCGCGAAAAGCAGGAGGCGATCAAAAAGCTGGCGAAGGAAATGAAGGATGCCGCGGCGGAAGTGGCCGACGCGGCGCATGACGAGCTTCCCTTCGACATTGACAAGGATTTTCGAAAGAATCTGGATGAAATCGCCAAGTCCCTGTCGGATGCCGCCAGGAAGACGGAGGCTGCGGCAAGCGCCCCCTCGGCGTCAAAGGCGCACGATCAGCTCGCGGACATCCGAAAACAGCTCGGCGGCAAGCGGGAAGAGTTCAAGAAGAACGTGAGCCGCCCGCTGCAAGATCTGGAGCATATTTTCCCGCTCATCGAGGATCAGGCGCGTTTCGTCGAGACCTGGCAGCGCCAGCAGGACCTGGCCGAACGGATGAAGTCCATCTCCGACGTGAAACCGGACGACCCGAAAGCCAAGAGCCGCATGCGCGATCTTGAGGAAGAGCAGAGGCAACTCACGCAGGATTTGAATGAGCTGCTGGACGACATCCACAATCACGCGGCCCAGTTGATGGTGATCACCGGGCCATACGTCCGCAACAACTCCCTGGTGCCACCGTCGCTGGCGGTTGCGCTGGCCGGCGTTTTGGTCGTCGCCGATGATCCGGCTGCCGACCCCGGCAAGCTGAAAGACTCGCTCGAGACGCTGCAACAAACGGCGTTGGAGTTCGTCCGAAAGGTCAAGCGCAGCGGCGCGATCGAGCAGATGAGCGACGCCGCGGCCGACCTGGGCACGTTCGACGGCGCTCACGCCGCCGCCAAAGCCCAGCGGGCGGCGGATACCCTCAAAAAGTTCATCGACGATTCCAAAAGCATGGGCGAGAAAGGTCGATCGTTGTGCCCGCTGGCGTTCAAACCGAGCATCAGCCAGTCGATGAGCAACACGATCGACCAGTTGCTCGCCGCCGAAGGGATGAAGCCGGGTGAGGGGTTCGGCTCGTCGGGCGGCTTCAGCCAGCGGCGGAGCACGTTGCGCAATACGAGCCTGTATGGTCGTATTCCAACCCGCTCACGGGCCGGCGGGAGTCGCTTCAGTCGAAACGCCGCCGGGCCGGGCGGCGCAGGTGCTGGTCATGGCGGGAACATTGGAGACGGCGACCGGCTGGCGACGGACAAGCTGCAGGCGTCCGGCGAATCGGATGTTGTCGTCCCGCCTCAATATAAGCAGAAGGTCGGCTCCTATTTCCAGCGGGTCGCCGATGAACTGGGGCAGGAATAAACGCGCCGGAGGTGTACGCATGCGGCAAATCAGACGTCTGCGAAGAGGAGTGTCTCTGATGGTGTGTCTCTGTGCCGCCGGGATTGCGGTTGCCGCGGCGGGCGATGCGCCGCCGCAGCCCAAGCCCGGTCCGGCTTCCGTCGTTCCCGAACCGAAGGACGTCGGTGGAGAGCCGGACGGAATCGTCCAGGTCGCCAATCTGATCTACGCCGGCACGAAAAGCAGTACCTGCTTTTCCGATCACTTCCTGCTCCAGGCGGAAAAGGACTCGGCCATCTCGACCAGCCGGCGGTTCCACGCCGTCAAGCTCTCGTCCGATGAACTCTTTGAGTTCCCATTGGTCATCATGACCGGCGAAGGAAGCTTCGAACTCCCTGACGCCGAACGCCAGAACCTGCGCAAGTTTATCGAGGGCGGCGGGATGCTGCTGGCCTCGGCAAGCTGCTCCTCGCCCGAGTGGGACCGCTCCTTCCGCGCCGAGATGGCGACCATCTTTCCAGACCATGCATTGACGCCCATCCCAATGAGCCACCCCGTGTTTCACACCGTCTACGACGTGAAGGAGCTTTCCGGCTCGCACGGCCCGGTGCGGCCTCTGGAAGGAATCACGCTCGGCGATCGACTGGGGATCATCTACTCGGCCGACGGCCTGAACGACACGGCCCACACCCAGGGCTGCTGCTGCTGCGGCGGCAACGAGATCACCAACGACGCCCAGATCAACGTGGACATCCTCGCCTACGCGCTGCTCTACTAACGGGGGTGCATGAAGTCGGCCCGGAAATTCCCACCAAGCTCCTTCCCCCGCCGGCACGCGTCGCGATCGGTGGCCGGCGCCCTGCTGCTGGCGTCACTGACAGTTTCCTCCGGTCCCGGCTGCCGGAAATCCGAAACCGCCATCGACGCTGCATCGCAGCCCGTCAAACTGGTGATCAGCGGCGACACCGACGGCTGGATCACGCCCTGCGGCTGTACGTCCAACCAATCCGGCGGTCTTCTGCGCCGCGGAACGTACATCAACGACCTGCGGCAACACGCGCAGTTGGTGTATGCGGATGTCGGTGGGGCGGTCCGCGGGAATTCGGATTACGACCGCCTCAAGCTCAAGGCCATTCTCTCCGGTGAGGAGCTGATGGGCGTCGCGGCGCACAACATCGGCGGCGCGGAGGCTGCTTTCGGTCCGCAGGCGCTGCGGGCTCTGATCCACGACGGAGCGCCGCTGATTTCGGCTAACGTGCGCGATCCCGGCGGACAGCTCATTGCCGGCGCGGTGAAAGTCATCACGGTGGGCGGAAGGCGGATTGCAATCACGGGCGTATGCTCGCCGCGGTTCGCATCGGATCAAGTGCGGATTGACGATCCCCGTCAGGCGGTATTGGCCGCGACGTCGGGCGCGAAAGGCACGTACGACTCCTTGATCGTCCTGGCGTATCTCCCGCAGGACGAGTTGGAGCAGTTGGCTGCGTCGCTTCCGGAAGCCGACGCGATCGTGGGCGGCCCGACCGGCCAACCGGTCCCGCCGCGTCAGGTGGGACCGACGCTGCTCACGTCGGCGACCAACAAGGGAAAGTTTCTGGCGGTGCTGAGCCTATCCCATTCGCGGCGGTGGGGCGGCAGCATCGTCGAGTTGAACGGCGCCTATCCGGATCAGGGCGTGCAGGTGGCGAACCTCAAGCGGTTTCTCGGGGAGCTGCGGAGCCGCGACTTCACGGCCGCGCAGAGCGGCCTGGCCCCGCCCCTTCCGCCGCAGATGCCCGCCGATTACCGGATCGCGGGCAGCGAGTCGTGTTCCAAGTGTCATCAGGCGGAGTTTGCCGTCTGGCAGCACATGGATCACTCGCACGCGTGGCAGACGCTGGTTTCGAAGGGGTTCGAGGTGGACCCGGAATGCATGCAGTGCCACACGACAGGCTTTGGCCTGCCGGGCGGGTTTGAGTCCCGCGGCCGCACGCCCGAGCGCGTCGAGGTGGGATGCGAGAGTTGTCACGGCCCGTCCGCCGCTCACGTCGCGGACCCCACGCGCCGCACGCCTTTCAGGGCCGCCGACCAGTGCACACAATGTCATGATCGCGAGAACAGTCCGAAGTTCGAGTACGCATCGTACTGGAGCCGGATTCAGCACGGTCCATCCACGAGGCCTTCACGGGAGGCGGAACATGCCGCAATGCAACCGTAAGGCCGCCTTTTTGGGGGCCGTGGCCATTTTTCTCGCGCCGGCCATTCTCCTGGCGCGCCGGGTCGAGGTCGCAGCAACCAAACCCTCCGCGCCCATTGCCGCAAGCGCGACTCAGCCTTCCGATGTCGCAGCCGGCCCGCTCCCCTGGTTCACCCGGTTCGCCGATGCGTTGGACGCCTCCCGCCGCACGCGGGAGCCCATCTTCGTGGACGTCGGCGCGGACTGGTGCGTGTGGTGCCGCCGGTTGGATGCGCAGATCAACACGCCGGCTGTTCAGCAGAGGCTGCGCAAGTGGACGCGGCTGCGGCTTGACGCGGATCGCGATGCGGATGCCATCCACAATCTCGCCGTCGGATCGCTTCCCGCCCTGCGGGTGCTCAGTCCTTCCGGACAGATGGTAGCCTGGCACGACGGGTACATGACCGCGTCAGAATTGGCCGCATGGCTGGATGGACACGCCAAGCCGTCCGGCACCGGTGCCGGGGCTGAGCTGACCTCGAGCGGCGCGCCGGACGCCGCCGCCCTCGACCGCATTATCGAGCAGTTGCCCGACCGCGATCCGCTCGTACACGAAGCCGCCGTCCGGCGGCTCATGCCTTATCCCGACGAAGCGGCCCCAAAAGTCGTCACCGCGTTCGCCAGCGGCGATCTTCGGTTGCGACTTGCCGCAGGCGAGTTGCTTGTCGCATGGAAGGCACCGGTGGACGCGCTCGATCCATGGCGGCCGGAAACGTTCACTCCCGCCGCACTCGATGCACTCAAACAATGGGCCGGTCGCAAGCACGCGCCGCCGCCCGCGGAGGCGCTCTCGTCTCAGGACCTTGAAATCGCACGGCACGATCTCACGGCCATGTTGCAGACCACCGATCCGACGGAAGTCAACTCGGCGCGGGAGCGGCTCGCCCGCTTTGGCCCGGCGCTGCTTCCGGAGCTCTATCGGGCGCTCAAATCGGCCGCGACGGATCAGGATCGCGAGCGGCTGGCCGCTTTGCGTTACCGTGTCGTTGCTACAGAGGCGCTGGCGCTGCAATGGCCCGGCGGGTTCGATCGCCTGGCCTCCACCGATGCACAGGAACGACGCCAGGCGCTGGCGGAGCTCGGCAGCCACGTCACCGCCAACGACTCGCCGCTGTTGATGGAGCTTTTCAGCGATCCGGACGAGTACGTCCGCGAGACGAGCCTGCGCCTCCTGCAATCCATCGGCGGCGAAGGCATTCCCCGCGGCCTGGTCCGCCTGCTTCACGATCCCGAGCCCAACGTCCGCGCCGCCGTGTTGAAACAACTCGCCGAAACCCCCGACCCGCAGATGGTTCCGCAAGTCGTTCAATACGTCGCCGCCGAAAAGGACCCCGACCTGATCGTCTATTGCATTCGTTTTCTCCGCGAAGCGGGCGGCAAGCAGGCGATCGATTGCCTTTTGTCGCTGCTGAATCATCCAAGCTGGCGCGTCCGGGCTGAAGCCGCGGAAGGGTTGGGGGTGATCATTGGTCGCAATTCGGTTCCATCGGCTCAGCCGCAGGCAGCCCAGGCGGACATCTACGCGGCGATGATCAAGCTGTTGGACGATCCGGACGGGTTTGTCGTCAGCCGGGCTTTGGGGGTGCTCAAAAACGCCCAGGTTCCCAGCGCCATCAAGGCGGTGGCGAAGGTCGCCGACCGGCGGCCGGAGCTTGCGCCCGAAGTTGTCAAGACATTGGGGCAGCAAAGCAACGATGCCACCGCGCAGGCGGTGCTCCGGCGATTTCTGTCGCACAAAGACCCCGGCGTCCGCGCCGCCTCGCTGACCGCGCTGGGCACCAACGCCACCACCGACGAAGTGCTTTCGGCTCTACGCGATTCCGAGCCCCGCGTGCGCATGGCCGCGGCCACGATTGTGGATGAATTGCTCGAGCAGCGGCGGCCGGATGCGGGGACAGGGGCGGCGAGGCAGGACGTCGGCGACTGGGACGAGTGGCTGAAGAACTTCCGTTCGGGCAAAGGGCGGCCCGCGTGGGTCGCGGCGATGATCGAGCCGCTCCGCGCCATGCTGCACTCGAACAACACTCACGAAAAGCTCGTGGCGGCCCTTCCGCTGGTGGCGCTCGGCGATGACACGGAGGCGGAACGCTATCTTCACCAGAGCGCGGCTTCCCAGCCGGCCGAGTGGAGGACCATTGGGTCTGCGCTTCGCTGGCTCCCATGGGATCAGCGGATCAAGCTGTTCAACGAGCTCAAATCCTCGAATAAAGGCAACGCGCAGATCATCGGCGTTCTCGCCATTGACCTGGCCGGCACGCCCAGCATCAAGGCGGCCGACGCGCTTTGGGAACTGCTGAACGACCCGGCCGCCGACATTTCGGTCGTCTCGGAAGTGAACATGGCGCTGATGAAGGCCTATACCGGCCAGGAGTACTGGTTCGCCGGTATGGGCCAGGCCCCGAACCCCGGAATTAATTCGTTGATTGAGAGATCCAAGCGCATGGCCGCCGGGGGAAGCGCGAATCAGCGGCTGGCCGCGCTGGCGCTGCTCCTTTCGACGTCGCTCGATGATGCAAGTTCGTCCGCCGCCGCGCTGCTCGACAGCGGCAAAGGCGGACAGGGCCTTCAGACCGCGGCGTTGCAGGTGCTACTTCTGAGCCAACCGCGGGCGGACGGCGTGAAGACCGCCATTGCACATCTCGGCGGATCTCCTTCCGTTCGAAAAGTGTCGCTGGCCTATCTGGCCGCCGGCGGCGCGCCCATCCGCACCATCCAGGGCGAGCTGTTCCTGAACTACAACAACCCCGGAATTGAGTTCCGCACGTTCGGAGCCGGCGCGCCGGTCGTCATCGAGCCACCGGCCGGAGCGACTCCCGAGTTGCTCCGACCGCTGCTCAAGGATTCCGATCCGGAGACGGTCGCATACGCCGACTATCTGCTCTGCCTGCTGGGCCAGCGGCAGGGACTGGACGACGTGATCCGCTGGTGGCAGCGCCATCGCGATGACGAGGTCTGGCGACGCCTGGCCTACCGCGCAATCTCGGTCAATGGCGACGATAACCTCACGCCCATGCTCGAAGAGATCTACGCCACCTACGATAAGCAGAACCCCTACGAGATTCGCGACTTCTACTGGACCATTCGCGTCATGAAGGGCGACAAAATCCTGAAGCTGCGCAAGCGGATCCGGGATGAAGTGGGAATGGAACAGTTGCGCTGATGCGTGGTTAAGCGCCTCTAACGGAGGATCCTGAACATGACCATCAATCGTATCCTGCCGGCAATCGCCGGAGTGTTTCTGTGCGTCTGGTGTGTGGCCCCGTTGCATGCCCAGTTCTCCGGCCCGGAAACTGCCGCAGGCGTGGTTGGAACCGGTGTCGTCACCATCGAGCGCCAACCCAACGTCATGCGGTTGCAACTCATGCTCCCTGCCGACGGAAAGGACGTGAAGGAGGCGCTGGCCGCGCTCAAGGCCAGGGAAGCCGCGGGCCATGCTCAACATGATGAATCCTCAGGAGGATCAGGAGGGCCAGGATCAGCCTGAAGCCGTTGGCCCCCAACCCGGGAAGGTCGGGTACCGCATCACCGTCTACGTCTCATTCGGGTTGAAGGGATGACGGGCGGCGGGCCGGCCGGTCACTCCAGCGGGGGGAGTTTGCCGAGCTTGCGCTGCAGCGAGCGGCGGTGCAGGCCGAGCTTGCGGGCCGCCATGGAGATGTTGCCGTTGCAGTCGTGCAGGATCCGCTGAATGTGCTCCCATTCGACGCGAGCCAGCGACGGGATCGACTCGGCGGGCGGCTCGGCCTCGCGGTCGAAAGCGGCCAGGATCTGGTCGGCGTCCAGCGGCTTGGTCAGGTAGTTGATCGCACCCCGTCGGACGGCCTCGACGGCCGTCGCGATGCTGCCGTAGCCGGTCAGGACGACGATTTGGATTCCGGGCAACTGGCTGACCAGTTCAGGGATCAGGTCGAGCCCCGACCCGCCGGGCATTCGCAGATCGACGACTGCTCCGTCTGGGGAAACCTGCGATGCAATCTTGATGGCCTCGGCGACGGTGGCGGCACCATGAGTCTCGTAGCCGCGGGAGATCAGCGCCTTGACCAGGCGCGTGCGGAACGCCTCGTCGTCGTCGACCACGAGGAACGTGCCGGGATGATTCGCCTGCTGCTGCGACATTTCACGAGGCCAATGGACGTACTGCCCCATTGTTGGGGGAAGGTTCGCTCAGCTCAAGTACGCAGGTCGTGCCGACGCCGGGGGTCGAATCGATCGCGAACGTTGCGCCGCACTGCTGGGCCACCAGGCGAACCAGGAACAATCCCAAACCCATTCCGCGTCCCGGCTCCTTGGTGGTGAAGAAGGGCTGCCCCGCCCGGCGGAGCATCTCGGGCGACATGCCACAACCCTGGTCGCGCACTTCGAAACGCACGTGCCCGTTGGTCTGCGTGATCTGGAGCGTGACGGGCTTGGTGATGTCAGACGCGTCCAGCCCGTTTCGCAGCAGGACCAGCAACGCCTGCTCCAGCGCCCGAGGGGGGGCATGAATCGACGCAAGCGACTCGTTTCGCACGATCCGCAGCCGGGCGGCGTTGGATTCATCGAGGCTCTGGCGGAGCCGCGATTCCAGATCCGGGAGAGACACCAGCGTGCGGTGGGAGATGTCCTCGCCAATGTCCACGCGCATGCGGCTCAGGATGGTCTGGCAACGGTCGACCTCGCGGCGAATGAGCCGGGCGTCTTCGAGAACGGGGTCGTCCTGGGCCGCGTCCTTGAAGCTGAGTTCCAGTTCCCGTGCTACCACGGCGATGGTGCCCAGCGGTGTGTTCAGCTCGTGGGCGGCTCCGGCCGCCAGCGTCGTCAAAGCCGCCAGGTGCTCGTTGCGCGAGGCGCGGTCGCGCATCGTGACCAGCTCGTGTTCCCGCTGCCGCAGCGAGTGGATGATGTCGCCGATGAAGCTGGCGATCAGCACCGCCACCAAGACCAGCGCGAACCAGCTTCCGATTGCACTGACGCGAGGCGGCAGGGGCCCGAGCGGCAGGTGCCACGCGAGCAGAAGCCCGTAGCAGGCCGCGACCGTCGCCACGACCGCCCACATCCATCGCGAGGGCAGCACCAGAACTGCCATCGCGACGTGGATTAGGTACAGATAGGCGAACGGGTTTTCGGGGCCGCCGGTGAGACAGAGCAGGATCGTCAGCAAGATGACGTCCAGCAGCAGCACCGCCTGCACGGTCCAGACGGGCGGTCTGCGGAATAGAGGAAGCCAGACGAGCAGGGCGTTGGAGACGGCAGTGGCAAGAACCACGATTGCGATCGGGACCAGCGGAAGCCGCAATCCGAATGCGGACACCGCCAGTACGATCGCCGCGAGCTGACCGATGACGGCGAGCCACCGCAGCCGCGTGAGAGCGGCCAACACGATCCGGGGCTCGTGAACCACTGAAACGAGCGCCGACAGGTCCGGACGGCGCGGAAATTCCATGGCACGACTCATCGGACGACCAACTCCGCCGAACTGCTCACGGCGGCGGGAGGGCCGCTGTAGCTCAAACTGATTGAAACCCGTGACCCGACAGCCAACGGTTGAGGCAACTTCGCCTCGATCAGCATGACGTTTTTCGGAGGCTTTGTATAGCCGAGGACAACCAGCTCGCGCCGGACCTCTTCCGGCACCAGTTCTTCCTGAGTACCCGTGACCTGAATCTCGGCATCACCAGCTCTCACCGAGAACAGCGCCGGCCTAGGCTCCAGATCCGATTTCCAGACAAGCAGCCCCAGCCGGCGATCGGAGAGCGTGAGTACTTGCAGGCGATGGTCGCGCGAAATGACCGGCTCCCACTCGGGGCCAGGCGGTGCCGCCGAGTAGGGCAGCGTTCCGCTCATTTGCTGCGACAACAACCTTAACCACTGAAACGTTCGGTCCGGCACGATCCACTTCATCCCCGGCGGTACCGGTAGGGGAGTCATGTAGGGCAGACGGCGTAAAACCGGATCCGGCTGATCCAGGCGAGGCGCCGATGGATCTAGTTTCTTCTTGAACAGGATCACCGCGCCCGGAAGGCTGACGGCCAGAAAAAAGGCCAGAAACACCAGATTTGCACGGGTTTGTCGCTCCACGGGTTTCTCATCATAGGCAGGTCGACGAGGCTGGATAGTTCCGAACCATCAGGGTACGTTCCCGCACTTCTGTGGGCGCGCGTTCACAATGAGCGTTCTCTGGTTTCATGTCCGTCCGAGTTCTGAGATCGCGAGGGGCATTGATGGCGGAAAGCGAGCTCTGGCGAGAACGACGATCCTGTTCTTCCTCTTTGCCGTGGTGATGGTCTTCGGAATGAGCATGTCCAAGGACCTGGACGTGGACGAGAGCCCGTTCATCGCCAGCGGCGCGCTGATGGCCCGGCACGGGGACCTGCCTTACCGCGATTATCACTACAACCACATGCCGACGGAGGTGATTGTTTATGCGGGGCTCTTCCGCCTGAGCGATCATCTTCTACTGACGGCGCGGGCCTTTCAGTCGTTGTGTGCGGCGGCGCTGACGGCGGTTTTATTCGCGGTCGCCTATGGGTCTGCAACCCAGTTCAGCCGGCGCGGGCGGTTGTTGCTCGCATGGGGAATCGGGCTGCTGCTGCTGACGAATCCGATCTTCACGCGAACCGCCGGCATCTCCTGGAACCACGACTTCCCCATGCTGATGGCGATGCTGGGGTTTCTGGCGGTGCGCGCCGGATTGAATCGGGAGAACGGTGCGATCGCAGTCGCGGTGGGGGGATTGCTGGTCGGGATCGCGGCCACCTCGCGGCTCACCTTTCTTCCGATCACCGCCGGCTTCGTGCTGCTGATTCTGCTGCGGCGCCGGGGCGCAGGCGCGCTGCTGTTGATCGGCTGGTTTGCGATTGGCTTTGCAATCGCGTGCCTGCCCAGCCTCTGGATCTGGTCGAGGTCCTGGCAGAATGCCTTTTTCGGTAACTTCCTGTATCCCCGCCTGAACACGGCCATCCACCTTCGCCGCGACGGTCATCCGCACGCGAAGTTCATTTCCATTCTGGGGTGGTATCTGAAGTCGCTGGTCACGCTGCCCGGAAACGGAATTGTCACGGTTGCGTTTTTCGTTCTGGCGATGAGTCGGTTTCGGACGATGGGGCGCAAGCTGGACGCGTTCCGGGCCGACCTGCTGGCGATCTGCGTGATCGTCATCCTGCTGCTGGCGTCTGGGTTCATGCCGGCACCGCCGTACCCGCAGTACTTTTACGCTGCTACGCCCTTCATGATCCTGGGCATTGCGCTTTGCCTGGCAAATTGGCCCGAACTGGCGCGTGAGCCTGTCGCCTGGATAATTCCCGGAGCGATCCTGGCTGTTTGTTTCTTCGCCGGGATCGTCGCGTATGGCCACGTCTACCGGCTGGCGACGCCAAGGCGTTGGATTCCCATGCGGGTCCATGCGATTGGCCGCCAACTCGCGCCCAGGCTGCAAGGAGGCTATGTCCTGACGCTCGAGCCTGTGTTCCCGCTGGAGGGCGGGTTGGATGTCCATCCCTGGTTCACCACGGGCCGGTTTGGGTTGCGGGCTGCGAGTCTGCTGAATGAAGAGCAGCGGCGACAATACCTGATGCCTAACATCAGTGAGATCCCCGCGCTCTTCGACCAGAACCCGCCGGGAAGTGTTCTGATCGTGCGGGGAAGTGACGCACGGGGAGAACGGGCGCTCATCGCGGCGGCGGTGGCACACGGGTATCACCCGCTCGATCTATCGCTCCGCAGCGGCGGGCGCAAACATCCCTGGATCGTGGCGTACGTTCCGACTGGCAATGGTCACGTGAGATCCGTATCGTTCCCGACCGATGCCGATTCAGCGGTACAGACTGACGATCGCCTACCGCGGGACGCGATATCACGGCTGGCAGGCGCAGCCGGCGATGGAGACGTGGACCGGCGAGCGGCCTCCCAAGGGGCACGGGATCCCGACCGTTCAGGAAAGCATCGCCCGCGCGCTGACGGCGGTGGTCCGGCATTCGGTCGAGCTGGTCGGCTCTTCCCGAACTGATTCCGGCGTCCATGCCAAGGGGCAAATCGCCCACTTCGACACCGACCAGGTGCAGATCCCCAAGGAGGGGATCCGCAAGGCGATCAACCACCACCTCCCATCGGACATTCTCGTGCGGGCCATCGACCCGGTGCCGCAGACGTTCAACGCCCGAATGTCCACGACGAGCAAACGCTATCAGTACTTCATCTGGAACGCGGCCGATCGGCCGGTGTTCTTCAGCGATATGGCTTGGCACCGCTGGCAGAAGCTGGACGTGAAAGCCATGCAGCAGGCGGCATCGTATTTCGTCGGTCGGCACGATTTTGCCAGCTTTGCGCGCCCGGGGCACGGGCGCGATTACACGGTGCGGACGATTTTCTCCTGTGATGTGACCTGCCGCCCGCCGAAGCTGATCATTGGCGTTGAGGGGAGCGGATTTCTCTGGAACATGGTCCGCATCATGGTGGGGACGCTGGTGCAGGTTGGGATCTACCGGTATCCGCCGGAGAAGATCATCGAGATGCTGGAGGCCCGCGACCGAAAGTCATCCGGCCCGACGGCGCCCCCGCACGGGCTGTATCTCCAGTGGATCAAGACGAAGAAAGAAGATGAAGTGCCTGCCGAAGCGGCCCCGCTGGTCGTGGAGCAGGGCGACGCGTCATCTCCTGAGGCCGGAGCTGGCTTGCAGGGCCAGCCGGACATGGGAGACGCCGTGTGACATCAGCTCGTTGAGATAGAAAGCGATCGAATAGCCTTCCTTCACCACTTGTGGAACGACCTTCCCCGTCCAGGTCCAGGGCGATCCCGATTGCTCTTTCATGGATGGCGGTGCAGGCGTGGCCAGGCGAATGCACTCGCCGGTCAACTCGTCGAGTGGCGCCGCCCACGCTCCCTGCGGCTGATGGGAGTCCAACTGTCGCTTGACCGTCATGAACAGGTTGTTGTCGCAAACCCAGTTGGCCGTGCGCAGGTTCGGACAGGATTTCTGCGGCCACGCCTCGACATACCATCGGACGCCCCGGGACGTGAGATACTCGAGGGCCGTGGCTTCCGGCGTGCCCGGCGCGACATCGGCGCTGGCGTCGAAAGCGACCGATCCACCGGCGGCCAGGCAGGGATGAAGGGCCTTGTCGAGCCGGTCCAGGACAGCGGGCCGTTTTAAGCGTTTCAGGTAGTGCAACCCGCCGCCGTAGAAGATCACTTCGCACCCCTGGCGCGTGACCGGCTTCCACGCCTCGACGAAGTCTTGCGTCAGAAATGGTGCCTGCGCGATGGCACGCGGATACGCATCCAGATGAATCGCGCCGTCGGCTTCAATTCCGAAAGGGCACCAGATCAAGAACCGTTTCCATCCCCATTTGCGGGCCGGTTTGATCTGCTTCTCGATCTCGCCCGCCCAGCCCTGCGAAAACCGCTTCGGATCTACCTTCCGCGGCCAGCGGCTGGACGTGTCCGGAATCGACAGGAAATAGACCAGCGGGTCGCCCAGATGTGCGTGAGGTGAGGATAGGGGGAGCTGGGCTTGCATGCATCCGCCGGTCGCTGCGGTCATCGCTTGGCGCGGCTCTTGCCATTTTTCGATTGCTTGATTGTAGGCGAACGGGGTGCGAACTCCGAGACTGCCGCGTCGAGAAGCTCTCTCGCCTGCGCACGCGTGGTGTCGGTGATTCGCTGCCCGCCGATCATCTCGGCCAACTCTTCGATTCGCTCGGCCCCGGCCATAGCGCGGACGCTCGTTGCAGTTTCGTTGCCGGTTACCTGCTTGCGGACGGTGAAATGGCGGTCGCCATAGCTGGCGATCTGCGGCAGATGCGTGATGCACAGCACCTGGTGGTGCGTTGCGAGCCGGCGAAGCTTGTTGCCGGTGATTGAACCGAGTCGTCCACCGACGTTGGCGTCGATCTCGTCGAACACCAGCACGCTGATCCGATCGCTCTGGGCGAGGATGCCCTTGAGCGCGAGCATGATGCGCGAGAGCTCGCCGCCCGACGCGATCTTTCGCAGCGGCTGCGGAAGCAGGCCGGGATTGGTCTGGGCGATGAACTCGACCTGATCCAGTCCGCTTGCCGAGGCGGGGAGCGTCTGGCCGGGAATGTTGGCCGGCGCCGGGGAGAACGAGATAGTGAACTTCGCTTTCTCCATGCCGAGTTCGGCTAGCTGTTTTTCGACCAGCGGGCAGAGCTTGCGGGCAATTGCCTGGCGCTTGGTGCTGAGTTCCTCGCCCAATCGCTTCAGCTCTAAGACCAGCGGCGCGAGTTGCGCTTGCAGCGTCGAATACTCGTCCGTGGCGGCTTCGAGCTGCTGGATTTTCTGACCGATCTCCTGCCGATAGGCGAGGGTGGATTCGATCGGGTCGCCGTACTTGTTGAGGATGCGGTTGATGGTGTTGAGCCGGTCGTTGACCTCCACCAGCTCGCCGGGATCGAGGTCCAGCTTGTCGAGATAGCGGGACAGGTCGAAGGCCACCTCCTCCAACTGAATCGAGCTGTCGCGCAGCGCGTCCGCAACACTCTTGAGATTCACATCGAGCATCGACAGCTCGGCCAGCACCGCGGACATCATCTTCAAGCGTTCGAGCACCGAGCCATCGGCTTCGTACAGGGCCGCGTAGGTCGATCCGGCGTCCTTCTTGAGCTTTTCCAAGTTCGTCAGGATCGAAGCGCGAGCCGCTAACTCCTGGTATTCGGCGGGGTCGAGCTGGGCACTGTCGATCTCATCCGCCTGGAAGCGGTACAGCTCCAACTGCTGCTGGCGGAGGGTACGGTTCGCGGAGAGCTTGTCGATTCGCTGTTGGGCATCCACGACTTGGGAATAAACCTCGTGATACCGGCTCCGAAGCGATGCCAGGCTACCGAACTGGTCGAGAACGTCGAGCTGGTTGGAGGGTTTGA
>Ga0134125_10003778_pt1 | contig 17439 bp, 29 predicted proteins | sample KB31751_FD_96464 | JGI IMG/M metagenome (GOLD analysis project Ga0134125, IMG submission 96464) | Terrestrial soil microbial communities with excess Nitrogen fertilizer from Kellogg Biological Station, Michigan, USA - KB3-175-1 | ecosystem: Environmental > Terrestrial > Soil > Unclassified ...
GTCGGTACGCGCGCGCGTGAAGCGGCTTCAGTGGCGATTTCGGCGCGAATCTCTGCGTCGCGCTCCGCCTTCGCTGCTGCGATGCGTCGCTCGTGCTTCTTTCGAAGCGGCTTCGGAGGTTTGGGAGCCTTCTTCGCCTGCTTCTTCGCGGGCCGGCGGTTTGCGGCCATATGTGCACCCTACCTGACGGCTGGGCGCTCACAGACGGACCGCTCCGTCAGGCTACGCCGCTGCCATCCTTGTCTGCCTGGCGACCGCGGCGAAGAGCGCCGTGAGTTCCTGGCAGAGCCATTCGTCCGTGTAGAAGTCCTGGATCTCTTCCAGGTCTTCCCAGTCCGTGGCCCATACGACTTGAGGATCGTGATGGGCGATCGACTTCCAGGCCATCGGGGTCCGTCCCTTCAGGATGGAAGAGGTGTCGAGCGCCGGCGAGGTCCGGCCCCGCGCGGCGTCGACGGGCATGGGCAACCGCAGTCGCTCACCGTGCCGCTATCTACTACGGTCTTTTTTGCGTGGGCATGCGCCGTCATGCGCGGTCGCGGCTCCGGAGGATGTCCGCCAGGCGTGCGTTCACGTCGAGCATGCGCCGCTTGAGGTCCAGGATCTCCGCCTCCATCGCGTCCTGGCGGGCCGTCAGTTCGCTGATGGACGTCACCATCGCGGGGTCGATGCGCTCGAGAGCCGCCCGGGTCGTGTATCGCTGGGGGCACTTCTTCCCGGCCCCGATGCGGCCCACGGCTTCGGGGTGCTCCTCCTCGAGCTGGATGAGGTAGCGGCGGGCCTGGCTGACCGAGACGCCCTTGTGAGCCGCGATGTCCTTCACGAAGAGGCGCTGGTCCTTCGGGGACGGAGGGCGAACCGAGGGGCTCATAGGACCTGCGACGCGGCCCGGGCGTACTGCTCCTGGGCCCAGGCCACGAGCTTCATGGCGTCCGCTCGGATGGCACGGAGGGTCCCATCGGCGAGGGTTCGGGCTTCCTTGCCCTGCCCTCCAGCGGCGTCCTTCGTGAGGACCGAGAGGAGGTCTCTCCCTCCCGCTGCGTGACCGGCCTGGGCCTCCGCAGCGCGGTGCTTGGCCAGGGCCGGGGTGAGAAGGGCCACGTGGGCGAGTTCGCCGATGCGGGGGTCCACGGCGCCACGGGACGCGAAGGCGTCTTGGCCGGAGTAGCGGGCCTCGAGGATTCCGAACGCCTTGGCCGAAATGCGGGCCAGGGTGTCTCGGACCTTCTGACGGAACCTCCCGTCCTGGGTGAGGTCGACCGCTTGATCGTCCCAGGAGCCGACGTGGCCAACACCGTGGGATGCGTGGGCATCGATGAGCTGACTCTCGTGGGCCTCGGGGTCGATGGTGGCCGGGTAGACCTTCACGACGCGGAAGACTCCGGGGCGGGTCTCGTACTCGCGGAGGGCGCCGCGCCGGTTGGCAAAGTCCACCGAGAGGGCCTTGGTGTGCCGGTGGCCGTTGGTGAGCGGGCCGTGGCAGACCGGGCAGCCGGCCTCGGTTCGGGAGGGACGCTCGGTCGTCTGACTGTTCGTGGACTCCCCCACCCGCTGGATCATCGCGCCGAAGCCGCCCATGCTTCCGATGCCCTCGGCACGGGCTCGGGAGAAGTACCGGCGGAGGTGCTCGGCATCGATGTCGGTGAACTCGGCGCCGCGGTAATGGGTGCTCGGCGGGATGGGCGGGAGGGCCCGGGCCTTGGCGTTCCGCTCTCTCCAGCAGGGCCCACAACGTCCTTCAGGCCATTGGGGGGAAGGCTCGGAGAGGGCGCACGGGAAGCGGTGGAGGGCCAGCCCTGCGTCACGGCAGGCCGTCCGGGCGGTCTCCTCCAGCGAGGCACGGACGTCGGGGTGGAGCTCCGGGGCCTCCGAGGCCAAACACTCCGGACAGTACCCACGAGCTCCAGCACCAAGAGGGAGAGCGCAGGCGCACTCGCGGCAGATGCGGCGCTGAGTCATCGGCGCGTTTCCTCCAGCAGCGCGTCACTGCCGACTCGCCAGAACGTCGGCGAGATGTGCGTCACGGCATGATCGTGCATCCTGGTGACGAACCGGTACCCGTGGAGCCTTGTGCAGTGCTGACCGACCCCATCGACCTCGGCGTATTTCGAGGCCGCCCGATCGGATGCGGCCCATTCACGGCACCGCCCGGCCATGTCCTCGAGCGTACTGACCCAGCGATCGAGCTCGTGGAGATTCGAATACGCGTAGTCGTAGCTGCCGCCGCTCATGACCGGACCTCCCCTCGCTCCTCCCGATCGAGTCGGGCAAGGGATGCGATGACGTCGATGGTCTTGGCTCTATCTCGGCACTGCTTCTGCGATTCGGCGAGTTGCTCCCGGATGTCCGCGAGCTCAGTGCGAAGCCGCGCGTTCTCCAGCCGCAGGTCGTTGACGATGACTGGCCCATACCGAAGGTGCGGGCGGGACATCTCCTCAAGTCCTTCGAGGATCGCGTCGACGTGCTCGGGCGCATTTCCTGCGCTGAGGACGGCCTCCCGGGCCGGGCCGCGCCAATCCGAGTCGATGGCCAATGCCGGGTTGCCCCCGTTCCGTCGCACCGTCGCCTCCCAGTGGTTCCTATCCCATGGGTCGTGCATACCGATCCTCGCCAGCGCCTCCATGTCTGGAGGTCCGGGTGGATCGAGTTCGGGGATGTCGGCATCGGGGAGGATGTCCGATCCTTCGTCGATCGCTCTCTTGAGATCCTCCAGCGGCATCGTCGGGATGAAGCGGGCCCCGGGGTCAATCGTGACATCGACCGCTGGCTTGAGCCCGTCCTCGCCCGACGCGCCCCGGGGCATCTGCCCATAGTCGACGGGGGGCCACCATTGGGTCGTTCCGACCTCGGGTAACACTCCGAGGCGCACCGCCTGGATCTGGATGGGAGGGGGGTTGGCTGTTGTCGGCATCTCGGTCGCCTCCGTGAACTCCTTCGCCGCCTGCTTCACGGTCTTGCGCTCGGGCGTCTCAGGAGCGGGGCGGAGGCTGCGAACCGGGCGCACCGTCTTCGCATGGCCGATGACGGCACCAGCAACCCGCACTTCGATCGTCCCATTCAGGTGGTGGAGTTCCGCCCGGACCTTCTCCGCCAGCGCTGGGATTGCCGCCTCCATGGCCCGCACGATCGCCGTCGGGGTGATGGGCTCCGGGAGGCTCTTGGCGATCCGATCGAACGTGGTGGCCCACACTCCCACGCGGGCCGGTGTGGGCGCTGGCTTCGGGCTCGGCTCCGCCTTCGGGCTCGGCTTCGTCGGCGTGGGCACCGCACGCAGCTTCGGCCGAGGCACGGGAGCGGGCAGCTTCGTGGCCAGAGGCGACTCCAACCCGAGGTGCATCGCGATCGCCGCTGGGGTCCACCCCGTCTCTTCCTGGATCTTCGCCACCATCTCGGCGCGCTTCGCTTTGGCGACCGCTGAGGTGCCGCGGAGGAGGTTGTGGATCGAGATTCCCTTCGCGCTGAGCTTCACCCGCTCGGCGATCTTCTTCCGTGGGTCATCGCCCGTTCGCCAGATGGGAAGGTCCTCGTTCAGCATCCGAAGTCGTCCTCCTCGTCGTCTTCGTCGTCCTGGATGACCGGAAGCGACCGGCGGCCAGACGCCGGCAGGTCCGCCCCCTCCGGTTCGAGTTCGCGCAACTTCGCGTCCGAGCGAATGGTCGTGAGGACCTTCCGGATCGCTTGGTCTTCGATCTGACGCACGCGCTCGCGGGTCAGGTTCATGACCTTCCCCACCTCGTCGAGGATCATCCCGCCTTGGTCGGCGAGATCGAGCGAGCACGTCTCGGGGACCTCCCAGACTTCGCTCTCTGGGTAGTTCAGAAGGAGCGAGCCTTTGCCCTTCCGGACGCCCGTGTCGAGATAGAGATGGTGGCGACACGAGACGTAGGGGCAAGGTCGCTGGGCGTCATTACCCGCCAGGCAGCCCGCCCGGGTCGCCGGGCGCCGCAGGTCCGCCACGGGGTGCACGCTCTCCTGAAGCGCCTCGATCTCGGCCTCGCGCTGCCGCTCGTGAAGAGGAACCCTACTGAGCGCGATGGTCCGTCCGCCCTTCGTCCACTTCGGACGTGCACGGGGATCGTTGGGCGCTGGCTTCGTCACGCGTGGGCCTCTCACCCTTAGGTCGAGAAGGCCCCGAAACACCTCAGGCTGCCCCTACGTGCCTCTCCGTGCCCTTACGGCGCGCGACGCTCCGTCCAGTCTTCTAGTGCCGACAAGCGCGACTCGTGACTCCGGAGGAGCCTCTGTTCCGCCGATGCCTTACGCGGCGGCTCGAACCGGGCCAGCGCCGCCGCACTCACGCGGAAGTGCTCCCGGCGAACCCCGCCGCCGGCGCGCACCAGGAGTTCCCCGTTCGCTCGACGGTCCAGGTCCCGGAGCCACCGGCGCGCCGTCTTCGGGTCGACGCCCCACCGCTCCGCGACCTGCGCGGGGGTGAGCCATTCTCCCGAGCGCGATCCAGACAGCATGACGCCCGACTCTCGCTCGACCTCCGAGAATTCTGCCGCCGACATCGCACTACCTCCGAGGCGCGCGACCCGCGCGCTCATTCAGGCCATCGAGCAGCCTAGCACGATCCATTGTTCAACTATTTGAACTTTCGGCACCGACAGACAGTGAGGCCCGCTTCGTACGGATGGGGCTTGGGTGCCGTCAGGCCATGTCGTGTCGGATCGAGATACGGCTGGAGCCTCGTGACTACGGCACCATCCGGACACTCGACCCGGTTCGGGACGAGCGTCACATCGATCACATCGGCGTCCGCGAGGGCCAGGTCGTAGACCTCGGCGCCCCCGATGACCCAGATGGTCAATCGTGTCGCCAGCGCCTTCGCCTGGTGCCAGTTCTCGGCCCACACGACGTCCCTGGCGTGGGCTCGTCTCGATCGCGAGAGCACGATATTCTGACGCCCTGGAAGAGCCCTCCCGATCGATTCGTAGGTCTTCCGACCCATGACGATCGTGGAGCCCATGGTGATCTCTTTGAACCGCTTCAGATCGCCCGGGTAGGACCAGGGGATCTTGCCGTCCACGCCGATGATGCCGTTGGGGTCCTGCGCCCAGATGAGACCGATCATCGTCTTCCTCCTCGCGCGATGCTCAGAACGGTATGTCGTCGTCGCCCGGGATCGGGGCCCCGCGGCCTTCGTCGAAGTCCTCCGCCGCACCGGCCGCCCGGTCTTGGCCTCCCGACTTGCCGCGGTCTTGCCCGGGCGCGCCTCGTCCACCGCAGAGGATCACGGTGTTCGCCACCACCTCCGTGCTGAAACGCTTCTCGCCGTTCCGCTCATAGCTGGACGTCTGGAGACGGCCCTCGATGAAGACCTGCGACCCCTTCGCCAAGATCTTCCCGAGCGCCTCGGCCCGCCTTCCCCAGACGACCGACCGGACCCACTCGACGCGTTCCTGACGAACGTTGTTGCGATCGAGGTACGACTCGTTGCAGGCCACGTTGAGCTTCAGGACAGCCTGTCCGCCCGGGGTGACGCGGAGTTCCGGATCGGCCCCGAGGTTCCCGAGAATTTGGACGCGATTGTACCCGCTGCTCATCGCGGCACCGCCGATGTGGCAATCACCGCGGGGCACGGTGGCGCATTGCACTCACATGTGCCGTTGAGCGTGCAGTGCTGAACTCCGGCAGCCCCGCACATCTTTTCGCATTCCTCGGTGGACATGCAGGCCGTCAGAGCCACGAGGGCCACGGCAAACGCCATGGCCCCCATCGCCTTCCGAATCACGCCGACACCTGCTCGTCGAGCTCCACGGTCCGCGTCCCCGCTCCGTTCACATGCGCCAGCGCCGGCGATTCCTCCCGGGACTCCGACGCTGCGAGCTTCATGTAGACCCCTCGGCTCGGGCTCTGAATCTTCCCGGCGCTCGCATGGCGGTTCAACACCGAAGCCGCGGCCGACTGGGACCCTCCGGTCGCGAGAGCAGCCGACTTGGCGGTCCATTCCTTTCCGTCCGGTCCTCCGTTGACGGCGTCGAGGACCCGCGAGGCATAGCTGGGACCCTCCGCGGCGGGCCGGCGTCCGGGCTTCTTCGGGCCGCCTCCGGTCTGGGTCTTCGTGGCCGCTCCGCGAACCTTCGCGGTCGCGGTGACCTTCCCGGTCTTCACGGACTTCACGCCGCCCTTCGCCTTCCGGGCCCCCTCCGCCGCCTTCGCGGCCTTAGTATCCCCCATCACGACGACGCGGGCCGGAGCGCCGCCCACGAGTTCCGCAGGCGTCGCGATCCCCGCCATCTCCATGATCTTCGCCTCCGTCGCGGTCACCACATCCCGGGCCCTCCGGAGTTCCTCGGTGAGGTTCATGATGGTCTCGAGCTTCGTGTTGATCGTCATGTCTACACTTCCTTTCCTGTCTCTTCGTCGCGATGTGCGACCGTCACTTCGATTGCGTATTCTCCGGGCTTGCCGCGGCGCTGGTCGTACTTCCATTCCACGCGCGGGTCCCGGTCCGACTTCAAGCCCAACGCGTCCGCCAGTCCGTCGCACACCGCCTTTTGGCTGGCCGGGAGGTTCTCGTGAGGATCCAGACCGTTGCTCGGAGCAATCCGGACGACCGTCACGACCCAAGGCGCTTGTACCGTCCGGATCCCGTGGCCGCAAGCTGCCATGTGCACGAGGTTCCGCTGCTGTGATGTTCGCTTGCCCTTCTTGGACCAGTGATCGCGGGTGTTCGGCTCCGAGACGGTCTTGAGCGGAAAGGTAAAGCGGAGCGTATTTCGCTCAGTCATAGACATCACCAAACGACTCGTTGCCCGTAAAGTCTCCGAACCGCATCCGCATGGGGTCCAGGCCCAGAAGCACGGCGCCAGTCTCGTCCATGCGACCCTTCGCAAAAACGAGTCCCGGCGGCTTGTCGTTATTGAATGTCCCGGTCGCTGTGCGTTCTCTGTGCAGAATCAGGATCTGATCGGCGTCCTGCTCGATGGCGCCCGTCTCTCGGAGCTGGTGAATCTTCGGCACCTCGCCGGTCTTTGCGGCGTCGCGACCGATCTGGGCCAGTGCCATGACGTGGAGCCCGAGTTCGGACGCCAGGAAGCGCAGCGACCGGCTTGTCTCGGCCACCTGCTGCTCGCGCGTCGCGCGCTTCAGCGCCTCGGCGGTCGGCTTCACGAGCCCGAGGTGGTCCACGACGACGGCCACCAGGCGCTTGCCTTCGCGCTCGAGAAGGCGCTTTCGATCGAGCGCGGCGCGGAACACCGTGGCCATCGTCTGCGAGGGCGTGTCGGCGAAGTAGAGGCCCTTGTTCGCCATCTCGCCGACCACACCCGTGATCGCCGACCAGTACGGCCCGAGCTCCAGGCGACGGATCGCCTTCAGCGGCACGCCAGCACGGGCCGAAAGAAGCCGTGCCGTGAACATTTCGTGGTCCATCTCGAGGGACACATAGAGGACCCCTCGACTTGGGTCGTCCGTCACGATGCGCTCGGCGATCTGGCACGCAAGCATCGACTTCCCGACGGATGTCCTCGCCGCCAGAACGCTCACCTCCCGCGGGCGGAGGCCGCCATTGAGCAAACCGTCGAGGTCCACGAAGCCCGTGGGGCACCAGTCCTGCGTCGCGGCCTGAAGTCTGCGAAATAGCGACTCGGCCGACTCCCGGAGGGACACAGACGATCCGTTGATGCTGGCACGTTCGGCTGCGGCGGCGTAAACGGCCTTGCTGCGGTCGATGAGATCGACTGTCGAGACCTTCGGGTCGCGAGCCTCCCTTGCCACCTGCTCGGCATCGGCAATGATCTTTCGTCGCACCCACGAGTCCCGGATCGCCTGAGCATAGACGCGCGCCTGGCGCTCGCTCACCGTGGATGCAATGTCCACCAGCTTCTCGAGCGCCTCGCGCCCGCCCATCGACTGGCCGGACGACGCAATCTGCGCGTGCACGGCGACCGGGTCGTGCTCTTGTTTCGACTCGGCGCACGCGATCATTGCGCCGTAGATGCGACCGTGCTGCCACCGATAGAAGACGCCCCCATCGTCGAGGATGTCGCGCACCGCACCAATACGGAGCATGTCCGGCTGATTCTTGCCCGCCCACAGCAGAGCGGCGAGAAGTGCGCGCTCGGACTCAATCGACGAGGGAAGATCGGTCCGATGTTCCTCACCGGGCTGCACCACGCGCAAAGCGGCGCGGTCGGCACCATGCAACGGATCTGACTGCAATTTACCCGCTTTCAGCAGATCGTTCTCGTCCCTCTTGTTCGTCATTCGGATCCTCCTCCCCGGTAAACGAAGCAACGTCGCATCAGCGTGGCGGCGATCTCGGCCGCGTAGCGGTCGCCCGCCTGGTCCGTGTCGGTCCGAATGACGACCCGCGCCCCAACCGGAAGCCGGTCCGCCATCGCCTGCGACCAAGAGCCGGACACGATCCCGAGCACCGCGACATCGGGATCGCCCGTCACCATGCAGCGCGAAAGGAAGTCCGGCTCGCCTTCCACGATGACGATGGTCGATGGCGCACGATGACCCGCGAGCATCGCGCGGCCCATCTCGTCCGCCATGACCATTCCGCTCGCCTTGTGGCCCGAAGGTGGTATCCGCTTCGGGAGGGAATCCGCCCCTCCGACCCGCCAGCCTCGAACGCTCCGCAGCGTCCCGTCGGGCAGGAACATCGGGACGATCAGTCGGTACCCTGCATCGCGCCAGTTCCCTCCGCGGCAGCGAGCCCACGCAGGCAACGAGGTGCCGTCGAGAAGCGCGCGAGCCAGGTCCCGGGCGTCCACCGTCCCAGGGTCGATGGCCCGGCCGGCAAGGTGGCCCGAGACTTCAGGATCGTCCGACGCCGCGCCGCACGCCCCCCACAGCGCAACGACGTCCGCCAGTGGTGGGTAGTCCCGTGGCGGAGTCGCGACCTGCGTAGCGGGCGCTGGGCGCGGCCGGTCGACCGACGCGACCGCGCGGCCCTCGAGTTCGCCCACGATCGACCAGAGGCCCGCGAGCCGCGCGCACTCTGAGAGCGTGTCTCGAAAGCCACGACCTCGAAGGCTTGTCCCTCGCACCGCCGCCACAAGGGAGATCGCGTCTCCCGACGCTTGGCACCCGTGGCACTTCCACACGAGGGCGCCGTCCCTGTTCTGGACAGAGCAAGACGGCGTGCGCTCGTTGTGCACCGGGCAGCGAATGATCCAGCCACCGGCCTGCCGCATTCGCGCGCGTCCCTCGCCGAGGATCCCGAGGGCATCAAGGACCGCCGTCGGGTCCGACAATGCCGCCCGGATCGCCGGAGTGTGATCGACCCGGTCCGCTCTCACCGGCCCCCCTCCGGCCCCGTTGACCTGTAGGTAGGAGCCGCGGCCTTCGCAGCGAGGTACGCCTCCGTCTCGTTCGGGTCGAGCGGCAGTCCGTCCGGCCCCAGCGCAAATCCCAGGTGAATGACCCGGTCGTACTTGGCCCTTCTGGGCTGCGGCTGCGACTCCGGCATGTTGAGCCAGCGGACGAACGAGCGCGGTCCAACGGTCGGCCAAAACTTCGCCTCGCCCGGCTCCAGCGCCGCGTGCCACGCCAGGAATCGACCAACCTCCCGAGCGACCCACCCGACGATGTTCTTCCGATCGTCCCCGTCGCAACGTGCAACGACGGCAGACTTCAGGTCGGACCACTCGCTCGTCGGGAAGATCCACCCCGACTTGCCGCCTCGATCGACGATGGCGGCGCGATATGCCTCGATCCAGTCGACCCGTTACATCGACACGAAGTTCGCGCTCGGCGGCCACGCCGCCGACGGGGGGCTTGGGGGGATCTCCTGTTCCTGCTCCTGTTCCTGTTCCTGATTACGGGAAGGATCAGCGATCGCTTGTCGAAAGGCTTTCACGAAGCCATCAGGCAAGGAGGCCACGTAGGCTCTAAGCTGTAGGTATATTTTGACTTTCAGTTCGCACTCGGGAACCAGGTCCCACGTCGACCCCCAGCTCCGAATGACGTTCGGGGACTCCGGCTTGTTGTGGCTGATCGCCTTCGGCACCCAGACCAAGCCGGCGTCCCAGTCGGCTTCCGCCATCCCTTCTTCGGACACTTCTCGGAAGGCTTCTCGGAAGCCTTCGATGGGCCACCGGAGCGCCTGCGCCATGCCAGCCTCCCAAACCGGGATGACGCCGGGGATGTTGGTGAGCTCCGTGCCGGTCAGCAGTCGAAGCCAGAGCGTCTGGCCGTTCGGAGGCGCGGCCGAGAGGTTCCTGAACCCGTCGTCGATCCAAAGGCGACGCAGGACCCGGCTGTAGCGCGCGTGGACCCCGCTCATGGCTTGTGCCACTGGATCTCGTTCCCGGCGTCAGCCCAGAGGTCGTCGATCTCGTCATGGTGGACGTCCGTCAGGTACTCGCGCGGCTCCCGCGTCCCGCAGGCGACGCAGAACCACTCCGCGCTCGCGTGACGCATCGATGTCAGGCGGCAACCGTCGCACCGGACCGCCATCGCGTGGTCGGCCGGCTGCCATCCGTCGTCCGACTCGCGATCCCACAGGTAGAGGCGACCGAACGAGCGGTGGAGTGGGTCGCCGGCGAGCGCAAACGGTCGCGACCCGACGACGAGGTAGTCGCGGTTCCAGCCGCTCAGAGCCACCTTCCGGCCCGCAGGCTCGAGCTCCTCGTAGTCGAGCGCCGGCTTGACCTCGAGGAGGAGCTTTGCCCGCTTGAAGTGGACGATGAAGTCGGGAATGTACCCGGACAAATCGATCGGTTCGTACTGCCAGTCCCACTGGATCCGGTCCATGAAGACCGCCCAGCGTGCTTCAAGACGGCTCCGGAAGATGATGCCCTTGTACGTGGTCGGAACGCCTGCACGGACGATATCGAAGCGCTGCGGGCGGACGGCAATCGATGTCATATCGCGATCTCCCATTCTTCGAATGACGGAACGCCCCCGGGCATCACAGATGAGGTCATGATCGCCGGTGCTCGAGGATGTGACGGAGGACGCCGTCGAACTTCACCATCGCCTTTGTGTCGATCATCAAAAGGGCCCTCGGTCGGTGCGGCGCTCGACGGTGAAGCCGCCCGCGTCGTCCCCGTGGTGCAGACGCGGCCAAGTGCGCCCGGTCTTCTCGAACCACTCGGCCGGGTCCTCGCCCGCCGGGTCGTCCCACGGGAACGACCAGCCCCACGTTCCCGGCTCGAGCCCTGGCCGCTGTTCGGTGACCGTGACCTTGCCCATCTGCTTCATGAACGTCGGGACGCCGGCCCGCATGCACTCGTCGACAAGCCGTTCGGCCCACTCGATCGCCATGGGGCGCGCCTTGTGGCCACTCTCTCCGCCCACGATGACCCAGCCGATGCCCGAGAGGTCCGGTAGTCCGTCGAAGAGGAGGTACTGCATCTCGCGGTTGCAGTCGGGGCGCGCGCAGAACGGCGTCCCGTCGTGCCACTCCCGGATCACGGGGTCCGTGGCGGCTTCGCCCTCGAGAGGCTCACGCGCGGTCCCACCGCATTCGACGCACATAGGCACGTCGAGCGAGAGGGGGCCGAGGAGCGGCTCGCAGGAGAGGAACTTCCGCGGCGCCGTGCACTCGGTGACGAGCTTGTGGGCGCGGTCGATCCGACTCTGGATCCCCACCGTCGCCCCGGCGATGACGTTCGACGGCCAACCGTTGGGCCAGTAAGGGAGGAAGAGGCGGTCGAGGTTCTGTGGCCGCTTCGTGAGGAGCTGGTACTCGAGCCACGGGGTGTCGAGGATCGTGGCCGCGAGTCGTTGGCGTGGCTCGACGAGGTCTGGACGGTCCTCGCCGACATCGGCGAAGCTTGCGCAGAACACCCGGTGCTTGCGGCCCTCGCGCTCGGCCTCGCGGTTCCATTTCGCCGGGGACTTCCAGACGCTCTTCGTGACGTAGCGGTCGGAGTCGACGCCGCCCCAGAGCGTGAGCCCGTGCTGAGCGGCGAGGCGGGCCGACCCGCGCTTCGCATAGCAGTTGTCGCACTCCGGACCTTCCTCCTCGCAGCCGATCCAGAAGTTGAGCGTGTGGTCCGTCCAAGAGATACCGGTCACGTCACCCATCGCGTACCTCCTCGTCGAACACGCCTTCGATCACTCCCTGGCCGAGCAGCTTGGGTTTCTCGTTCGCTTTCGGCGGCGAAGGCGGGTCTTCTTCGGACAGGAACTCGTGGAGATCGCGGAGTGCGTTCGACATGCAGACGAACGTCACGGTCACCTCGTACACGTCCTGTCGTGCCAGCCGTGACCCGTAGATGTCGCCCACGATCGCGTCGATGCGAGGGACCGCCGCGCTGATCGACGCGACCTTGATGCTCTTCGGCAAAGCCATCAGTCCTTCTCCTCTTTCGGCACGACGCACCATCCGCCGAGAAGCCTCTGCGCTGCCTCTGCTGCCTCTCGAGAGGTCGTGGCTGCGATGGGGTGGAGGTAGTGGAAGCCGACGTAGAACGGGTGGCTCGTGTACTTCGGGATCTCCGTGAGGCGGAACGGCGACCCCTGCTCGTTGCGACGCTCCCATTCGATACCGGCTCCCTTGCAGTGGATGCACTCGCCTTCATGCGGGCCATCCGCATGAACTAAGATCGGGATGAGGTGGGCGTTCACCCGGCTTGGCCCGCAGGCTCGGCACTCCAAGACGTTCGGCTTCGTCGTCATCGATCAGACCTCCCTCAGCAGCGACCATTCGCGCGGGTGCACGTCGCATCGCTCCAACTCCCCGCGCGGAGCCGGACCGAGGAGCGCGATCGTCACGTGGCACATCGGCGGCGCCGGGCACGGCGAAGGTTGTCGCCGGAGCGTTAGCACTTGGCACTGGAGCTCCCGGATCATCCCGTTCACCATCTCGCGGTTGAGCTTCATCTCCCGGACATGCTCGTCCCACTCGTGAACAAGCCGAGCCATGCGGCGGAGATCCATCCAGTCGACTTCGTAGTCCGTGGCCTTCGCGTCCCAGACGTCGTGCACGGTCAAAGCGTCAGCGGTGAAGGTGACCTGGAGCCTGGTCATCCCGTCGTTGGGGTTCGGGTCGATGTAATCGAACTCGATGACGTACTTCGAGACCGACTCGGTCACCTTCTCGACCGTGAGTTCCTTGAGCCGGCGGAGGACCTTCGGCACCGGCCTATTCCTCCCCGTCCCCGTCATCACTGTCCTCCGGCCCGTCGACCTCGCCCCAGACGTTCACGTTGAACCACGCCACGAAGGCTTCGAAGAACTTCCGATCGGCCCCGGTGGCCTCATCGATCATCCGATCGAGGCCGGAACGACCAGGCTTCCATTGGTTTCCGGTCTCGTGAGCGAACGCGTCCAAGATCTCCTGCTTCCCCACGGCCCACCGGAGACATCCGGCCCATGCTGGCGCCATGAAGTCCGGGGTCGATGCGGGCATCAGGCGTGGTCGTGTGAAGTCGACGTCGGCCAGCGTCTCTTCTAACTTCGTGGGGCGCGCCATCAGGTCTTCTCCCGGGAGACGAGAGCAGCCACCCACTCTCCTCGCGTCGCGTCCTTCTCGCGCGCCACGAGCTCGTCGAGCTCCTCTGAGGTGAGTCGGTCAGCCATCGTCAGCCTCGTCAGCTTCGAAGGCGATGCACGAGCACTCGGAGCAGTCGCTCGCGAGCGGGTAGCCCGGGTCGGTCCCGTGCTCTTCGATCGAGTGCCCGCACGTGCATGCGGTGGGCTCGGGGGTCATGCGCTCTTCCTCAGCAGGTAGCCCTCACCGGCCAGCTTCAGGATCACGCGACCGAACTTGAGATCGACGCGCTCGTCGAACGGCCGAACCACGATCCCTTCCCTCACGTGGGAGGTTCCGGGCATCGTCGACTTGCCCTCGGCCAACACCGCGAGATCGGGCCGCCAAAGACCGACGTAGAGCGTCGGCACGGCATCGAGGCCCAATCGGACGCATATCGACCGGACGCGGTCGTGGGCGAGGAACTCCCGGGTCTTGGTATCCTGGATGTCGAAGATGGCGAGACGCGCCCCCTCGGAGGCCGGAACTCCGTAAGTGAGGTCTTGGATCCCCTCGCCATAGACCTCACCAAAGAAGACATGCCCGGGGAACGCCGCAAGTCGCTCGGCGAGGTTCAGGCGGCGGGCGACCTGCCACCAGACGCTCTCGTTCTGGACGACGTCGATCGGGAGACCGAACCGAGCCCGAACCCACTGCCACGCCCGACTCCACCACGGGCGCACTCCACCCATCGGGTCCCACGACTCTCGGAGCCAGCGAGTCCGACTCCCGACCCAGAGACGCACTCCGTCGTGCATGAAGCGGGCGTTACTGCCGTGGATCTTCTCGGTGATCGCCACCACCTCGCCCTCCCGAAGAAGGTTCGGGTACCGACGGAGCCCTTCCAGGTCGTAGACGCCGACCTGCGCAGCGAGGCCGGCCGCATCCTCGGCGTCGGCGCCGCGACCCGCCTGCCCGCCAGGTCGACCGGCCGAAACACGGACCGCGGGCTCGTGCTTCACGATCCCGAGCTCCTCCCCGACGTCGCGGCCCTCTTCCCACGACGGGTCCGCGTGGGTCAGAAGCCCCATCGAGAAGATGCCGCGGAGGCGCTTCGCCTTGATCCGCGTGTGACCCGCGAGAAATGCCCAGCGCATATCCTCGACCGGGACCACCGAGTCGATCGGGACGTACACGGCGAGATCGCCCTCGTGGTAGTCGCCCGTTCGGAAGATCACAGGATAGCCGCCGTCCCCGTGAACTCTGGTGATGCTGAGGGAGTCGGCGTTCGGGTGCTTCTCGACGCGGCCGATGCGGACGACGTCAACGTGGAACTCGGTCATGGTGAAGGCGTCCTCTCGATCGGGATGAGTCGCGTGCTGTTCTTCAGGAAGAGCGGATGGCGTGGAACGAACGGCGCGACGTCGGTCCAGGCGAAGACGTGCGTGCACCGCGACTCCGCCCGGAACATCGGCACCTGGAGCCGCCGGGCGATGGGCATCGGGATGCGGCCCCACGCGCCCACCCGAACCTCGGTCATGTGGTCCATCAAGACCGCCATGTTGAGCGGGCCGACCGGATCCCCTGGGATGAGAAGGCCCTTCGGGTCCGTCGAGCGGTAGGCGCTCAGGTTCTTGACGATGACGCCGCCGAAGCCCTCGGCGCGGGCGATAAGGAGTACCTTCTTGACCGTGGGGTCCAGCACCTCATGCGTGGCTTTCGAGGGGTTCCACATCGTGACAGTGACCATCGGCAGTGACCGGTCCCAGCATCGGCCGAGGAGGTACCGGTACGCCTCGCACGGGGAGAACGTCGCCCACGCGGTCTCGTCGCCGAGGGTCGTGCAGCCGTCGAGACGGACAGGCTTCATCGGACCCCCGCCGCGGCGCGCACGAACTCCGGCGCCGGCACGTCTTCACGACCGTCGATGAATCCCGTCGCCCAGAGGTAGGCCGTCCCCTGTTGCGCTCGGGACCACGCGTGAATCGCGACGAGGCTCACGTCATAGCCGGCGCGGCGGAGCACGAAGGCAAGCGCGAGACGGGCTCGAGCCGAGCGGTTGCTGTCCTTCAGATGCGCGATGGCCTTCGCACGGAGGGCGCGCTTCCAGAGCGGGACGGCGAGAGCGGCACTCATCGAGCCCACCATCTCGCGAGCCGAATCCACCAGGGCTCCACGTTCCGCTTGCTCGCACTACACGAGCGGCAAACGCGTCCGTATTCCTCGGGGATGGGCTCCCCGCAGAACGTGCACGGAGTCTCTCCAGCCAAGGGGTCCTTGGATCGCCCCGGAGCACGGCCGGCATAGACTGTCATAGGCCTCTCTCCCGGGCCGCCTTTACGATGGCAGCCCATTCACATCCGTCTTCGTGGACGAGGGAGGTGTTGACCTCCGTGTATTCGACGACCGAGTCTGCATCGTCGCCAACCTGGGTGCCTTCGACGTCGTGAACGACGCCGGTCTCGTCGCCTTGGACCTCACGAGCGACGGCGCCGCATTCCCAGCACTCTCCAGCGCCGTCGTCCTGCATGAACGCATGGATTCGGACGAGGAGCTTGACGGCCCGTAGCCCCAGGTCCTCGCTCGGCCTCACGTACTCGATCGATTCCATGAGCTTCTCGAGGTTTGGAGAGGGATGTCCGTTCGGGAAGATCTGCACGAAGAGAGAAGACGGGGCGATCTTCATGGCCTCTTCGAGAGGGAGAGGATCGAGGTGCTTCATCTGCTTGGCCGGAGCCCCGATCGCGGATGCGCGGAGCACCTCCCACGTGCAGCCATCCGTCGGGAAGACGAATGTCATGCGGCCATAGTCCCCGGCTTCGATGGTGAAGCCACTGAGCGGCCCACGCTTCCGGTAGCCCACGACAGGGGCCCCGATCCCATCGCGAAGGCGCGCGAGGATCGCATCCACCTCCGACTTCAATGGGCCATGGTAGGCGCTGAACGGGCCCGGAGCGATGCAGGTCGTCGGCTCCGATCCAACGAGCCGAACGAGTTCGCCAACATCAGGAGTACCGACGAGCGGCACCCACGCGCTTCCTGTCATCGCGATACTCCTTCCGGCGTGCGACGAAGCACCTCCCACTCGTTGTTGTTCGTGACGAAGAAGTCGAAGTGCGCCTTGAGGAAGGCGACCGTGAACATCCCGTGAGTCCCGGTACGGGTGTCGGCGCCGACCACCCGCACCCCGGATGGACGCTGGAGCATCCACCGCTCCTCCTCCGAGAGGAGGTGACTGACCTCCCACTCATTCGAGCGATGGATGGCTATCGCGGGGGCGAGCCCGTTACTCCTGAGGCGCACCATCGAGTTCACTGGCGGGAGGCCGAGAAGGCCCACCCATGCGCTCGTCGCGGGCTCCGCCCACTCCCCGCCGAGCCGACGCCGCTCGATCGGCCGGCCGTGCTTCTCGGCGTCGAGGATGCCGGCCTTCATGCCCGATGAGAGGCCGAGGTCCTCGTAGACGACCGTTGCGGCGGCGAGAGGGCGGAAGGCGAAGCCTGCCTCCATCCCGAGCTTCCTCTCCTCGGGCATCGTGTCGTCGAGGACTCCAGGCTGGGTGTAGAGGCCGTGCGAAGCATACGGGGCCTCGTTCCTCCGAAGGCTGTCCCGCATGCAGGCCCGGAGGTAGCGGAGATTTCGTTCGACGTTGCCCGCGTACGGACTCTCGATGATGACGACCCGAGGAGGAGGTGGGGGCTTCGGGCGATCGGCGCAGTCCGAGCACGGGATCCACCCAAGATGCTCGAGGCTCACTTCTCCCGTGTCGTCGCAGGTGGAGCAGATGGGGCGCGTCATCACGTCGCCTTCACAAGGCGTTTCGCGGCGACGTCGTACCGGTATTTTACATCCTTTTCGATCCCGTCCTCACCGACGTACCCGACTGCCATGCGGTATCGCTTCGACTGATCGTCCCACCAACGGACGGCGACGATTCCGTTGTCGCCCGCGCTCGCCGTGCCTCGGGGGCCCGCGCTCGCCGTGCCTCCGTAGCCCGCGCTCGCCGTGCCTCCGTAGCCCGCGCTCGCCGTGCCTCCGTAGCCCGCGCTCGCCGTGCCTCCGTA
>Ga0134125_10003779_pt1 | contig 17436 bp, 20 predicted proteins | sample KB31751_FD_96464 | JGI IMG/M metagenome (GOLD analysis project Ga0134125, IMG submission 96464) | Terrestrial soil microbial communities with excess Nitrogen fertilizer from Kellogg Biological Station, Michigan, USA - KB3-175-1 | ecosystem: Environmental > Terrestrial > Soil > Unclassified ...
CGGTCGTCGCCCTGCCCCTGACCTACTTCCCGATCCTGCTGATCGCCGGTGACCGCTCCTTCATGGGCGAGCACGCGAACGGGAGGGTCGCCTCTGTCCTCGGTTGGCTCTACTTCGCCGTGATCATCGTCCTCGCCGTCACCTCGATCCCCCTGCTGCTGATCACCAACGGGGGCGGCGGATGAGCGGGCACGACGACATCGCGGGCGGGCCGATCTTCATCGTCCACCGGCTGCTCGACGAGCAACTGTTGGACGCCGAAGGGCGGCGCTGCGGTCGGGTCGACGACCTCGAGCTGCGCGGCAGCCCGCCGCGGGTGACGGCGCTCCTCACCGGCGCCGGGCTCTATCCGCGCCGCCTGCCACGCGGGATCCGTCATCTCTGGCGGCGGGTGGTCGGGCCCACGCGCTGGGGCGCCAACGCGGTCCGCATCCCCTGGGAGGAGGTCGACTCGCTCGGCGCCACGGTGCGGCTGCGCAAGAAGGCCGAGGAGCTCGGGCTGGGCGAAGGCGACGATCCGGAGCGCTGGATGGTGAGGAGGCTGCCGTGGAACTGAGCCCGGCGCCGCTCGGCGTCGCGCACCTGATCGGTGCCCGGGTCCACGATCCGAGCGGGCGCGAGCTGGGGCGGATTCACGAGCTGCTCGGCCACTGCGAGGACGACGGCACGGTCGTGGTCGATCACCTGCTGCTCGGGCCGCGGGCGTTCTGGGTCCGCCTGCGCGGCCCCGACGCCGCCAAGCCGCGGGCGATCCCCTGGGAGGCAGTGGTCGAGGTCGACCGGGAGCGGATCGTCGTCTCGGCCGGTGGCCTGGAGGGGTGACGATGGAACGGGTACGGATCGGCTGTTCGGGGTGGAGCTACGACGAATGGCGCGGCGGCCTCTACCCGGAGGGGATGCCGCCGCGCCGGTGGCTGCAGCGCTACGCCGAGGTCTTCGACACGGTCGAGATCAACGCGACCTTCTACCGGTTGCCGAAGGAGGAGACCGTGCGCGGCTGGACCGAACAGGTTCCCGGCGACTTCCGCTTCGCGGTGAAGGCGAGCCGCTACCTGACCCACATGAAGCGACTGCACGAGATCGGCGACGGGGTGGCGCGGTTCTGGGAGCCACTGGAGCCGCTGCGCCGCTCCCGCCGGCTCGGCCCCGTCCTCTGGCAGCTGCCGGAGAGCTTCCAGCGTGACAACGACCTGCTCGGCGCGGCGCTCGACCGCCTGCCGCGGGCCGAGCACTGCTTCGAGTTCCGGCACCCGAGCTGGTTCACGGCGCCGGTCCGCGAGCTGCTCGCCGAACACGGCGCCTCGCTGGCGATCGGCGACGACAAGCGCCGGCCGTTGCCAGAGGCGACGCCGGTGGGTCCGCTCGCCTACCTGCGCCTCCATTACGGCCACCGCGGCCGCGGCGGCAATTATTCGGATGCAGAGCTCGACGGCTGGCGCCGCCGCATCGCCGCCTGGCGTTCCCGCCGCCCCGTCTTCGTCTACCTCAACAACGACTGGAAGGGCTACGCGCCCGCCAATGCCCGCTACCTCCGCGAGGGCCTGTCGCGATGAGCGAGGCGAGCTCGGCGGCCGATTTCGTCCCCGACGGCCGCTCGCTGCGCGCCCTGCGGGAGGCCGCCGGCGAATGCCGCGGCTGCCCGCTCTGGAAGGACGCCACCCAGACCGTCTTCGGCGAGGGCCCGCGGAAGGCGTCGCTGATGCTGGTTGGCGAGCAGCCGGGTGACCGCGAGGACGTCGAGGGGGAGCCCTTCGTCGGCCCCGCGGGCCGGGTGCTCGACGAGGCGCTCGACGCGGCCGGGATCGCCCGTGGCGACGTCTACCTCACCAACGCGGTCAAGCACTTCAAGTGGCGTCCCCAGGGCAAGCGTCGCCTCCACCAGACGCCGCGGGCGGGAGAGGTGGCGGCCTGCCGCCCGTGGCTCGAGGCCGAGCTCGAGGCGGTCCGGCCGATCGGCCTGCTCGCCCTCGGCGCCACCGCCGGCAAGGCGCTCTTCGGCTCCAAGGTGAGGGTGGGCAAGGACCGCGGGCGCCTGCTCGAGTCTCCGCTGGCGCCGCTCGCCGCGCTCACCCTGCACCCGTCCGCGGTGCTGCGCCTGCGCGATCGCGACGAGCGCGAGGAAGCCCAGGAGACCCTGGTCGAAGACCTCCGGATGCTCGCCGCCGCGGTCGCCGACCGCGCCTGAGACCGACGCCAGACGGGGCGATAAAACGCCTGACGCCCGGGTACCACTGCCCTCGGTATGGAGTTCTTGCGGGAGGCATTCAAAGGCAGCAACCGCTTCATCCTGCGGCTGGCGCTGATCGCGGCGCTCGGCGGGTTCCTCTTCGGCTACGACACCGGCGTCATCTCGGGGGCGCTCCTCTACATCGAACCCGACCTCCAACCCTCGGGCTTCGAGGCGCAGGCGTTCGTCGGCGCGCTTCTGGTCGGGGCGGTGATCGGGGCGGCGATCTCGGGTTGGTCGGCGGACGCGCTGTCGCGCCGGCGGACGAAGATCATCGCCGGCGCGATCTACGTGATCGGCGCGCTCGGATCGGCCGCCGCGCAGTCGCCGTGGGAGCTGATCTGGGCCCGCTTCGCGCTCGGTATCGCGGTCGGCGCCGCCTCCTTCGTCGCCCCGTTGTACATCTCCGAGCTGGCACCGAAGAAGATTCGCGGCGGCGTCACCTCGTTCAACCAGCTGATGGTCGTCTCCGGGATCTTCGTCTCCTACATCGTCAACTGGGCCTTCGGCGGCGCGGTCGGCAACTGGCGCTGGATGCTCGGGCTGGCGGCGGTCCCCGGCGCGGCGCTGGCGATCGGCATGTACTTCCAGCCCTTCTCGCCGCGCTGGCTGGTCGGGCAGGGCCGCGACGACGAGGCGCGCGAGGTGCTGCGGCGGGCGCGCGAATCCGACGAGGAGGTCGAGGAGGAGCTGCAGGAAATCGAGGAGGAGGCGTCCCAGAAGGGGAGCCTGCGGGACCTGCTCGCGCCCGGTGTGAGGGCGATGGTCCTGATCGGCCTGGTGATGGCGATCGCCCAGCAGCTGATCGGCGTCAACACGGTCATCTACTACGCGCCGACGATCCTCAAGCTCACCGGCCTCAGCACCACCAGTGCGATCACCCAGGCCCTCTCGGTCGGGATCACCAACGTCATCTTCACGATCGTCGCGATCCTCATCCTCGACAAGGTCGGCCGCCGCCCGCTGCTGATCGTCGGCACGATCGGCTGCGTCGTCGCCCTCACCGCGCTCGGCATCTTCTTCGCCTCCTCGACCCTCAAACAAGACGCGCCCGGCGTGGCCCTGGTCTGCCTGATCATCTACATCGCCTCGTTCGCGGTCGGCCTCGGCCCGGTCTTCTGGCTGATGATCTCCGAGATCTTCCCGCTCAAGGTGAGGAGCGCCGCGATGTCGGTGTCGACCGTGGCCAACTGGGCCTCCAACTTCCTCGTCTCCACCTTCTTCCTCACCCTCACCGGGGCGATCACGATCCAGGGCACCTTCTGGCTCTACGCCGGCTTCGGCGTCGCCGCGATCGTCTTCTTCGCCTTCCGCCTGCCGGAGACCAAGAACCGCTCCTTGGAGGAGATCTCCGAGGAGGTCACCGACGAGACGGTGGAGAAGTGAGCGCGCCGACCGTCGTCCTCGACGTCGACGGCACCCTCGTCGATTCCAACTACCAGCACGCGATCGCCTGGCACCGCGCCTTCCGCGAGCATGGCTACCGGGCGGCGATCTGGGAGATCCACCGCCACGTCGGCATGGGCGGCGACCAGTTCGTCGCGGCGGTGCTCGGCGAGGAGGCGGAGGACGCCGATGGCGACGAGCTCCGCGATGGCCACTCGGAGGCCTTCTCGAAGCTGATCGGCGAAGTCGAGGCGATCGAGGGGGCGAGCGAGCTGATCGCCGAACTCGATGACGCGGGGGCGACCGTGATCATCGGCTCGTCGGCCGAGAAGGACGAGTGCGATCACTACGTCGAGCTGCTCGGGGCGGCGGATCGGATCGCCGGCGCGACCACCGCGGCCGACGCCGAGCACAGCAAGCCGCATCCCGAACTGGTGCAGGTTGCGCTCGACAAGTACGGGTCGGGCGGCCCGGCACTGATGATCGGCGACTCGACCTGGGACGTGAAAGCGGCGAAGGCTGCCGGCCTGCCGACCTTGGGTCTGCTGACCGGCGGCTTCTCGGAGTCCGAGCTGCGCGAGGTCGGCGCGGTCGAGGTGTCGCACTCGATCTCCGCCCTGCGCGAGCACGGCGTCGACTGGCTCCTCGGCCTCGCCCGCCGGTGACGGCGCGGGGTCGGCTGGGGTTGACGTGATGAGCTCGATCGGTGAGGTTGACGCCATGCCAGAGGCGCCGGTCATCCGCGCCGGCGGCGTGCTCGAGTGGCGCGACGGCGAGGGGCGGCCGCATCGCGACGACGGGCCGGCGCGGGTCTTCCCGAACGGCCGCGAGGAATGGTTTCGGCACGGCCGCCTGCACCGCGACGACGGGCCAGCCGTCCTGCATGCCAACGGGTCGGTCAAGTACTACGTCGACGGGGTCCGCCATCGCGAGGGCGGGCCGGCCTGTGTCTACGTGAACGGGACCGAGAAGTGGTACCGCCGCGGGCTGCGTCACCGCGACGACGGGCCGGCGGCGATCTACCCCGACGGCCGGCGGATCTGGTTCGACGAAGGTGTGAAGGTCGCCGAAGAGCGCTGACCGATTCGACCTCGCCGCGGCGGGTATCCGTGGCGCGTGCCCGAGTTCGGCTACACGATGATGTGCGAGCAGTCGCCGCCCGACGCGCTCGTCGCCGACATCCGCCGCGCCGAGGAGGCGGGCTTCGACTTCGCCGTGATCAGCGACCACTTCCAGCCCTGGCTGGTCGAGCAGGGCCACTCGCCCTACGCCTGGTCGGTGCTCGGGGCGGCCGCCGCGGTGACCGAGCGGATCGGCCTGATGACCTACGTCACCTGCCCGACCGTCCGCTATCACCCGGCGATCGTCGCCCAGAAGGCGGCGACCATGCAGATCCTCTCCGGCGGGCGGTTCCGGCTCGGGCTCGGGGCGGGTGAGAACCTGAACGAGCACGTGGTCGGCGAGGGCTGGCCGGCGGTCGGAACCCGCCATTCGATGCTGTCGGAGGCGCTCGACGTGATCGCGGCGCTGTTCGACGCCGAGGACGAGGCGGTCAGCTGGCACGGCGATTTCTTCGACCTCGAGACCGCACGGCTCTGGGACCGGCCCGAGCAGCGGGTGCCGATCGGGGTGGCGGTCTCCGGCGAGGCCTCCTGTGCCCTGGCCGGGCGCAAGGCCGACCTGATGATCGCGGTCGAGCCGAAAGCCGAGCTGGGCGAGATGTTTGATGCCGCCGGCGGGGCGGGCAAGGGCCGGGTGGGCCAGATCGCCGTCTCTTACGACGAGGATCGCGAAGCGGCCTTGAAACGAGCGCATGAGCAGTTCCGCTGGTTCGGGCTCGGTTGGAAGGTGATGGCCGACCTGCCGAACCCCGACAGCTTCGACGCCGCGGCCCGGTTCGTCACCCCCGAGGACGTCGCCGAATCGATCCCCTGCGGCCCCGACGTCGCCGAGCACGTCGAGAAGATCAAGCCCTTCGTCGACGCCGGGTTCACCGAGATCGCCCTGGTCCAGATCGGCGGCGACCGGCAGGAGCAGTTCGCCGCCTGGGCCGAGCGCGAGCTGCTGCCGGCGCTGCGCGAGCTCTGAGTCGGATGGCGCTCGAGGCCATCGACCACGTCGACCTGGTCGTCTCCTCGTTGGACCGGAGCCTGCCGTTCTACGAAGGGCTGTTGCACCCGCTCGGCTACGTCGAAGTGGGCGACATCGTCGGCGAGGAGGGCGAGCGGGTCGTCTACCTGAGCCGCCACCAGACCGACGGTGCGATCGGTCTGCGGGAGCGCCACTCGGGTCTCGATACCGCCGATCGCTACGCGATCGGCCTGCACCACCTCGCCTTTTCGGTCGCGAGCCGAGAGTTGGTCGGGGAGATCGCCGCGTGGGCCCGGGAGGCGGGCGCCGAGATCGAGAGCGGCCCGCACGAATACGACTACACGCCCGGCTACTTCGCCGTCTTCATCCATGACCCGGACGGGATCAAGCTCGAGTTCGTCCACCGACCCGAGGAGGGTGACCTGGTCGTGCGGCTGGCGGCCTTGGAAGCGCGGCTCGCCGAGCTCGAGCGGGAGGGCGGGCCTTCGGTGTGACGCCGGAGGGGCCGGGTACCTCCATAGCTCAAAGCAAACATCGCCTCCAGGGAGGGTCGTGCCCTCGCGGGCATGAGAAAGGAGTCACGCATGTCTGAGATAACCCCGTTGGAGGAGAAGCTCGCCGAGGTGATCGGGCTGGCCGAGGCGGCGCAGGCCGCGATCGACAAAGTCGCCTCGCTGCCCGAGTCCGACTCGCAGTCCGACCTGCTCGACCGGTTGAAGCAGGAGTCGGAGGAGACGGCGAAGCGCGGCCGCGAGGTCGCCGAGCAGCGCGACGGCGCCGCCGACGGTATCCATGCGAAGGCCAGGGAGACGAAGAACGAGGCCGTCGAGATGATGGAGAGCTACCTCGGCGGAGACTCCGACGGGCTCGACGGCTTCGAGTTCCTGACCATGACCGAGGCCGGCGAGGCCGGGCATTGGGCGATCCTCGGCAAACTGAACGAGAAGGCGGGCGAGATGGAGATCGGCGAGCTGGTCGACTGGGCGCTGCCGCTGCAGGAGGCCCATCTCGACGACGTCCGCGAGGCCTCGCTGCGGCTGGCCGCCGAGGAGGACCCTTACTCCGAGTGAGCGGGACGGTCGCCCTCACCTACGACGACGGTCCCGACCGCGTCTGGACGCCTCGGGTGCTGGCGACCCTGCGGCGCCATCGCGCCCGGGCGACGTTCTTCGTGCAGGCGCGACGGGCGGCCGCCCATCGCGACCTGATCGAGGAGATGGTCGCGGACGGCCACGAGGTCGGCTTTCACTGTCTCGACCACGTCCGCCATTCGCACCGCTCCTGGGACGGCGTCGCCGCCGACGTCGAGATCGGCATCGGGGTGCTTGCCCGGATCGGGGTCGAGCCGCGCGCCTGGCGCGCCCCTTGGGGCATCGAGACCGACGCCACCCGCCTGCTCGCCGGGCGCCACGGGCTGCGCCTCTGGGGTTGGAACGTCGACACCCACGATTGGCGCGGCGACGCGGCGGCGGAGATGTTCGACGCGCTCGCGGCCCAGGGTGGGCTGCGCGAGGGCGACGTGATCCTGATGCACGACGGGCTCGGCCCGGGAGCACGCCGCGACGACTGCGCCGAGACGGTGGCGCTGACCGAGCTCCTGCTCGCCCGCGCCGAGCGGTCCGACCTGGCGACGGCGTCGGTCTCGGCGGCGGAAGGGATGCCGGCATGAGCGACGGGCTCGATACCGCCACCGACTCCGCGGCGCGGACGGCACGCCTCGACCAGGCTCTGGCGGCGATCGCCGGCGGGGCGGCGGGGCTCGACCGGGCTCCCTGCTTCCCGCGCGAGGCGTTCTTCCACCTGGCCGACGCGGGCGCCCTCACGGCGACCGTCGGAGCCGCCCGGGACAAAGCCTCGATGCGCCCCGGGTGGGATCTGCTGCGCCGGGTCGCCGCCGCCGACGCCTCCGTCGGCCGCATCCTCGACGGCCACCAGAACGCGATCGAGCGCCTCGAAGTCGCCGCCGACCCGGAGACCCGGGAGCGCGAGTTGGCCGCGGTCGCCGGCGGCCGGCGGCTGTTCGGGGTCTGGGGTGCCGATCCTGGTCCCGGCGAGGGCGACCCGGCCCGCCTGCACGAGGCCGGCACGGGCCAGACCCTGCGCGGCGCCAAGACCTTCTGCTCGGGAGCGGGTGGCGTCGACGCCGCTCTGGTGATGGTCGGCGCCGACGATGGCGCCGCCCCGTCGCTGGTCCTGGTCGAGTGCGGCGAGCGGGTCGAGGTGGACCGCGACTGGTACCGCGCCGCTGGGCTGCGCGCCTCCGAGAGCCACCGCGTCGTCTTCGCCGACGCCCCGGTCAGCGCCGTCCTCGGCGGCCCCGGCGAGCTGGCCCGCGACCCGTGGTTCTCACGCGATGCGATGCGCACCGCGGCGATGTGGGCGGGGATGGTCGACGCCGCCGTCGAAGCGGCGATCGAGGACCTGGGGGAGCGGCGCCCCGAGGATCCCCTCGCCGCCCTCGCGGCAGGGCGGATCGCCGCCGCCCACGGCACCGTCGACGCCTGGCTCGATCGCGCCGCGGCGGTCGCCGACGCGAGCATCGCCGATTCCGGCGGGGTCGACGCGCGGGCGACCGGCATCGCGATGCGGGCGGAGATCGACCGCGCCGCGAAAGCGATCCTGGAGACGGCGGCGGCAGCCTGCGGCTCATATCCGTTCGTCACCGGCGGTCGTCTCGATCGTGCCCGCCGCGACCTCGAGACCTTCCTGCTCCAACACCGCCTCGATCCGCTGCTGGCGCGGTCGGGTGCCGAGAGGCTGGCGCGCCGGTGAACAACGGCACCGAACGCGACCGTGCCCCGGTCGAGCACTTCGAGCGGCTCGCCCGCGAATCCGCCGACCCCTGGGACTACGCGACCAGCGAGTACGAGCAGGGCAAGTACCGGGCCACCCTCGCGCACCTGCCCGAGCGCACCGGACAGACGCTCGAGCTCGGCTGCTCGGTCGGCGTCTTCACCGCGATGCTGGCGCCGCGCGCGTCGCACCTCGTCGCGGTCGACTTCAGCCCGACCGCGTTGGCGCGGGCGGCAGACCGGCTCGCCGGGTTCGAGAACGTCGAGCTGCTGCGGCGTCGACTGCCGGAGGAGATGCCGGTCGGTCCCTTCGAGACGATCGTCTGCGCCGAGGTTCTCTATTACTGGAGCGCCGATCTGGTCGAGGAGGGTGTCGCGCGGATGGAGGCGGCGTTGGCCCCGGGCGGCACGTTGCTGGCGGTCCACTGGCGCCATCCCGATCCTCGCCGCGAGCTGATCGGCGACGACGTCCACGCGATCCTCGACGAAGCGACCTCGCTGGTCCTCGACGCCAGTCGCACCACGCCCGACTACCTGATCGACCGCTGGCGGGCGAATGGCTAGCGCCGTCGAGGCGGAGCGGATCGTGATCGTCGGCGGTGGCCCCGCGGCCCACGCCGCGGCCGGCTCCTACCGCAAGGCGGGCGGGACCGGCCTGGTCTCGATCCTCGCCCGCGAGGACGACCCTCCCTACGAACGCCCGCCGCTGACCAAGGCCTTCCTGCGCGGCGAGTCGGGACGCGAGGCCTTGCCGCTCGGTGAACCCCGCTGGTACACCGAGCGGGGGATCGATCTGCGGACCGGGGTGGAGGTGGCGGAGCTCGACCTTGGCGCCGCCGCGGTGCGCACCGGCGATGGCGAGAGCTTCGGCTTCGACCGGATCGTCCTCGCCACCGGGGCCGAGCCGATCGTCCCGCCGATCCCCGGCGCCGATCGCGAGCTGGTGCAGACCGTGCGCCGGATCGCCGATTCCGAGCGCCTCGCCGGGCTCGCCGGGGACGATCGCGCCCTGGTGGTCGGGTCCGGCTTCATCGGCTGTGAGGCCGCCGCCTCATTGGCGATGCGCAACGTCGAGGTGACCGTGGCGACCCAGGAGGAGGCGCCCCAGGACGCCCGCCTCGGCGAGGAGGTCGCGGCGCGGATCGCGGGCTGGCTGGAGGAGCTCGGCGTCGAGATCGCCGCCGGGGCCGAGCTGGAGTCGATCGGCGCCGCCGGCGACACGGCCGGGCGCGCCCGCTTCGCCGACGGCGCGGAGATCGTCGCCGACCGGATCCTGCTCGCGCTCGGGGTCGAGCGCAACGACGGGCTCGCCGCCGCGGCCGGGATCGCGGTCGACGACGGGATCGAGGTCGATGCCTCGATGACCACCGCCGACCAGCGCGTGCTGGCCGCCGGCGATGTCGCCTTCGCCTTCAACCCGGGCGCGGGCCGGCGGCTGCGAGTCGAACATTGGGGCGAGGCGCTGAACATGGGCGAGGTCGCCGGTAGGACGCTGGCCGGGGTCGACGCCGGCTGGGACGTCGCCCCGGGTTTCTGGTCGACGATCGGCGAGCAGACCCTCAAGTACGTCGGCTGGGGCGACGGCTGGGACGTGTCGCGCTTCGAACCGGGCTCCGACGGCGCCTTCGTCTGTCGCTACGGACGCGATGGCGAGCTGGTCGGCGTCGCCGCCCATGGCGACGACGCTGCCTATGAACGCGGACGCGAGCTGATCGAGGAACGGGCGGCATGGAGCTGAGCGCGCCCGGCAGGGATGCCGTCACCCGCCTCGGGGCGGCGCTGCCGCCGCCCGGCGCGGAGGTGCGCGCGGTCGTGATCATCCCCGCGCACGACGAGGAGGAGCGGATCGGAAGCTGCCTCGGAGCGCTTGTCGCCCAGGTCGAGGTGGACCCTGCCTGGTTCGAGGTGATCGTCGTGATCGACGACTGCCACGACGGGACCGAGGCGATGGTCGACGCAACCCGCGCCAGCCTCGGTGTTGATGGGCCGAAAACTCAAGCCCTTCTTGAGTTTTCGGCCCATCGACCGGGTGGCCCGGCGATTCATGTGGTGGCCGGGCCTGGGCAGGGGGCCGGGCCGGCACGCGCGACGGGGATGGACGTCGGCTGCGCGCGGCTCGAATCGCTGGGGCGTCGCGACGGGCTGCTCGCCAGCACCGACGCCGACTCGACGGTCGCTCCCGACTGGATCGCCCGACAGCTGGAGGCGATCGCGGCGGGAGCGGAAGCGATCGGCGGCGAGGTGATCCTCGACCCGGTCGAGGCGGCGGCATTGCCGCCCTCGGTGCTGGCCCGCCGCGAGGCCGACCTCGCGGCGCGGACCAGGGCGGCCGCCGCGCGCGGGCCGGCCGAGCACGCCCACTTCTCCGGCGCCAGCCTCGGTGTCACCCCGCGGGCCTACCGCCGCGCCGGCGGGATGGCCTGGATGGCGGCGTTGGAGGATCAGGAGCTGGAGGACCGCCTCGCCGCCGCCGGGGTGCGGATCCACCGCCTGCGCCCGGTGTCGGTGATCACCGCGGCGCGGACCGACGGGCGCGCCGAGCGCGGCCTCGCCCGTGACCTCGAGCTCGGCCGCTGGCTCGCCGAGCGCCGCTACGACGGCGCCGCCTTCTCGCTCCCGGATCTGCTGGCGGCGAAGACGACCTCGATCGCGGCGATCCTGCCGACCCGCGAATGCGCGGCGACGATCGGCCCGATCCTCGAGCGGCTGACCCCGCTGCGCGAGGCCGGCCTGGTCGACGAGCTGCTGGTCGTCGACGCCGACTCGGCCGACGGGACCGCGGCCATCGCCCTCGAGCGCGGCGCCCGGACGCTGCTCGAGTCGACGCTCCGGCCGGAGCTCGGTCCGGGGCGGGGCAAGGGCGACGCGATGTGGCGGGCGGCGGCGGCGACCGAAGCCGAGCTGCTCGTCTTCATCGACGCCGACACCGTCGACTTCGACCCGGCCTTCCTCACCGGGCTGGTCGGGCCGATGCTGGCCGACCCGGACCTGGCCCTGGTCAAGGGAACCTTCCGGCGTCCCCTGGCGCTCGGCGGCGCGGTTGCCGTCGGCGAAGGGGGGAGGGTCACCGAGCTGGTCGCCCGCCCTCTGCTGAACCTTCATTTCCCCGCACTCGCCGGCTTCGCCCAGCCGCTGGCGGGCGAGGTCGCGATCCGCCGCGACCTCTTCGAGCGGCTCAGCGTGCCGGTCGGCTACGGGGTCGAGATCGCGATGCTGATCGACGCGCTCGGGCTGGTCGGCCTCGACGCGCTCGCCGAGGCCGATCTCGGCGCCCGCCAGAACACCCACCAGAGCCTGCGGGCGCTGAGCGCGATGGCGGGCGAGGTGATGGTCGCGGTCGAGCGCCGCACCGGCGGCGCCCCGCGGCCCTCGTGCCCCGCCTTCCGTCCCCGCCCGGAGGAAGACGCCGGGTCGGAGATCTGGCGCCTGCGCTGCGAGGAGCGCCCGCCGCTCGCGAGCATCCTGGCCGACCGGTCCACCTCGCCATACGCTTAACTTTCGCGCGAGATGCTTCGCCGCCAGACCGGCCTCGTGCTGTGCCTCGTCGCGCTGTCGGCGGCGACCCTCGTGTCGAGCGCGCCGGCGGCGGCGATGGGGCCCGCCGAGGTGGTGGGCCAGTCGGCGCCGAAGCTGGTCCCGCACTCGACCCTGCCCGGTCCCGGCGCCTTCGAGGGCCCGGTCCGCAGGGTGGCCGTGAACGGGATCGAAATCGGCTACCGCCAGTTCGGCCACGGTCCCGACCTGATCATGGTGACCGGCGACACCGCCCCGATGAGCCTCTGGCTGCCCTATCTGCTGCGCCCGCTGGCGGAGGACTTCACGGTGACGATCTTCGACAATCGTGGCGTCGGCTACACCACCGACGACCTCTCGCGCCCGATCACGGTGCCGCTGATGGCGCGCGACACCGGCGAACTGATCGAAGCGCTCGGCCTGGTCGACCCGACCCTGGTCGGCTGGTCGATGGGGGGCGAGATCGGCCTCACCCTGGCCGAGCGCCAGCCCGCGGTCCTCGGCGCGCTGGTGACCACCGGCGGCGACGCGGGCAGCCTCCACACGGTTCCGCCGCCGCCGGGCCTGGTCCGCGACCTGGCGGATCCGAAGACCGGTGACAAGGTCTTCCTCGAACTGCTCTTTCCGCCGACCGGGGCAGGCGGCGCGGCGACCGCGCGCTTCGTCCGCGCCTACGAGTCGATCCCGCAGGAGAAGGTCTCGCCCCGCACGCTGAAGCGCCAGGAAGCGGCCGAGGAAGGCTTCCTCCGCTACGGCGGGACCTGGCACGGCCTGGGCGGGATCACGACGCCGACGCTGCTCACCAACGGAGCCCTGGACCGCGGCGTGCCGCCGGTCAACGCGCGCCGCATCCACGCCCGCATCCCCGGCTCGCAGGTCTCGATCTACGCCGGTGCCGCCCACGGGATGCTCTTCCAGGACGCCGAACGCTTCGCCGCCCAGATCGCCTCCTTCAGCTCCGCGGCGCGTTAATGGTCAGCCTCCGTCGGGCGCAGGCTCTCGTCCGGGTAGAGGCGGAAGCCCGGGATCTTGTTGTGGGGGAAGCGTTCGTAGAGCGACATCGCCCGATCGGAGGAGAGCAGGTCGAGGCGCAGGACGCCACTGTCGACCAGAGTCCGCTCGACCAACGCCTTGCCGATTCCGCGGCCGCGCGCGTCGGGGTCGACCAGCAGCATGCAGAGGTAGCCGCCGAAGCAGCCGTCGCCCACCGCCTGGGCGAAGCCCAGCGCCCGTTCCTCCTCGCCGTCACGCTCGACCGCCACCAGCGCGGTGACGCCCGGCCCGGTCATCGCCCTGTCGGCGCGCTCCGGGTTGGCGGCGAAGCTGATCCAGCCCTCCTGCCTACACAGCTTCAGGAGGGAGTCCAGGAACTTCGGTTCGTAGGCGACGATCTCCATCGTCACCACTGTGCCACTCGACCACCGTGCGCAGCGCCGCCGCCACCGTGGGATCGAACTGGGAGCCCGCCCCGCGGTCGATCTCTTCCAGCGCCCGGGCCGACAGCATGGCGACGCTGTAGGGGCGCTCGCTGATCATCGCGTCGTAGGCGTCGCAGGCGAAGACGATGCGCGAGCCGAGCGGGATCGCCTCGCCCGCCAGCCCGTCGGGATAGCCGCCGCCGTCCCAACGCTCGTGGCTCGAGCGGACCAGCCGCGCGATCGGCACCAGCGCCGGCGCCGCGGCGATGATCCGCTCGCCGATCAAGGTGTGCTTGCGCATGAACTCCCACTCGGCCGGGTCGAGTGGCCCGGGTTTGGCGAGGATCGCGTCCGGGATCGCCATCTTGCCGACATCGTGGAGCTCGGCGGCGCGGAAGATCTCGTCGCGTTGCTCGGCATCGAGGCCGAGATGGTCGGCGAGGGCGAGGGCGAGGTCGGCGACCCCGCGGAGGTGCTTGTGCAGTTCGGGCTCGCTCTCGCGCAGGGCGGTGAGGAGAACTTCGGTCGACTGGGCCCCGGCGGAGGCCCGTTCGCGGCTCTTGTTCGCGTACATCCGCCGGTCGGCGAGCTGCAGCGCGCTTTCGCGGCTCCGCGCCTCGACCGGGATCAGGACGCTGCCCTGGGCGGCGGTGACGACGAAGCCGTCGCCGCGCTCGCCGAGCGAGGCGGTCGCGCCGGCGACCAGCCCGTCGACCTGCGCGACGCTGCACTCGGCGAGCAGGCAGAACTCGTCGCCGCCGAGGCGATAGGCGCCCCCACGGTCGTCGATGAAGGCCGAGAGGCGTATGCCGAGGCGGCGCAGCAGGGCGTCGCCCGCCGGGTGGCCGTAGGCGTCGTTGTAGGCCTTGAAGCCGTCGAGATCGAACATGACCATCAGGCAGACCTCGCCCGGGCGACGCTCCCGGTCCACCGCCTGGTCGAGGTCGGCGATCAGATGGCGGCGGTTGCCGAGCCCGGTCAGTGGGTCGGTCAGCGCCTCGTGGGTGGAGACGGCGAGGCTCGCCTGGTTGTCGCGGAAGGACAGCGCCATCCGCACGACGACCGCGAGCAGGGTGAGCAGCGAGAGGAATGCCGCCGGCGGCGGCACGGTGGTGAAGCGTTCGGCGGCCTGGATGCCGACCGCGACCAGTGCCCCGGCGGCGGGGATGACGATCTGACGGGTGCCGATCCCTTCGGTGGCCGAGGCAGGCGCCGGCCGCAAGGACTTCAGCCAGGCGGCGGTCGCGATCAGGATCGCCCCGAGCGGCCAGGCGGCGTCCAGCAGGCCGCCTTCGACGTAGGTGCCGTTGGCCGATTGCAGGAGATAGATGCCGTCGGAGATGGCGAGCACGACCAGCCCGGCAGCCAGCACCAGCCAGCGGGTGCCGAGCCGCCAGCGGTCGAGCGCCGCCGCGGTCGCGATCAAAGCCAGCAGGGCGAGGTCGCCGATCGGGTAGGCGAGGTTGGTGGCGACGGCGAGCGTGTCGCCGGACTCGGTGCCGGCTTCGACGATCGGGCCGAGCGCGAACGCCGCGAAGAGGGCCGCGGCGGCGGCGCCGACGATGATCCCGTCGAGCCAGCGGGCGGTGCTGAAGGAGTCGAGCCGGCGGCGGACGAGGACGATCAGCCCGGCATAGGCGATCGGATAGAAGAGCAGGTAGCCGGCGTCGGCGGGGGAGGGGATCGGGATCGACCCGGCGCCCGTGAGCACCGCCCCGTAATAGATTTCGCCCGCCGTCCAGCAGCCGAGGGCGAGACCGAGCAGGCCCCAGCCCAGGCGCTCGTCGCTGAACCGCCATGCGCGCAGCAGGCAGGCGGCCGCCGCCGCCAGGATCAGCGTGTCGTAGAGCCAGTCCTCGAACGTCACACCCGTCACATCGGCAGTACGGGGCAGTTTCCAAAGCCTCGGGCCCGAAAGATCGGAAAACCTGATCGGACGCACCGCACTGGAGCCACGGCCGCATTACGGATAGGATGCCGCGCTTCCGGTCCCGGAACCCCTGCCCCGGACACCCATGCGTAGAGCCACCCTTGCCATCGTCTCCGTCCTCGCCCTCGGGCTGGTGCTGCTCGCCGGTTGCGGCGGCAAGAAGTCGAGCTCCTCGTCGAGCGGCGGCGAAGGCGAAGGCACCACCGCCACCGCCTCGGACTGCACGCCGTCGAAGATGCAGACCCACAACGCGGGCGAACTGACCATCGCCACCGACAAACCGGCCTACCCGCCCTACTTCGAAGACGACGAACCGGCCAACGGGGAAGGGTTCGAGAGCGCCGTCGCCTACGCGATCGGCAAGCAGCTCGGTTACCCGAAAAGCAAGATCAAGTGGACGGTGGAGCCGTTCGACTCCTCCTACGCGCCGGGCCCGAAGAACTTCGACTTCGACGTCAACGAGATCTCGATCACGCCGACCCGCGAAAAGGCGGTCGACTTCTCGGTGCCGTACTACTCGGCCAATCAGGCGGTCGTCGCGCTGGAAGGCTCGGACGCGGCGAAGGCGAAATCGCTCGCCGACCTCAAGGACACCAGGATCGGCGTCCAGATCAACACCACCAGTCTCTCCGCGGTCGACGAAGAAATCGATCCGTCGAGCAAACCGGAAGTCTTCAACGGCTCCGGCGACGTCGTCACGGCGCTGAAGAACGGCCAGGTCGAAGCGGTCGTGGTCGATCTGCCGACGGCGCTCTACCTGACCGCCGCCCAGGTCGAAAACGCGACCATCGTCGGCCAGTTCGGCAAGGCCGAAGGCGAAGAATGGGGCGCCCTGCTGGCGAAAGGCTCGTCGCTGACCGGATGCGTGTCGGGGGCGATCGAAGCGCTCGAAGAATCGGGCGAACTTGAAAAGATCACGCAGCGGTGGATGAGCCAGGCCGCCGAAGCGCCGCAGCTCCACTGAGCCGGAGGCTCGAACGGGAGGCGGCCAAGCGCGCCGTGGAGCGCCGCAACGCGCTGATCGCGGTGCTCTCCTCGGTGCTCGTGATCGGCGGCCTCGCGGCGCTGGTGCTGACCAGCCCCGGCTGGCCCACGGTCCGCGAAACCTTCTTCAGCTGGAGCGAATTCGAGAACGCCTTCCCGGAAGTCCTCGACGGGTTCTGGCTCGACATCAAGGTCTTCATGGTGGTCGAGGCCGCGGTGCTCGTGATCGCCCTGGCGATCGCGCTGATCCGCGTCAACGCCTCGCCCGGCCTCTTCCCGGTGCGCCTGCTGGCGACGGTCTGGGTCGACGTCTTCCGCGGCGTGCCGACGGTGCTGCTCGTCTACCTGGTCGGCTTCGGCGTCCCGGCGCTCGAACTCGAAGGCCTGCCGACCTCGCCGGTGGTGCTCGGCGGCATCGCCCTGACCCTCTCCTACAGCGGCTACGTCTCCGAGGTCTACCGGGCCGGGATCAACTCGGTCCACCGTGGCCAGACCGATGCGGCGCTCTCGGTCGGCCTGACCCAGGGCCAGACGATGCGCCACGTGGTCCTGCCGCAGGCGATCCGCCGCGTCGCCCCGCCGCTGCTGAACGACTTCGTCGCCCTGCAGAAGGACGTCGCGCTGATCTCGATCATCGGCCCGCAGGAGGCCTTCCGCGTCGCCCAGATCTTCCAGGGCGAAAACTTCAACTACACGCCGATCATCGCCGCGGCGATGCTCTACCTGGTGATCACGATTCCCTTGGCGCGGATCGTCGACCGCATGGGCGGCGCCGGTGGTGTGCGGTGATGGGATCGGGGCGTTGATGGCCCGCGGCGGCCCGCCGGTGATCGAGGTGCGCGGGGTGACCAAGGCGTTCGGCGAGCGCGAGGTCCTGCACGGGGTCGACTTCGACGTCGCCGAGCACGAGGCGGTGGCGCTGATCGGGGCGTCGGGGTCGGGCAAGTCGACGCTGCTGCGCTGCATCGACCTGCTGGAGGAGATCGACGACGGCGACATCTTCCTCGACGGCGAGGTGATCACCGACCCGTCGGTCTCGCCGGTCGCGGTGCGGCGCAAGCTCGGCGTCGTCTTCCAGGCCTACAACCTCTTCCC
>Ga0134125_10003780_pt1 | contig 17434 bp, 17 predicted proteins | sample KB31751_FD_96464 | JGI IMG/M metagenome (GOLD analysis project Ga0134125, IMG submission 96464) | Terrestrial soil microbial communities with excess Nitrogen fertilizer from Kellogg Biological Station, Michigan, USA - KB3-175-1 | ecosystem: Environmental > Terrestrial > Soil > Unclassified ...
CAACTGCGGCAGGATTCAGCCTACAGCCGCACCGGCGGCACAGACCCGGCCGCCGATCCGCACGCGCCGCACATGGCCGGACAGGGCCAGCATTTCCCCATCTTTCAGCGACAGGCCCAGGACGCGGTTCTGATCCACGGGGCCGGGAAACCTGATCCGGCCCGGCGGCAGGCGGGCAAAGCCCACCTTGGCGTAATAGGGTTCATCGCCCACCAGCAGAATGCCGCGCCAGGGACCTTTTTTGGCCGCGGCGATACCCGCCTGCATCAGGGTTATGCCGATGCCACGCCCACGCTGGCCGGTTTCCACCGCAAGGGGACCCAGCAGCAGCTCTTCATGGCCGCCCACCATGATCGGCCAGAAGCGCACCGAGCCGCGCAGCATGCCGCCCTCGGTGGCGACAAAGGAAAGCTCCGCGACCGGATCGACGCCTTCCCGCAGGCGATACGCCGATTTGGCAAACCGGCCCGGCCCGAAGCTGTCGGCATTCAGTGCCTCGACGGCAGGTGCGTCATCGGCTGTCTCCAGGCGGATCAGCCAATTGGGCGTGGAAGCACTGGACATGAAGGGGCACCGGCGGCAGCGGCCTCTTCGCTATTCGCCCCCCTGGCAAAAGGCAACAGCAAAAGGCAGGCACTTCACCACCAGGGACTGACCGGGGCCGCGCCCGCCAGCTCGGCCAGCCGGCGCAAGGTGGCGGCCGTGCAGCCGGCGGGTGGCCGGCGCGGATCGGCGAACAGGACCTCCACGATTTCCAGGCTGGGCCTGAAGGCGACGGCGCCCCCCGTCACGCGATAGAGCGCGATCACATTGCTGGCCAGCCCCGCGGGCGCGGTATAGAGCCCGAAGAACTCCGCCACCCCGCCCGTAAGGCCCACTTCCTCGGCCAGCTCGCGCAACACGGCGGCGCCAGGCGTCTCGCGCCGGTTCACCCCGCCCCCCGGCAACTGCCAGCCGGGCATGTAGCGGTGGCGCACCAGAAGCACCTGGCCCTCGCCATCGAAAACCGCACCCGCCGCACCGAACGCGATCGGATGGGTCAACGCCTTGATCAGAATGTAAAAGTTCCACGCCGCACGCCTGATCATCCGGGCCGCCGCGGCAGAATTCCGGTCCTGCCGTAACCCTTGGCTAAGGGACCGCAGCCTATCCTTGCGTGATGGCGCTGTAAGGATCCGGCAATGTCCGGCATGGGATTTGAGAAGCTTTCCGTTCTTGTCGTCGAGGACGATCCGCACATGCGCTCGCTGCTGCGCGCGGCGCTGGACTGTTTGGGCATACGGCGGATCAGCGAAGCCGCGGACGGTACCGCGGCGCTGAAGGTGCTGGAAGAGCGCACAATCGACCTGATCCTGACTGACATGGTCATGAGCCCCATGGACGGAATCGAATTCACTTACAAGGTACGCAATGCGCCTGACAGTCCCAACCCCTTTGTTCCCGTCATCATGATCACCGGCCATGCCGAGCGCTCGCGCGTGATGCAGGCGCGCGATGCCGGCGTTACCGAGTTTCTCGCCAAGCCGCTGACTTCGCACAAGCTCTTCGCACACATCGCCCAGATCATGGAGCGGCCCCGCGACTTTGTGCGCTGCGCCGGCTATTTCGGACCCGACCGGCGCCGGCACCGGCCCGATAACTATGCCGGCCCATGGCGGCGCCAGGACGATTTCCAAAAGGTGGAGCTGTGAGCGCGGACATCGAACCCGACAATTACCCGCATATGCTGGATGTGGTCGAGGCCACGCGCAGGTTGAAGGCGCTGCGCGCGCCGGCCGTTCTTGCCGGGGCCGGGGAGGCGATGGAGGCTGCCGCGCTGCCGATCCGCGCGGCGGTGCGAACTTACGTCGATGCGCTGGCGCAAGGCGGAAACGATCTCGCGCGCGTGATGGTGCTGGTGCATAAAATTCGCGGCCTGGTCGACATCGCCGGCCTGCCGGTGACCGGGCGGATCTGCGACGGTCTTTGCCGCCACATGGAGGAAACCTCCGGCACCGCCGATCCCGCCGTCGTGGCGTTGCATGTCGATGCCATCATCCGCGCCGCGCGCTGCGAGCCGCAGCAGCCGGGCGCCGGCGAGGAAGTGGCGGCCAGGCTTGCCGAACAGATCGCACAGTATCGCGCCGGCGACTGACGCGGCGGGGCGGCCACAGCTTAAGAGCCGTTAACACATCAATCCGGCGGCAATCCCGGCCAATTCACCGCTCCTTAAGCCCTGGCCTTAATAATGACCGGGCTGATAACCGGGCCCTTCTTTCATGCTTCAAATTGGCGGCATCGTCATTCTTTTCGCCTGCGTGTTCGGCGGTTATCTGATGACAGGCGGCAGCCTGGAAGTGGTGATCGAGGCCGCGCCGCACGAGCTTCTGACGATCTTCGGCGCCGCCCTGGCCGCGATGCTCATCGCCGGCTCGATGTACAACATCAAGAAAATTGCCGGTTCGCTGGGCAAGGTGATCAAGGGCCCCAACTGGAAGCCCAGGGACTACACCGATCTTCTGTGCCTTCTGTTCCTGCTCGCCAAGACCATGAAGTCCAAGGGCCTGATCGCCCTGGAAGCGCATATCGAGCGGCCCGCCGAATCCTCGATCTTCAAGCGCTATCCCAAGGTCATGAAGGATCATTTCGCGCTGGATTTCATCTGCGACACGCTGCGCATGATGACCATGAGCCTGGAAGACCCGCACCAGGTCGAGACGGCGATGGAAAAGCAGCTGGAAAAGCACCACCACGAGGCCCTGGTCGGCGCCAATGCGCTTCAGTCGATGGCCGACGGCCTTCCTGCCCTGGGCATCGTCGCCGCCGTGCTGGGCGTCATCAAGACCATGGGCGCGATCAGCGAGCCGCCGGAAGTTCTGGGCGGGATGATCGGCTCGGCCCTGGTCGGCACCTTCCTGGGCGTGTTTCTGGCCTATGGCATCGTCGGTCCGCTGGGCAGCCGGCTGAAGGCAGTGGTCGACGAGGAGGCGCTGTTCTACCACGTCATCCGCGACATCCTGGTGGCGCATCTGCATGGCAACGCGGCGCAGGTGTCGGTGGAAATCGGCCGCGGCAGCGTGCCGTCCGAATCCCAGCCCAGTTTCCAGGAACTGGAAAACGCGCTCAATTCCATCCCGCCGGATGGCGGCTGAAGCGCCTCGGGGATTTTCAGGTCCGGTATTTTTCCAGGCGGGTGCGATAGGCGTCCGCGGCTTCGGACAGCGAAACGAAGAACATCGCCAGGGCGCCCGCGAACACGCCCAGCGGTACCGACCAGGTCACATCCATGTCGGTGCCAAAGGCAACGATCGCCGTTACCAGCATGCCTGTCAGTTGTGCCACGCTTTTCGGCATGAGCCGCTCCAGACCCAACAGGCTCTTTCTAGGAACAGGTTGTGCCAAAACGAAGCAACTCCGCTTATAAAGGTTAACGGCAGTTGACCATGGCGATGAGTCCGGCACAAGCAAACGCGCCGATCCAGTCACAGATTTCATGATGCGACTTTCAGCGGCGCGGGCCGGCGGGCACGTCCAGATGGATGAAGCCGCGCGCCGCGAGGTTGTCGCGGATCTCCTGGCCATGTTCGGCGTCGCGCGCTTCGACCACCATGCCCAGGGTCGCGGACTTGGCGGGAATGCCGGTCATCATGCGATTGTGCGAGACTTCCAGGATATTGCCGCCGGCCTCGCCCACCACCGAAGCGACCTGGGCCAGAAGGCCGGGACGATCCTCGATCTGGAGCTCCAGGGTCATGATGCGGCCCTCGCGTGACAGTTCGCGCAGGATCACGTTCGACAGAAGGCGCATGTCGATATTGCCGCCCGACAGCACAAGGCCGACCTTGCGCCCGGCGAACAGCGAAGGGTTGGTCAGCAGCGCGGCGAAGGGGGCCGCGGCGGCGCCCTCCACCACGGTTTTCTCGATCTCCAGCAACATGGCCAGCGCGTGCTCGATGGATTCCTCGCTTACCACCAGCACGCCGCTCACCAGCGCGCGGCAAATCCGCGTGGTCAGCACGCCGGGCGCCTTGACCGCGATGCCTTCGGCGATGGTTTGGGGGGTGATGGTCTTAAGCGCAGGCGTCACCGGCTCGCCGCGAAATGCCTGCGCCATGGCGGGATAAAGCTCGGTCTGCACGCCATGGATCTCGATCTGCGGACGCATGGCCCTGGCCGCGACGGCGCAGCCGGAGATCAGCCCGCCGCCGCCCACCGGCACCACCAGCGCGTCGAGATCGGGCACGTCTTCCAGCATCTCCAGCGCCACGGTGCCCTGGCCGGCGATCACTTTCGGATCGTCGTAGGGATGGATGAAGGTCAAACCTTCGCCTTCCTCGATGGCGCGGGCGGCGGCGTTGGCCGCGTTCAGGTCATCGCCTTCCAGGATCACGCGGGCGCCAAAGTCGCGGGTATGCTTGACCTTGGTGAAGGGCGTGGCCAGCGGCATCACGATGGTGGCGTCGATCCCCAGCCTTCCGGCGTGATAGGCCACGCCTTGTGCATGGTTTCCCGCGCTCATCGCCACCACGCCGCGCGTTCTTTCTTCCGGCGTCAGCGCCAGCAGGCGGTTGAGCGCACCGCGCTCCTTGAAGCTGGCGGTGAACTGGCGGTTCTCGAACTTCAGATACACCTCGCAGCCGGCGATGCGCGACAGGGTCAGGGACCGGCGCGTCGGCGTGCGTACCAGCGCGCCTTCGGTGGCGCGGGCGGCGGCCTTCACGTCATCCAGGGTCACAGGCAGGACGGTCATCACGGCTCCGGCAGGCGAACGCAGCGACTATGCCGCATCGGCGCGGGCCGTCAGAGTGTGGATAGCAGGTGGACAGGCATGTCCCGAAAAGGACGCTGCCGCTGACATGCCAGCGCAAAATAGCGCTGCGGCATGGGCGCGGGACGAATATTCGTTTGCGCCATTTTCGCCCCTCCCCCTCCCCCGAAATGTTGGATAGAGAGAGGAAATCGCCTCACCGCATCAGTATGGCATGGCGTACAAAGGAGATGAACAGGGCATCGGCCGCCCGGCGTTTTCGCGCAGTTCGTCTCTGCGTTCGGGAGCCGCGCGGCCCCGAAGACGTGCGGCACGACGCTGTCGCCAGCCGCCGCGGGGCCGCTTGTCATTTCGATGCACTTATGCGGATGGGGCGGCGTATTCGCCTGCCGCGCGCGCCTCACTGCGCTATCGCGCGGCGCGCTTGGCATTTCGTTTGACCGCCCTGGGCGGCCAAACGAAATGGTAGCACCGGACGGATTTGAACCGCCGACCAAGGGATTATGATTCCCCTGCTCTACCGCTGAGCTACGGTGCCGCCTGTTCGCGCGCCCTTCCCGGACGCGGAAGGCGCGCATGTAGGGGGGCCGCGCCCGCGCTGTCAAGATTACCGGGGCAGGGGCGAAAAATCCTTTATCTCCAGCACCATGCGCCGCGACGGGCCGAACATGGTGATAACGCCCCCGGCGACCGCGAAGCCCAGCTTTTCATAGAAGCCTTCGGCCCGTGGATTCGCCACCACCTCCAGCCGGCCGCCGCCTTGCGCCGCCAGTCTTTTGCATTCCGCCCCGACCAGCGCCTTGCCGATTCCCCTGCCCCATTGACCGGGTTCCACGAACAGTCCGTCAAGCTGGAACATGCCCGCGCCCCTGGGCAGCACGACGCTGAAACCCAGGACGCGGCCATCCGCCTCGGCCACCCGCACCTGGCCATCGGCCAGATGGGCGCGCGGCAGTTCGATTATATCGGGATTGTCCAGAAGCTTCTGGCGGTACTCGCTATATTCCAGCGAGGCGCGGCGCTGCAGCTCCTCCAGCGCGTGGCGTTCGTCGACGCGCCCACTTCGAATCGACAAGCCGCGAATGATCACGCCGCTGCCGCGCGCGCGGTCGCGATCCAGCCGCCGCCCAGCACCCGGCCGTTATCGGCGGCATAGAAGACACAGGCCTGGCCCGGTGCGATGGCGTCCTCGGGCGCGGCCAGTTCGACACGTGCCGCGCCGCCAGACTCATGAGACCCAGATTCAACAGACGACGGCAGCGGCGTCACCGTCGCGGCGACCGGCGGGCGCATGGAGCGCACCTTTACCTTGCATGCGAAGGGCGCGTCCGGACGCGCCAGCCAGTTCACGTCATGCAGCATGATGGTCGATGACGCCAGCGCGCTGCGCGGTCCCACCACGACGCGGGCATTGACCGCATCCAGCTTCAGCACGAACAGCGGCCCGGCATTGCCGGAAAGCCCCAGGCCCTTGCGCTGGCCCACGGTGAAATGGGTGATGCCGTCGTGGCGGCCCAGCACGGCGCCCGTCTGGTCGACGATCTCGCCCGGCCGCGCCGCATCGGGACGGATGCGATCGACGATGCCGGTGTAGCGCCCATCGGGCACGAAGCAGATGTCCTGGCTGTCCGGCTTGGCGGCATTGACGAGGCCCAGTTCGGCGGCGATGGCGCGCACGGCGCGCTTGTCCATGTCGCCCAAGGGAAAGCGCAGATAGTCGAGCTGTTCGGGGGTGGTGGCGAACAGGAAATAGCTCTGGTCGCGGGCGCCATCGGTGGCGGCGTGCAGTTCGATGCCGTTCGGGCCTTCCACCCGGCGCACATAATGGCCGGTCGCCATCGCCGCCGCGCCCAGCTGGCGCGCGGTGTCCAGAAGGTCGGCGAATTTCACTTTCTGATTGCAGCGGACGCAGGGGATCGGCGTTTCGCCCCGCGCATAGGTGTCGGCGAAATCCTTCACCACGCTTTCGCGGAAGCGCGCCTCGTAATCCAGCACATAATGGGCAATGCCCAGCCGCTCGGCGACGCGGCGCGCATCGGCGATGTCGGCGCCGGCGCAGCAGGCGCCCTTGCGCGCGGGCTGGGACGAGGAAGGATAGAGTTGGAGGGTAATGCCGATCACCTCGTAGCCCTGCTTCCTGAGCAGGGCCGCGGTGACGGAGGAGTCGACTCCTCCGGACATCGCCGCGACAACGCGGCTTCCCGGTTTCAAGGCGCTTTCCATGGCGGGTCCTATAGGGCCAGCCGCCCGGAACCGCAAGAAAGGCCGGTTTGACCGGCTTCTGGCCCGCTAGCCCGAGACCGGCAGGTAATTCAGCAGCGAGATCCGGTTCAGGGTGGAGGTGACCGCCAGCGCCGCCTGCAACTGGGTCTGGTTCATGGACAGTTCGGTGGCGGCCTTGGCCATGTCGGTGCCCTGGATCTTGTCTGCGAAGCCCGAATAAAGCGTGTCCATCGTTTTCTGCTGGGCCGCGGCGTCGGTCAGCCGGTTGCTGATATAGCCGTTGGTGGCGCCGATGTCGTTCAGGCCGCTGGCGACCTGGGCGGCGTTGCTGACCGTGGAGGTCAGGAAGGTGTCCTGCGCCTGGCTGAGGCCGCCGCCGGCGGCGAAATTGCCCGAAGGGCCGGCGTCGAAGCTGGCGATGTCCTTGAAGGACTGCATCAACTGGGTGCCGATGTCCGAAGCGGTCAGGCCATAGGTGACGTTGACGCCGTCGGCCACCTGGACGGATTTCTTGAAGTCGCCATTGGCGAATGCCTGGGAGACGGCGGGCAACGCCACCAGGCCGGACAGCGTGCTCACCGTCAGGGGCGGGGTGTCGGTGCGGCCGCCGGAATAGATGTAGTCGCCATTGGCGTCCTTGCCGTTCAGCACCGAAACCGCCTGCTCGAACAGGCTCTGCACCTGGGTCATCATGCTGCTGGCGTCGTTGTTGCCGAGCGCATCGTTGACGGTGGTGCGCAGCTTCTGGGCGATGTCGGCCAGGCTGGAGAGCTGGTCGTCCTGCAGATCGACCTGGGTCTGGGCCAGGGTCGTGGCAGTCTGGCAGGCGGCGTTGCGCTGCGTGGCCGAGATGGTGGCGGTGAGAATCTGGGCCTGGCCGCCGAAGCCGGCATAGGTGTCGGCGTTCACACCCGAGGCGATCGAGGTCTGGGTCTTGTCCAGGGCGCTGGAGGCCTGCTGGATCTGGCGCAGGAATTGGGCGGTCTGGATGCCTGTGGCGACGCGGTCGATGCTCATGCGTGCTGATCCTTATTGAATCTCAAGCAGCGTGTCGTAGAGCTTGCCCACCACCGTCAGCAGCCGCGCACCCGCGGCATAGGCCTGCTGATAGGTAGTCAGGTTGGTCAGTTCCTCGTCCAGGTTGACGCCCGAATTGGATGCCAGCCGCGACTGGGCTTCGGTCAGGCGGTCGTCCTGGGTGGTCTGGTTGGCGGTGACGCTGTTCGATTGGGTGGAAATGTTCTGATAGAAGCTCGCCACATAGTCGGAGATCGAGGCGGTCTGGGCCGCCATTCCACCGGCGGCGGCAAAACTGTGGCTGGTGTTGATGACGTTCTGCATGGCCAGGGCGCCGGAATTGTCGCCCGCGGCCAGGACCACGTCGCCCACTGCGCTGGTGGCGGTGATCTGTGGCTGGCCGAAGCCCAGCATCGCCGGATTGCCCGCCACCTGCGAGGCGACTGCGAAGCCCGCCGCCTGGCCCGCCTGGGCGTTGCTGCCAAGGCCGAACATCTGGCTGAAGGAAAGGCCGGTGCCGCCGCGCTGGGTGGAGTCGCCGGTGACGTTGAGCGTGTAGTCCGAATAGAGCGCCGAATTGGCGGCGGAAAGCGAGCCGTCCGGGTTCAGCGTGAAGGTGACGGCGCCGCCCATCGCGGTGTTGAGCGCGCTCACCACATTGCCGACAGTCATGCCCGCCGTGGTGGTGACGGAAACCTGCTTGACGATGTCGCCGTCCGGTCCCTTGAGGCCCAGGGAGATCACGCCGCCCGCGGCAAGGCCGCTGGAGTCGGTGGCGGAAAGACCGGTGGTGGTGATCGAGGGAGTGTTGGCCTTGAATACATCGTTCAGGCCGAAGAACTGGGAAAACCCGACACCGCCGCGCGATGACGGATTGCTCGCATCGTCCTGCACCACCAGGCCGTTGCCGCCCGCGGCCGTGAGCGAAAGCGTGCCGCCGGCGAAGCTGGCGGTGCCGCTTGCGCCCAGCGCGCTGTTCAGCGCCGTGACGAAGCTGCCCAGGGTGGCGCCCGTGGCGCCCACCACGCTGCCATTGACCGAGATGGTGCCGGCGCCGAAATCCACATCGACACGCCGCACCAGCTTGCCGCTGCTGTCGGTCACCGCCAGCGTGGTCTTGCCGCTGAAGTTCAGGCTGTCGCCCGTCAGAAGGCCGGTGTTGCGGCCGGTCAGGCTGGACGGCGCGGGATAGGCGGCATTGGCATTGGCCTGCGCATTGAAGGCCAGCGCGGTCTGTTGGGCGAGGTTGCCCAGGCTGTCGCCAAGCCCGCCCAGAACCTGATCGCGCATGTCGATCAGTCCCTTGAGCGTGCCGCCCGAAAGATGCGGATCCAGCGCCTGGGCCGTGCCGATCGGCTGGCCGGTCTGGGGATTGATGTCCTGTATGGTGATATTGCCGTAGGACCCGTTGGTCGCGCCGCCGCTATAGCTGAGCTGGGCATAGGTGTTGCTGACCAGGTTCATGCCGTCGCCGGTGGAGACGATTACGCTGCCGTCGGACTGCTGGGTGGAGCGGACGTCCATCACCTGGGAGAGTTTGGCGAGCGCGGTGTCGCGCTGATCCTGCAGGGCCGAGGGCTCGCTGCCCGAGGCGTTCGCGTTGCGGATCTGCTGGTTGAGGTCGTAGATCTGCTTGATCAGCTGGTTGGCGGGACCGATCGCGTTGACGGCCTGCTGGTCGACCTGGGTGCGCAGCGAGGAGATGGTGCCGGAGATGTTCGAGAAGGTCGACGCCAGGTTGTTCAGCGCCGACATCACCGCCGTGCGGTTGGCGCCCGCAGCCGGCGCCTGGGAGGCGGTGGCGTAGGCGGCCGCCAGGTTGCCCAGTTGGGTGGCCAGGGACTGGTTGTCGCCCGGCGCGCCCAGAAAGCCGTTGAGCTGACTGAAGAAGCCGGCCTGGGCATCATAATTGGCGGCGCTGGCGCCGGCCGAGAGCACTTCCTGGCTGAGATACTGGCTGGCGACACGCTCGACGGAAGCGATGTCCACGCCCACGAGCTGGCCGTTCGCCGCCAGCGTCTGCTGGTTGATCACGCGGCGCGCATAGCCATCCGTATTCAGGTTGGCCACGTTGTTCGACACAACGCCCAGCGCGGTGCTGTTGGTTCTCAGCGCGGAGAGGGCACTTGCGGCGATTCCGTTCAGGCTCACGCTGTGATGGTCCGATGCTGTGTTGCCGAAGCCACCGTCGCAAGCCCCGTGCCATGTCGCGCCCGTGCTTTTTGCCCGGAAAGTCCGGCTTCCCTGCGCCTTCGCCTTGCGGTGCCAGGGCGGCAGAGTTTGCCGCACCGGCATCAGTTGCCTGTCCTTTTCCGCCGCGCCTGAGCGCAGCGAAGCGGGGAAATTCAATCAAACCGGCTCGCGAGCCGCTGGCCTGACGCTTGCTATGACCGACGGCGGATCATCATGGGTTTCACCGTGCCGGGATTGGCAGCAGCGAGAATCAACAGCCAGGCAGGGGCAGCCCAGGCGCATGCGGCCGCGCATGCGCACGCCCCTGCTGCGGCCAAGGACGACGCGTTCGCCGACATGCTGGCGGCGGCCGCCCCCGAAGCGCAATCCGGCAGGGCATCGCCAGACAAACCGTCACCAGACAAGCCATCACCGGACAACGCATCACCAGACAAGGCTGTCTCAGACAAGGCGTCGCCCGTCAGTGCGGCATCGGGCAAGACGGCGACAGCGGGCAAAGCGGCACCAGACACGGCCGCTTCAGACACGGCCGCTTCAGACAAGGCTGCGCCAAGCAAGGCTGCATCAGACAAAGCATCGCCAGACAAGGCGGCGCCAGACAAGGCGGCGACAGACAAGGCGGCGACAGGCAAGGTGGCATCGGCGGACAAATCCCCGGCGCCGGACGATAGCCTGGAAAGCGACGCGACAGACGCCGCACAGGATCCAGGCGTCGCGGTCCAGACCGTGGCCGATGCCGACACCGGCGCGACCGGGGACGCACCTGGGACAGAAGACGTAAAGGACGGCGACGGCAGCAAGCACACCGCCAGGAAAGACGACCGCGGTCGCGACGATCCCGCCGCAGTGCAGCCCCTGCCGCCACAGTATCAGCCCATGCCTGTCGTGGCCGTGGCGCAGCAGCAGCAGCAGCCCGCCGCGCAACCCGCCGATCATGGCGACGACGGCCAGGCGGCTCCGGCGCAGTCCGTGCAAAGCGTTGCGCAGGCAGCAGCCGGCGCGGCGATGGCGGCGCAGGCAGCCCCGGCTTCACCGGACCAATCCCTCACAGACAAGAAGGACGCCGCACCCTCCAAAAAGGATTCCGGCAAGGATTCCACGGCCGCGCCGCCGACAGCCGACTTGAAAACGGCAACCGCAGCGGACCTGAAACTGGCACCGCCGGCCGGCAACACCGTTCCCGGAACGCCGGATGACAGTGCACGGGCCGGCGTGACGCAGCCCGGCGGCACCAAGCCCGCTGCAAAGGACGATGCACGCGGTGCCGATGACGCCGGCAAGATCGCCCCGGCGGGCCCACAGGCGCAGACCGCGCCCCCCGACGCGGCCCCGGCGCAGCCTGCGGCCCAGGCGCCTACCGGCAGCGCCAACGCCGCTGTCATCGCCGCCGGCGCCACGCCCGCACCGGCACACCAGCCGACGGCCGCCGCGGTAGCGGCGGCGCCGATGCCGCAGCATCTGGATATAAGTCATCAGAATCCGCCGCCCAACATGGCCGCGCTGGGCATAGCCATCGCCACGCGCAGCCTGTCGGGTTCGCGCCAGTTCGACATTCGCCTGGATCCGCCGGAGCTGGGCCGGGTCGAGGTACGCCTGTCCATCGACGACACCGGCAAGGCCAGCGCGCATCTGTCCGCCGACCGCCAGCAGACGCTCGACCTTCTGCAGAAGGATTCTTCCGGCCTGACCCGCGCGCTGCGCGATGCCGGACTGAACGTGGCGCAGAACGGACTGAACTTTTCGCTGCGCCAGCAGAGCGGCGGCAATGAAGGCCGCGGCTTTTCCGCCCGTGGCCGCGGCGGCGTCCAGTCGCTGGCAGCGGCAGCGCGCCTGAGTTCAACCCCCACCAGCATCCCGCTTTCCGGCACGGCCGCCCATGGCGTCGTGGACGGACGGCTCGACATCAGAGTTTGAGGCCAACCATGAGCGTTCCTCCCGTCACGTCCAACAGCAGCGCCGCCAGCACCGGCGCCGGCGCCAGCGATGCGATGAAGCAGCTGTCGGGCAATTTCGACACCTTCCTGACGCTGTTGACCACCCAGCTGAAGAACCAGGACCCCACCAGCCCGATGGACTCCAACCAGTTCACCCAGCAACTGGTGCAGTTCAGCCAAGTCGAGCAGCAGATCGACACCAATACCAACCTCAAGAGCCTGATCGCGCAGGGGACCACCCAGGCCGGAGCCATGGCCACCACCTATCTGGGCCACAAAGTCTCGGTGACCAACGGCCAGGCCTCGCTCGCGGACGGCGCCGCCGACTGGACCTACAATCTGCCCAGCACCGCCGCCGCCACCACCCTGACGGTGACCAACGCCAGCAACAAGGTGGTGTGGACCGGGACGGGCGAAACCCAATCCGGCAACCACAGCTTCACCTGGAACGGCAAGGACAATAACGGCAACGCCCTGCCCGACGGCGCCTACAACCTCAACGTCGCGGCCAAGGACGCTGCGGGCAACGACATCACCGCCAGCGTCGCCAGCGCGGGCCAGGTCGGCCAGATCGACATGTCGAGCGGCACGCCACGACTGGTGATCGGAAACATGGAAGTGGGGATCGCCGACATCGCGGCGGTCGCCAACTGATTATTGAAGCCAACATCGGCGCCGAGAAGCGGCGTCACACCGAAGGAACGGCGGGCGAAGCCCAAAGCTCCCTGAAGGAATGAAACAATGTCTCTTTTCGGTTCTCTCAACATCGGCGTCGCCGGTCTTGCCGCCAACAGCGCGGCGCTGAGCGCCACCTCGTCCAACATCGCCAACGTCAACACCGTCGGCTACAAGGAAGCGACCACCAACTTCTCGACCTTCCTGAACTCCACGGGCCTGAGCGGCGGCGCCTCGGCCGGCGTCACCGCGGTGATCGGCCAGGACGTCACCAACCAGGGCCTGCCCATCACCACCTCCTCGCCCACCGATCTGTCGATCTCGGGCAACGGCTTCTTCGTGGTCTCTCCCAGCTCCGCCTCCTCGGTGCTGGAATATACCCGCGCCGGCAGTTTCACCCCCGACACCGATGGCAACCTGGTCAATGCGGCGGGCCTTTATCTGCGCGGCTGGGCGCTGGACAGCCAGGGCAAAATCCCCACCGACACCGGCAACCTGTCGCTGATCAACGTCTCCAGCGTGCTGGGCAAGGCCCAGGCCACCGACCATCTGGGCGTGCAGGCCAATCTTCAGTCCAGCGACGCCATTGTCGGCCCCTATACTGCGGGCGACATGGCGGCGGGCACGGTGACGCCGGAATTCCAGCGCACCATCAACGTCTATGACAGCCAGGGCGGCAGCCAGCCGCTGACCTTCTCTTTCGTCAAGACGGCGGCCAACACCTGGAACTACGAAGTGACCTATTCGGGCAATCCCGCCAACGTCTCGACCACCGGCTCGCTCTATTCGGGCACCATGTCGTTCAACTCCGACAGCTCGCTGGCCAATGCCGACACCGCGATCACGCCCGCCACCGGCACGATCGCGCTGACCATTCCCTGGAGCGGCTCGACCGGCCTGGCGGCCCAGACCATTTCCATCAACCTGGGTTCGGTTGGCGGTACCGGCGGCGTTACCCAGTATGACTCCACCTCGATCATGAATGCCTCGACCGTGGACGGATCGCCCTTCGGCAGCGTCACGGGCGTGACCGTCGCCAAGGACGGCACCGTGACGGCGCAGTTCTCCAACGGCCTGTCGCAGGACGTCTACAAGATCCCGGTGGCGACCTTCGCCAATCCCGACGGGCTCGCCCAGGTTTCGGGCAACGCCTATATCGCCAACAAGGCCTCGGGCGCGGCAAACATAAACGTCGCCAATTCCGGCTCGGCCGGCGGCGTCGCCAGCCAGTCGCTGGAGGGTTCGACCGTCGATCTCGCCGCCGAATTCACCAACCTGATCACCACCCAGCGGGCCTATTCCGCGTCGGCGCGCATCATCACCACCGTCGACCAGATGCTGCAGCAGCTGGAACAACTGCCGACCAACTGATGAACCCCGGGAAAGGCCCCTGAACCGGGCCTTTCCCGCAACACACAGATCAATTTGACGGAAAGTCTTATGCCTTCGTTTACCACGGTCTTTGGGCCTTTTTTAAACGCGTCGGCGCTAATTTTCCCGCAGGTTTGGTCGGGAGAATAAAATGGAAGAGCGCAAGGGACGCGTAAGCTACGTCATCGGGCCCGACGGGTCGCCGCTGACGCTTGCCGATCTGCCGCCGCCCTCGACCCGACGCTGGGTGATCCGCCGCAAGGCGGAAGTGGTCGCCGCCGTGCGCGGCGGCCTGCTCAGCCTGGACGATGCCTGCAAGCGCTATACGCTGACAGTGGAGGAATTCCTTGCCTGGCAGCACGCCATTGACCGTTTCGGTCTGGCCGGCCTTCGCGCGACGCGCGTGCAGCAGTACCGGAACTAGCCGAAGGCCGGATGGCACGTCGCGCGAAAACAAATCGGGCGGCGAATATCCGGCAGCGTCGCGCTTGAGAAACAGGGGACGGCCGGTCCGCAGCGACCAGAACGATACAGGCGATCGCAAGCGACGCGACAGACGCCCTCCAGCAGGTATCGCGTAAATAAGTCCTTAAGAGCGCGCGAGGAATTGCTTTTCAGAACGCGCGCACGCTTAAGCCAAATTTTACCCTACAGGCGGCAATGTTTGCCTAGCAGTAACCGGGGGCGGGGAGGTGCCTCCTTCGGTGTTGCCAGGAGGACAGGTCTTGCCGGATTTCTTCAAAGCAGTCGGAGCGGCGCGGTTCGGCGTCATGGCCGGTGTGGCCGCCGTCCTGACTGCATTCTTTCTCTATATAGCCGGCGCCATCACCGAGCCGCCCAAGACCATCCTGTTCTCCGGGCTGGAGGCGCGCGATGCCGCCCAGGTCACGGCCAAGCTTGACGCCATGGCGGTCAAGTATGACGTCAAGGACGGCGGCACGGTGCTGGTGCCCGCGGACCAGGTGACCAAGCTGCGCATGGCGCTGGCGCAGGACAATCTGCCCGCCGCCGGCATCGGCTATGAGATATTCGACAAATCGGACGCTTTCGGCACCACCGCCTTCGTCCAGAACATCAACCGGCTGCGCGCGCTGGAAGGCGAGCTGGCACGTTCGATCCAGACCATCGACGGCATCCAGGCCGCCCGCGTGCACCTGGTGATCCCCGAGCGGCAGATCTTCAGCCGCGACGACCAGCAGCCTTCCGCGAGCGTGGTGCTGAAGACCAGCGGCCGGCTTGACCGCGGCCAGGTCCGCGCCATCCAGCATCTTGTGGCTGCCGCGGTTTCGTCCCTGACGGCCGACCGCGTCGCGATCGTCGACGACCACGGCAATCTTCTGGCCGGCGGCGACGACAAATCCGGTCCCAACGCCATGGCGCGCGGCCAGGATGAAGACACCACCAATTACGAGAACAATCTGCGCCAGCGCATCGAATCCATCGTCGCCAGCGTGGTGGGGCCGGGCCATGTCCAGGTTCAGGTCGCGGCCGACATCAACTACAACCACACCCAGACCACCAGCGAGACCTACGATCCCGACAGCAAGGTGGTGCGCTCGACCCAGACGGTGGAGCAGAACGCCTCGGACAACAGCGGCAGCACCACGAACGCGGTTTCCGTCTCCACCGCCCTGCCGGGCGGCGCCACGCCGTCCGCCGGCGGCGACAACAGCCGCTCCACCTCGGGCCGCACCGAGGAGACCACCAATTACGAGATTTCCAAGAAGGTCACCACCTCTACCGTTGACGGTGGCGATGTCAGGAAACTGTCGGTCGCCGTCGTGGTCGACGGCACCACCGCGGGCGAGGGCGCCGGCACATACAAGCCGCGCAGCGCCGCCGAGATGGCGCAGATCACCGCGCTGGTGAAGTCCGCGATGGGCTTCGACCAGGCGCGCGGCGACCAGGTGCAGGTCTCCAACATGCAGTTCGCCCGCGTCGACACACTGGAAGGCACGCCCGCGCCAAAGCCGCTTCTGGGCCTCGACAGCGCCTACTGGTTCAAGATCATCGAGGCGGCGATCATGTGCGTGACCGCCCTTCTGATCGGCCTTTTCGTCGCCCGCCCGCTGATCAACCGCATGTTCGCGCCCCTGGCAGCCCTCCAGCCCGGCCAGCCTGCCCAGATTGCCGGCAGCGCCCCGGTGGCCGGAAGCCTGCCCGCCCCCGGCCCCGGCGCACAGATGGATTCCGCAATGGCCGCCCTGCCCGCGCCGGCGCCGCATCCCACCATCGACACCAGCCGCATCGATGGCCAGGTGCGTGAATCGGCCATCCGCAAAGTCGGCGAGGTGGTCGAAGCCCATCCCGAGGAAGCACTGGCCATCATCCGCACCTGGCTGCACCAGCCCGCCTGACATCAGAGACTGAAAATGGCCAAGCCCGCCAAAGCCAACGTCAAGGAAGACATGCGCAGCCTCACCGGCGCGGAGCGTGCCGCCATCATCATGCTGTCGCTGGGCGAGGAACATTCCGCAAGGATCTGGCAGCTGATGGACGAGGACGAGATCAAGGAGGTCTCGCAGATCATGTCCAACCTGGGCACGGTCTCGTCCACGCTGGTGGAGAAGCTGCTGGTGGACTTCGTCTCGCAGATGTCGGGCACCGGCTCGCTGATGGGCTCCTATGAATCCACCGAACGGCTGCTCGTCGGAATCCTGCCGCCCGAGAGGGTTTCCACCATCATGGAGGAAATCCGCGGCCCGGCCGGCCGCACCATGTGGGACAAGCTGGGCAACGTGAACGAGACGGTGCTGGCCAACTAACTCAAGAACGAATACCCCCAGACCCTTTCGGTGGTGCTGTCCAAGATCAAGCCGGAACATGCCGCCCGCGTGCTGGGCGCCCTGCCCGAGGAATTCGCCCTGGAAGTGGTGCAGCGCATGCTGCGCATGGAAAGCGTGCAGAAGGACATCCTGGACAAGGTCGAACAGACCCTGCGCGTGGAATTCATGTCGAACCTGGCGCGCACCGCCAAGCGCGACGCGCATGAACAGATGGCGGAAATCTTCAACAATTTCGACCGTCAGACCGAAAGCCGGTTCATCACCGCGCTGGAAGAACGTTCGCGCGACAGTGCCGAGCGCATCAAGGCGCTGATGTTCACCTTCGAGGATCTCGGCAAGCTGGATCCCGGCTCGATCCAGACGCTGCTGCGCAATGTGGAGAAGGACAAGCTGGCCCTGGCGCTGAAGGGCGCCACCGACGGCCTGCGGGATGTCTTCTTCTCGAACATGAGCGAGCGCGCCGGCAAGATCCTGCGCGACGACATGGA
>Ga0134125_10003781_pt1 | contig 17432 bp, 13 predicted proteins | sample KB31751_FD_96464 | JGI IMG/M metagenome (GOLD analysis project Ga0134125, IMG submission 96464) | Terrestrial soil microbial communities with excess Nitrogen fertilizer from Kellogg Biological Station, Michigan, USA - KB3-175-1 | ecosystem: Environmental > Terrestrial > Soil > Unclassified ...
CTTGAACCATCCACCAGCTGCCGCAGGTGGGATTCATTAACAACGACATCAAACATTGGTAGGCTGGACCTGAAGTAACCACCAGCTGCCGCAGGTGGGATTTAAGAGTTTTCGGGCAAAGCTCCTTAGACCAAAGACCTAAAACCACTAACAACCCGAATCATTCAAGCTTCCGACGGTTTAAAGTCGATTTGTTCGTACTGTACCCGTTGAACACTCTCTTGCTATAATTCGCTGCCTTGCAATGAGAGCAGGTCGGGCGGTCGCTGCTGGAGCAATCCAGGAGAGGAAAGTCCGAACACCATAGGGCAGCGAGCCCGCTAACGGCGGGGCGCCTGAGCGAAAGTTCGGGCGACGACAAGTGCAACAGAAAACAGACCAGCCGACGGTTTTATCCGAACCTCATCGAGGTTCAGGATCCACCAACCGCGGTGATGGGTGAAATGGTGCGGCCCCTCAGGGGCTTAAAGTAAGAGCGCACCGGCGCGCGTGGTAACATGCGCGGCCAGGCAAACTCCTCGCGGTGCAAGACCAAATAGGGAGGCGTCAATTAGGGCTGCCCGCCCAATCCCGATTCGTCGGGAACGACCTCCGGGTAGGTCGCTCGAACCATTTGGCAACAAATGGTCTAGATGAATGATCGCCATCTCGATTTATTGAGATACAGAATTCGGCTTACAGACCTGCTCTCAAATTGCTCGGCATCGATCAAGCCTAAGGAGAACCGTACAGACGATGGCAAATCGCAAGGGAGTTTTCATCGGGGCTTACGTTCCCAATCACCTCAAAGAGTCGCTCCGCCGCCGTGCTGCGGCCGAACACCGGACGTTGTCCCAGGAAATCACTCGGATTCTGGAAGAAGCCGTCCATGGCAAAGGCTTGCCGGCCGGCAGCATCGATCGCCGGGCAAGGGAATCTGTGCCTCGCCGTCGAGCGACCGACCCCGCACCGCGCCGACGCGCTGTTGATACAACGTATGCTTCCGATGACGGCGCCGACAGCTGAAAGACCATAATCATCAGTTTTGAAATACCTACTCGTCCTGGCGCTCATAGCGCTGCTTACCTGGCTCCTTTATCGTCGACTGCGACCTTACATTCAGTTAGTCCGTCAGTTTCTCAGCGCTTTCAAAGGCACACTTGACCTCGGTGCGCGATCCTCAGGCGGCCAGTTCGGTGAAGATCTGCAAAGCGCGAAGAGTCGGTTGGTGAAGTGCGTGGAGTGTAATACCTGGATTCCACTCGATCGCACCCTGCAAGCCAACTCGAACTATTTCTGCTCGACTGAATGTTTGAAGAAAGCGCCTGTTACCAGACGCCGCAAGACAGCGGGCTGAGTCGTGTGCAGATAATCAGTTTAGATTTGAAATGGCTGGGAGAAAATCTAACTACGATCTACCAAAGTGGCGCTATGCAGCAAGCAATTGAACTGTTATCAAGATAAGCAAGAAGGGCTACGCGGCGTTCCGGTTGACTCTTAAGAATCAGTGGTGAACTACGAAATCGTCGACTTTCTGCTTCCTCGCTCCCCACAAAAAGAATAAAGACGACAGCAGTAACGCCAGCGGCACCACCAGCAGCGCCGCCGTAAGGTGCTCCCGCACTGGTTCTATTCCCAGGTTCTCGGCGATTCGCGCCAGGAATTTGGAATTGCCGGCGTATAGCGAGTCAGAGAGTACTCCCACACCAAAACGAGAATTCACATCGCCAAAAAGGTGAATCGCGACGATGTTGAGAGCAATAGCCGTAGCTCTTATTGAAGCTGAAACACTGTTAACGAGGATGGCATGAAACGGCGCGTTATTAATAAAGAGGAAAAACACCGTGAAGAAAATCGCCGGAATGAAGACCCACGGATTGCTGCCAGAGAGGCAAAGAAAAGCGGGAATGATTCCCAGGAAGCTGCTCGCAGCACAAACCAGAAAGTAAGCGTTGTGACGCTTACGAGCGAACCGATCCGCAATCCAACCGCCTCCGAATGTCCCAGCCGCGCCAGCCAACAAAATCACTACGCCCAGGGTGATGCCGGCCGCCTCATTGGTCATCCCTTTCTCGCGTTCGAGGAGGATGATGGCCCACGTACCGAAGGCGCCGAGAACGAATGTCAATGAAGTGTAGCCCGCGGTAGCAAGCAGCCAATTACGATTTCGAATTATTCGCCATGATGTCTTGATAAACGACTCTCGAGGCTCGCTGGCAACATCTTTGTCGCCGTCTTGAATGCCGCGAATGGGCTCGCGTAACCGCCATACAAAAAACGCAGTTATCAGGCCTGGTACTCCCACGATCATGAAGGCCATGCGCCAGCCGAAGAACGAGGCCAGAACAACACCAATCATCGCGCCCAGCGCAAAGCCCATGGGAATCGCTGCCTGAAATATTCCCAGAGCCGTTGCTCGCCAATGGAGTGGAAAGTAATCCGCGATCAGACTTGGGGTAATGGTTGAGTACGACGACTCGCCAACTCCCACGGCGGCTCGCACGACACAGAGCAGGATAGCTACGCCTGAAAGACTGAGGCCAAACTGGATGACAGGAACATTGACATGGAGAGCTGCGGGCATCATGGGAGAGTGGTCGATAATTCCAGTCAGACCAGTCGCGATGCTCCAGAGCACCGCAGCGCCCGCCATCAGTTTGGTTCTTGAGTACTTATCGCCTAACTTGCCGAATAGTGGCGCCAGGATCGTGAACGAAAGCAGGAGCGCGGCTTCCATCGCGCCGATTTCCGTGTCGGTAAGATGGAGGTCCTTGGCCATTAAAGGCGCAACGGCCGGAAGTATTTGCCTATCGATGTAGTTGAGGAAGTTAACTACGGTAAGAACACCGAGCGCGTAGTATGAGTAACGAGCAATAGGAGCTAACGCTGGCTTAGGGGAAGACTCGCTGGGGGCCGGGCTGTCCATTCGTTTCCGATCCTTTCTGTGAACAAAATACTTTAAAGGCCATCCACAGATTACGCGATTACACAGATGTAAGAACATTAGAGAAGAAGAGTCGAGATTCTATCTTTCAACGTTCCGCAAACTCAACAAACTATCTGTGAAATCTGCGTAATCTGTGGATAGGGCTCGTCGAATTCCCACACACTATCACCCGGGTTGGGAAGTTAGAACTTCAATAATGCTTGGCGTGATGTCAGCGAGGCTCTTGATTCGACTGGCCACGCGGTGACGTTGTGCGCCCCAGACGAGAGTTGGTACGGAATTCAACGTGTGGTTGCGCGTCGATAAGTCTTCAATGTTCCCGTGATCGCTGGTGAGTATAACTGTTGTGCGATCGAGATCAAGAAAAGAAAGTAAAGCTCGAATCATAGCTGCGAGCTTTTGCACTACCAATCGAGAGGCATTGAAATCCTGTGCGTGTCCCATTTTGTCAGTGATGAAGTATTCGTAGAGTGTGAATCGATGCGTTGCCACGATTCCAGCGAGAACTTCAGCCGCTTTTTCCGGTGTGCGAGGTCCAACGTCTTCGCCGCGAGCGATCAGCAAGCCGTTCGAAAAATCCTGATAAACCGCCTGGTCGGCTTTCAAGTCTTCGACTGTGCGAAAAGAAAGCTCAGCAGCTTCAACTGCGGCGGTGGTGGCAGAAACCCACCGAGGGCGCTCGTCAAAGAAGCGCTGCGTGTAGGCATTTGCGAAGGTTATCTTTTCAATGCCGGCATCTCGAAGTTGTTTGAAGATCGAATGCTCCTTGAGGATTTCCAGCAAAGCGGAGTTAGGAAAACCTTGCTTGTGATAGCCAAGCAACGAGGGCGCGTTTATGCCAGTGAGAATAGTAGTCTGGCCTGACGCGCTTTGTGGTCGACCTTCGACTCCCAGGCAAGAGTCAGTGGGGACTAACACGCCTTCAAGAATCACGGAAACAGTCTCTGCTTGAAAAATCGCGAGTGGTTCGGCTCCGTCTATTCCGTCGAGCGGGTTGTGCGGTCCACGTGTGCCGATGCCAAGACCATCGATAAAGAATAGAAGCACAGACATAAATTAGATGAGTAGCATTGAATCAGCCTCCGGAGCAAATGCAGTTGAGCGGTCCAACGTGCGGCGGCAACGCCGCGAATCGGAAGATCGAGGGTCAACGTGCAGCCTCGACAAACTTAAAACATTTCACCGGTGCATTCCGTAACAGCTTCTTAGCCTTATCTCCAATGTTGTAGTATGGCAAGCCCTGCTACCAACAAATCCAAATTGAAGGAAATCAGAATGAAGACTCCTGTTCGAGTTTCGCCCGCGGCTTACGTGACGGCGCTATTAACCTTACTCGCATGTTTGGCATTTTCTACAGCTGCTCAAGCTCAACCCCAGGCGGTGCCGTACTTCACTGATCCGGCCATCTCGCCTGACCTTTCCGAGATTGCGTTTGTTTCGGGTGGCGATATTTGGACAGTGTCAGCGAACGGGGGCGATGCTCGGCTGCTGGTTTCGCATCCAGCCACCGAATCCCGTCCACTCTATTCGCCGGACGGAAAGAAGCTTGCATTCATTTCATCTCGCACGGGAAACGGTGACATCTATGTGCTAACTCTTGATAGCGGCGATTTGAAGCGCATCACTTTCGACGACAGCAATGACGCGTTAGACGCATGGTCTGCGGACGGAAAGTGGCTTTACTTCGGCTCGAGCAGCCGCGACATCTCGGGCATGAGTGACATCTATCGAGTCAGCGCTGAAGGCGGCACGCCAATGATAGTTGCCGGAGATCGCTTCACAGGCGAGTACTTCAGCGCGCCCTCACCTGATGGAAATACGATTGCCTTAAGCGGACATGGTTTTGGCCAGTCGCAGTGGTGGCGCAAAGGACATAGTCACATCGATGAGAGTGAAATCTGGTTCCTTCGCCTCGGCGCCACACCACGTTACGAACGAATAAGTGAAGGCGGCGCCAAAGAAGTTTGGCCGATGTGGCACAAAGACGGCCGGAGTGTCTATTACATCTCTGATAGAAGCGGCGCCGAAAACATTTGGTTGGCCGAGCCGGGTCGCAAGCCACGGTCTTTGACCAACTTCACCAGTGGCCGCGCGATATGGCCCAGCATTTCTTACGACCGTCGCATCATTGTCTTTAATCGCGACTCTCAGATTTGGAAGTTCGATACGTCCAATAATCGAGCCAGTGCTGTCGCCATAATCCGACGAGGGGCCTCGACTGGACCCACTGTGGAACATCTTAGACTTTCAGATCAGATCTCCGAGATGGCGCTGTCGCCGGATGGAAAGAAAATCGCTTTCGTGGTGCGAGGAGAAGTTTTCGCTGCCACCGCGTCCGATGGCGGCGATGCCGCGCGCGTAACTAATTCACCGGCGGAAGAAGGGCAAATCACGTGGTCTCCAGACAGCAGGCGCCTTGTCTATGTTTCTGACCGAGCCGGCGTAGATCATATTTTTGCCTATGATTTTGGGAGCAACGCTGAGACACAGCTTACGAATGCCAGTGCCAGCGATAGCACGCCCCGCTTTTCGCCGGACGGCAAGCTGATCGCTTTCGAGCGAGGTGGTGAAGATATTCGAGTGCTTGAAGTAGAGACTAAAAAAGAGCGGAGTATTGCGCGCGGACAATTGGAACGCCCGCCGCTCGAATCTGATCGGAATTTCGTATGGTCGCCAGACAGCAAGTGGATTGCATACATGCCAATCGGCGAACGACTTTTCAAGAATGTATTCGTAGTTCCGGTTAGCGGTGGAGAAAGTCGCGCTCTTAGTTTTCTCGCAAACGGGAACAGCAACACGGTTTCATGGAGTCCGGACGGAACTTACATCCTGTTCGATACTAACCAGAGAACTGAGGATGGACAGTTGGCTCGGATTGATTTGCTTCAACGCGTACCTAAGTTCCGTGAAGATCAGTTCCGCGATCTCTTTAAAGAAGAGCCGTCAAAGATCCCGCCAACCAGGCAGCCTGATCCGACGTCAACACCTTCTCCGGCTCCGGTGCCGTCGCCGTCTGCATCACCGCTGCCGGTTTTGCCACCCGCCGCGGACGCAAAAGGCAAACCTACACCCAAGCCGGTTGAAATAACCTTCGATCAAATTCGCAGGCGGTTGACCATGCTGCCGGTCGGCCTGGACGTTAATTACCAAACGATCAGCTCAGATGGTAAGTGGGTGTTGATGATTGCGGTAGTGGCGAATCAACAAAATCTGTACGTCTTTCCGCTCGATGAACTCTCGAGAGAACCTGCCATAGCGCGCCAGCTGACCTCGACTGCAGGCTTCAAACGCTGGGCGCAGTTTTCGCCTGACAATAAAGAGGTCTATTACCTCGAACAGGGTCGCATCAACATCTACAACATGGATAACCGTCAGACTCGTCCACTCGCGGTGAGTGCTGAATTAGATGTGGATTTTGCGCGTGAGAGAGGCGAGGTCTTCCGCCAGGCCTGGACTTATCTGCGCGATAATTTTTACGACTCGAAATTTCATGGTGCGGATTGGAACCAGGTGCGAGCTCAGTACGAACCGCTCGCAGCCGGCGCGCGGACGCCGGACGAGCTGCGCCGCATCATTTCTTTAATGCTTGGTGAATTGAATGCTTCTCATCTTGGAATTTCTGCGCCGGCCGCAAACGCTACGGCGCCGGCGACGGGTCGGCTGGGTGTGCGCTTCGATCGCAACGAGTATGAGCGTGCAGGCGCGTTGAGGATAACCGAGGTGATTCCTTTAACTCCGGCGGCGATTGGCAATATCAAGGTGGGCGAATATCTGCTGTCCGTCGACGGCGTCCCGATTAAGGCGAACATCAACCTTGACGAGATGCTGGCTTACAAAATTAACCGTCGTGTTGTCTTGACGGTTGGTTCGTCTCCAGCTGGCGCCCAGAAAAGGGAAGTGGTCTTGCGACCTTCGAATGGAGCCACTGAGCGTGGATTACTCTATCGAAATTGGGTTGAAGAGAATCGCGCGTATGTGGCGAAGGCGAGCAACGGGCGGCTTGGTTACGTTCATATGCCCGATATGGGTTTTGGCTCGCTGACCCAGTTCTACATTGACCTGGATGTTGAGAATCAGAAACGTGACGGCGTTGTGGTTGACATGCGCAATAACAACGGCGGTTTTGTGAATGTCTACGCCATCGATGTGTTGTTGCGAAAGAGTTACTTCTCGATGCAGCCGCGCGGCTTTTCCAACAGTGCGCCTTCGCGGAGTCACCTTGGACAGCGGGCGCTGGAGCTGCCCACAATTTTGGTAGTTAACCGTCACACCCTTTCCGACGGCGAAGACTTTACCGAAGGTTATCGCTCGCAAAAGGTAGGCAAGGTTGTGGGCGAGCCCACTGCAGGCTGGATTATCTTTACCTCCGGAACCGGGTTGATTGATGGCTCCGTGCTGCGATTGCCTTTTGAGAAGATCACCGCTACTGACGGTACCGTAATGGAAATGAATCCGCGTCCCGTGGATGTAGCGGTAGATAAGCCGCTCGGCGAAAGTTACGAAGGAAAGGATAGCCAGCTCGATGCCGCGGTCCGCGAGTTGCTGAAGGACATCGGGCCAAAGCGACCTTAAAGCTTTAGCCACAGATTGCGCAGATCACTCAGTGACTGAAAAGCACTGCTGCCCGTTCTTTCAGACCCGTGTTATCCGCGTTCATCCGTGGCTAATCTGCTTTTTTGAGAACAGAGCTTACTGGGAGTTACTGTCCATCTGCGATCGGTCGCGGTAGAGATTTAGCTTATTGTGAAGTGTTTTCAGGCTGATTCCCAGTAACTCTGCTGCGCGAGTCTTATTGTTATTCGTCTTTACGAGGGTCCGCAGAATCATTTGCCGTTCGACTTCTTCGAGCGGAGTGCCCACCGGAAACGAAATCGTATCTTCCCTGCGCAATCGCTCACGCTGATCGATTGGATATGGCGCGAAGTGGTGACGCTCAATCTGCTCACCCGAACAGATGACTACGGCACGCTCGATCACGTTACGCAACTCGCGCACGTTACCCGGCCAGGCATGATATTGGAGAACTAAAAGCGCCGCTGGGCTGAGGAACCGAGCCGGCCGATCATGTTTAGTCGCTAGTTGCGTGACGAGATGCTGAGCCAGAAGCGGCAAATCTTCTTTGCGGTCCTTCAGCGGCGGCAGCTGAATTCTGATTACGTTGAGCCGGTACAGCAGGTCTTCTCGCAGCGTACCGACACTAACAGCTTCTTCCGGATCGCGATTAGTGGCGGCGATTAGCCGAACGTCAACAGGTAACTCGACTTTGCTGCCCAGGCGTCGCAGAGACCGCTCTTCGATCACGCGCAATAACTTGGACTGCAGCATGGCCGGCATCTCGGCAATTTCATCCAGCAACAGAGTGCCCTTGTTCGCGAGCTCGAAACATCCTTGCCGTCGAGACGCAGCTCCAGTGAACGCGCCCTTCTCATGGCCGAATAACTCCGACTCCATGAGCGTCTCGGGAATTGCCGAGCAATTGATCGCGATGAACGGCGCGTCCTTTCGCGGGCTATGCTTGTGAATTGACCGCGCCACCAGTTCTTTGCCGGTTCCGGATTCACCAGTGATTAGCACTGAAGCTGACGAAGGCGCTACTTGCTCGATTAACGAAAAGACCTGGCGCATGGATTCGGAATTGCCGACGAGCTCTCCAAAGGCGCCGCGATCCTGAAGCTGCCGGCGAAGTAGCTCATTCTCGCGCTTCGTTTCGGTTAACTCGTTCAGCAACTCGGGCTCGATGTGATTATCTAATTCAGGAGTGGTGGCGCTGCGTGAGTCCATCATTCGTCAGTGTACCACGAGCGGAAAAAGATGGTCTTTGATCTTAGGTCTTGGTCGTGCCCTAATTTGGAGTGCGCCGACCCGTCGGCGCTTTGGTCGCTGCGACCTGTCGCCGCAAGCTGTCGAAAAGCGACATTACCAAGCGGCGTCAAGCCGCCGCGGGCGAAAGCGGTGACAGGTCGCCGCACTCCAAATTAAGGCACTACCTGGGTCTTAGGTCTTTGAAAGTACGCTGCGATGGCGTGGGTTAGCGCGGGGACGGTGAACTCGGCAGGTTGAATATCGGTGTGCAGTCCATACTCGGCCGCAGTTGCCGCGGTGATGTCGCCGATACACGCAACAGCGACTCCATTGAGGAGCTCGTTCAGATCGTGTGTATCAAACATCAGCGCCAAATTGCGGACAGTAGACGAGCTTGTAAAAGTGATGCAATCAACTCCGCCTCCGGTGAGCAGAGCTGTGACGCGGCCACGATCGACGCCCTCAGGCTGCACGGTTCGATAGGCCGTGATGACATCGACCCGCGCTCCTGCCTCCTCCAGAGCTTTCGGTAGGTAATCGCGCGCCACTGCCGCGCGAGGAATCAGAAAATTGAGCCCGCTGAAACCTTCGGTGCCGCCAACGTATTGCCTCAGCGCTTCGAAGACTCCCTCCGCTTTGAATTCACTCGGAATCACGTCCACATGGATCTGCGCCTGGTGTAATTGTTCAGCTGTGGCTTCCCCAATGGCGCAGACTCTCAAATTATCGAGCTCGGCTGCCTCGTGCTCGCGAGCCTGGAAGCGTCGCAGGAAGTGATCGACGCCATTCACACTCGTGAAGATCAACCAGTCGTAGCCGTAGAGATGGTCGATCGCATCGTCAAGAGGCTCGTAGCTTTCCGGTTCCGCAACTTCGATCGTGGGGCAGAGAATTACTCGAGCTCCGTACGACTCGAGCGCTTTCACAAACTCACCGGCTTGCGCTTGCGCCCGAGTAATTACGACGGTGCGCCCCGCGAGAGGATTTGTATCTTTGTGCTGTCGATTTGTTTCCAAGACTCGTCCAACCCGCCGCTATGCCGCCGCACAGTGCGGTAAGGCTTGCCTTACCGTCCAGGGCTGACAGACGTTACGGAGAGGCTGCGCCTCGCAATTGAAAAGAAAGAGCTTTCCGGTAAGGCAAAGCCTTACCGCCATGTGCGGCGGCAAGCCGCGCTTCATCAATTGCCAATCAGTTCGCGCGCGCCGCCTGCCAGCAACTTTGCAGCGAGTTCAGTTCCAAGTCTGTCAGCCTCTCCATGAAAGCCGCTGATCTGATCCCGAAGGATCGTTTTTCCATCTCGACTAGCAACCAGCCCGTCAACTGTCACTATCTCGCCGGCGACGACGGCATGAGCCGCAATCGGCAATTGGCACCCACCACCGAGCGCGCGTAAGAAAGCTCGTTCAGCTTCGCAAGCCACACTCGTATCGGGATGATTAAGTTCGCCCACAATCGCGTTGGTCGGGGCATCATCGCTCCTTGTCTGCAGCCCCAGCGCTCCCTGTCCCACCGCCGGCAACATTTGAGCTGGATCGATCGCTAAACTTACTCGATCGGTCAATCCGAGCCGTCGCAGACCTGCAGCCGCAAGCAGCAGCGCATCGTACTGGCCTTCGTCCAGCTTTCGCAGCCGTGTATCGACATTTCCCCGCAACTCTTTGAAAACTAGATCCGGACGCGCACGCTGAAGCTGCGCAAGTCGTCGTGGACTCGAAGTGCCAACAACCGAGTGCGCCTTCAGATCATTCAGGGAGTTGCACGTGAAGGAACTGGGAGCGGGTAAGACGAGCGCGTCTCGCGGATCTTCTCGCTCGCAAATTGCAGTAATCGCCAGCTTGTCTTGAACGATTGTCGGGAGATCTTTGAGAGAGTGCACCGCCAGGTCCACTCGACCGTCGAGCAAAGCGTCCTCAAGCTCCTTAGTGAAGACACCTTTGCCCCCAATTTGTGACAGCGGTGCTTGCTGGACAACGTCACCGGTTGTTTTGATAACTTCAATGACGATTTCGAGCCCGGAATTCAAACGCTCGAGTTTAGCCTTTACCCACTCTGACTGAACCAGAGCCAACTGTGAGCCTCGCGAACCGATGACAATTCGACTAGTCATCGCTCCGCTCGTTCTGTTCGTCGTCGACGTTCACGGACTCGTCTTCCAGGCCGAAACTTTCTCGCCAGGCTTGAATGTCTTCGTTTTCGCTGACGCTGTAGGCACGACGCAGATGATTCAGCACCGGATGAGAAATTTTCTTCACGGTGGCCATCAACAGTGATTCGACGGCTTTTTCTTGATCGGCTGAAAGTGGGCCAAGCCGGCTGCGCTGCTTGTCGAGCTCAGTGCGAGCGATGTCTTGCAGTTTGTTTCGTAGCGCGCCAAGTGTCGGACCAATGTCCAGGACGCGAAGTGCCTGCTGAAATTGCATCACCTCTGAATCAACGATTAGTTCGGCGCGCTGGGCCTCGTGTTCGCGCTCGCGGATGTTTGAGGAGATAACCGATTCCAGATCGTCGATATCGAAGACGAACAAGTTCGATAACGAGCCAATCGCAGGATCTATGTTTCGTGGCACGCTGATGTCGATGAAAAAGGCTGGCCGGTTACGCCTGCGTCCCAGAGCAGCGTGCGCCATCTCTGCTGTCACTACATATTCGTCTGCGCCGGTGGAACAAATGACGATGTCGGCTTCGGCGAGATGATCGGCAAACGAATTGAAGCTGACCGCTTTGCCCCCAAACTCGTTGGCGAGCTTTGCCGCGGCAGACTCGGTTCGGTTCGTAACCAAAACCTGTGACACGCCGGCGCTCAATAAATGACGAGCGGATAACTCAGCCATCTCGCCTGCTCCAATCAAGAGTACCGAGCGACCTCGCAATGATCCGAAAATCTTCTTGCCTAACTCGACTGCCATGTAGCTGATCGAGACCGCGGAGGCTGCGATTCCAGTCTCGGCTCGCACTCGCTTGGCTACATGAAAAGCGTGATGAATGAGCCGGTTGAGAACTCGACCGGCCGTCCCGGCTTCGACAGCTTGAGAGTAGGCTCGTCGTACCTGTCCCAGGACCTGTGGCTCGCCGACCACCATGGAATCAAGCGACGATGCGACTCGAAATAAGTGACGAATGGCTTGATCATCAACGTGCTGGTAGACGTGTGAGGAGAAAGCCTCGCGGGGCAAGTTTCTCGAAGAAGAGAGAAAATCAGTTATGCGTTCAACCCCTTGATTCAACCGATCGTTAGCAGTAGACGTAACGATCTCGACGCGATTGCAGGTGGATACGATTAGTCCTTCACGCAGGAGTTCGCCATCGATCAGCGAGCGCAAGCTGTCTGCGCAGGCGCTGTCCGAGAATGCCAAAAGCTCGCGCACTTCGACCGGCGCGGTCTTGTGATTAACTCCGATTAGGACTATCGACATCGTTCAGCAGTGGCTACAAAAGAAATTCTGGTTTTGTTCTTCGTCCTTGGTGCTTTGTTCTTTGTGCTTGAGTAGAGACGGTCTTGAGTGCCTTCGGACAAGTACAAAGAACAAAAAACAAAGAACTAAGAACGGGTTTACCCAAACACATGATAGCTATCCATCAGTCGCGGGCCGAGAAAAGTGAAAACGCAAAGGAAAAACCCAACGACTCCTAACCACGCAGCTCGCCGTCCTCGCCAACGAGCTGTCGAACGATAAACAATAAGACCGAGGTACAGAGCCCACGTAAGCGCCGCAAATACTTCTTTGGGATCGTTGTGCCACAGGCGGCCGTCGCGCGATGACGACCAAAGCATTCCAGTCGCGATGCCCAAAGTTAGTAGCGTCAAGCCAATCGTCGCCGACGTTGTGGCAATGTCGTTAACCGTCGTCAGCGATGGCAAGCGATGAAAGATGGCACTGAAGGTCTTGAGTTTCAGCTCGCGTTCCTGAAGCAGGTACATGACGCTGGCAACAAAGACCACAAAAAATGCCGCGTAGGCGAAAGTGAGTAACGTCGTGTGCATCGGAAAGAGCCATCTCGCCGAAGCGCCGCTGATCTGCTCAAGAGCGATGGTCGGTCCGGTACGGATGAGAATTGAGACAAAAACCAACAATGAAACCAGGGGAAGGGCAATGACCCCAAGCGCGTTTGCCTCATACCGGTAAAGCACGACTGCATAAGCGGCGACTACGGTCCAGGCCAAGAAACAAAGCGTCTCGCGGAGCGACAGCAACGGGTAGCGGCCGTCGAGTACCCAGTCGGCAATCAATGTGACCGTGTGCAATATGAATCCCACTGCCACCGAGAGGTTGGAGACACGTTGCAATGCGCGCCGTTTGTTGACGAACGCCAGGACCGAATGAATGGCAGCGACGAAGTAGGCTGCAAGTACCGCGAGTAGCAGAGCCTTCATGGATGGTATTACCGCAAAAACATTCTAGTAGATGCGTTTTGGAGCAGCAACTGCTTTGCCCACCAATTTGGAGTGCGCCGACCTGTCGGCGCTTTGGTCGCTGCGACCTGTCGCAGCAGGTCGACCAACAACGGTCCATTACCTAAAGGGCGCGGCGTCAAGTCCGCCATGGGCGAAAGCGGTGACAGGTCACCCGCACTCCAAATTAAGGCTAGTCCAGAACATTGCTTGAGATGGTGGCAAACGATATCCTTTCGGCGTACATCGAACCCCCATCAAGACTTCGCCTATTCGCAGCAATCGAACTCGTGTCATAACAGGAAAGAGCTAAAGATGAGGAAGTTCATTACCCTTCTGAGCCTGGTCATTCTTGTTGGGCTAATGACTTCACTTTCCCTGGTTGCACAAAAGCCCCGTCGAGTTCGGCCTCGCCCGGTAACTCAGGAGCCCACGACCGCCGAGCCGGAGCCTACGCCTCCCGATACTCCGCCGGATGTCGAAACCATAAAAACTGATACTGAGTTAGTGACAATTCCGGTGATTGCCACGAATGCCACCGGCATGTTTGTTCCGGATCTAAAACGGGAAGAGTTGTCGATCTTCGAAGACAACGCCCAACAACAAGTGGCGTTCTTCGGAACCGTTAGCACTCCATTTCAAGTGGTGCTCATGCTCGACACCAGTGCCAGCACCGAAGGCAAATTGCGTCAGATTCAGGAGGCGGCCCTGGTTTTCATCGAGAAACTCCGGCCGGTCGATCGCGTGAAGATAATTTCGTTCGATGACCAGGTAAACGATATCAATGAATTTACCAGCGACCGCAGTGAACTTCGCGCGGCTGTGTTGAAGACCCGGTCAGGCCGTGGAACCAAGCTCTACGATGCCGTGGACGTGGCGCTTTCAAATCTCAGGGGGATTCAAGGACGAAAGGCAATCGTGCTTTTTACGGACGGAATGGACTACCACAGTGATGCCTGCACCTTTGACGGAACGCTTTACGGCTTGGATGAAGAGGGAGTGATTGTTTATCCAATCCGTTTCGAGACGCGGGCTGCGACAGAGAAGATCGCTCGAGCGGCTGCGGAGGAGACATTGCCGACCACTGCCGTGATCAGCACTTCACCGGGAACGACGGCTCCTACTTTTCCGAGTGACGATCCTAACGCTGTAAAGGCGCCTGCCGTTCCTCGTGGCGGAATTCTTGGTCTTCCTTCGCCTGCGGAGATCATGAGACGGACCCGCCGAGATGATCCAAGATATCCCGATCCAGGTAGCGATCCCACTCGCGATCCGAGGCGTGATCCGGGACCAACAAATAACCCGCTGCCCCCGGATGACCGTGGTTCGAAACCGCCCGGAACGCTCCCCGACCCCAACGATCCCAGAAACAATCCACCACGGAGCCGGAGAGCACCAACGCATGGTGACGATTCTATCAGTGGCATGCTTGACGGGTTGTACGCGACGGCGGATTCATATCTCGAGCAACTGGCTACAAAATCAGGCGGACGCTTGCTGCGCGCAGACACACTCGCATCTTTGCCGGACGCGTTTACGAAGATCGCCGCGGAGCTAGGGACTCAGTATTCAATTGGCTATTATCCAACCAACAAGACTCACGACGGGAAATACCGAAAAGTAAAACTGTCCGTCACTCGCAAAGACGTCTCGCTTCGTGCTCGCCCAGGCTATCGCGCTCCGTCAAACTAAGGTGTTTGGCCTTTGTTTGTGAGCAGTGCGGCAAGAAAAAGTAGGTAGTCGCTAAAACTGAGGCCACGGCCTGGCGCCGTGATCACTCACATTGGTCGCTAACTGAGGCGGGCCGAGATTTTTGGTGATACCACGGGCTCGTCCCGTGGAGTGTTCACGGTTCAGGCTGCTGGCAGGCGGCAACGTGAAACACCACGGTGGCATCTTGCGAACCGATGGATCAGCCTGTTTTTGTAGCCGTAAACATGAAACACCACAGGGCCAGCCTGTGGTATCGGCTAAGGCTTCAGTTCACCATTTTTTGCTTTACCTACTTTTCCTGGCGCACTGGTTTGTGAGTCCACCGTTGCGTGAGACTTGAAGCGTGATTTCAAAGACCAAAAAGCCAAAGACCAAAGACCTTCTCCAGCAACCAGCCTTTGCGAACGGATCTTTCTTCATGCTAGTTTGAGCGGGCGCGTCTAAATCAAAATCAACGAGTTAAAGAATGCCGGATCGGAATGAGGCTTGGGAGTTGTTGTGCGAATACACCAAGGGCGACAGCCTGAGGAAGCATGCTGTTGCCGTTGAGACAGCCATGCGCGCATGTGCGGCTCGTTATGGCGAGGCCGATGCCGACAAAGACGAATGGGGCATTGTCGGACTGCTGCACGACTTTGATTACGAGATGTTTCCGGCGCCAGACCAACATCCCTTTACGGGAGCGAACATTCTCTGCGGTCGTGGTTACCCGGAACGAATCATCCGTGCAATTCTTGGTCATGCTACTTACACTGGAGTGCCGCGTGATACACCAATGGCGCGAGCACTCTTCGCCACCGACGAGCTTTGCGGTTTTCTGGTAGCGTGTGCACTAGTGCGACCGACCAGGAGTCTCGATGATCTCGAAGTTGCTTCGGTAAAAAAGAAACTTAAGGACAAAGCGTTTGCTCGTTCCGTCAATCGTGAAGATATTAGGCTTGGTGTCGAGGAGTTAGGAGTTGAGGCAGACGAGCATATTCGATTTGTGATTGATGCTTTGCGACCGGTGCAAAGGGAAATCGGTCTCAATCCAATCGGGCCAATCGAAGGTGCTTAGCCGGAGTTGCGCGGAGTGGGTACCGGTTCAGGCAAGACACGCGCTGAGCGAGAAGTGACCAGCACTGCAGCGGTGAAGGCTCCCAGCGTCAATAACAGAGTCAGCAAGGCCGTTAATGCGGCTTGAAGGCGACGGCGACGGGCGGTGTGCCGGTAAACGAAGATGGTGCTCCAAACTATTGCGCCCGCTGGGGCTAAAAACGTGGCCAGCACCAGCCATCCCGGTTTGTTGAGTGGCTCCAGCGACGAGAAAACGAAGAGTACAATCGCGATCGAAATGCCCGCACCGACGAGGGCGGCAAGTGCTGAAACGATCAGGACCAACTTCAAGCGCATGGATTACCTTGAGGAGTTCACTTTGAATAAACTACGGGTAAACGCGGTTGCCAAGGATACCACACGCGTCGAGGAATTTAGGGGCCAACCTGCGCCTCCTACCCGCCTGCTGAATTGAGCAAGTGGGTTGGTCCAGGTCCGCAACGAACTAGCACATGTTAACCAGAAGCGCCTTAATCTACCTTTCACAGCATGAGGGCTTGAAAGATTTTGCCACTCGTTTCAAACCGTTCAAGAAGTTAACAACTCGTTTTGTAGCCGGTGAAGACATCGACGAAGCTGTCGAGGCGATTCGCAAGATAAACGCCCTCGGCTGTAGCGCTTCGTTCGACCACCTCAACGAGTCCGTTAGCCGTCCGGACGAGACGATATCGGAAGTTGAGGAATACCTCCACATCCTTGAACAGATCGATGCCACGGGAATCAACTCGAATGCCTCGATCAAGCTGTCACAGTTCGGGCTCGAGATAGATCCGGAGCTTGCTTACAGAAACGCTCGCACCGTGGTTGCAGAGGCCGCGCGGCGCAGCAACTTCGTCCGCGTCGATATGGAAGGCTCAGCCGTTACTCAAAAGACAATTGATATCTTCAAGAGACTTCGCGCGGAGTTTGGCTTGAACGATGTCGGCATCGTGCTCCAGTCTTACTTGTACCGGACTTATGAAGACGCGCAGGAACTTTTGAAGATTCCTGCGCGCATACGTATATGCAAGGGCGCCTACAGTGAGCCACCGGAAGTTGCATATCCGGAAAAGAAAGATACGGACGAGAATTATGTTCGCGTGATGAAGCTTTTGCTCTCGAGCGGTGTGTATCACGGCATCGCGACGCATGATCCAAAGATGATCGAAGCCACTATTCAGTTCGTACAGCAGGAGGGAATCAGCAAGGAAGCTTTCGAGTTTCAAATGCTTTACGGCGTGCGGCGAGATCTGCAAACGCAACTCGCGCGAGATGGCTATAATATGCGCGTGTATGTTCCGTACGGGAAGCACTGGTACCCGTATTTTATGAGACGGCTCGCGGAGCGACCCGCCAATATCTGGTTCGTCACGAAGAATTTATTCAAGGGCTGACGTAGCACAGACTTCAGTCTGTGTGCCGTGATCCTTAGGGTCGACGCTCAGGGCTTGAGTCTCATGTTGCTCGAGCGATTGACGGTAGCGAGTTTTTGATGGAATGCTGAACGCAGACTGAAGTCTACGC
>Ga0134125_10003782_pt1 | contig 17430 bp, 16 predicted proteins | sample KB31751_FD_96464 | JGI IMG/M metagenome (GOLD analysis project Ga0134125, IMG submission 96464) | Terrestrial soil microbial communities with excess Nitrogen fertilizer from Kellogg Biological Station, Michigan, USA - KB3-175-1 | ecosystem: Environmental > Terrestrial > Soil > Unclassified ...
AGGCGGTGTGGATGGTATGGCGGCTCAGGTGGCTCGCGCTCACGGGGCGCATCAAGAAGTGAGCGAACGCGAGTTCTTCAAGATGTCCGGCTCCGGGAACGACTTCGTGGTGTTCGACGCCCGTGTGGAGCCGGCAGGTCGGCTGGCCACACCTCAGGTAATACGTGAAGTCTGCGCGCGCGGCACTGGTGTTGGAGCGGACGGCATGGTGTTCATCGAGCCGTCGTCGGTGGCCGACGCGCAATTCCGCATGCGCTACTTCAATAGCGACGGATCCGTGGCTGAGATGTGCGGCAACGCCTCGTTGTGCGTGACCAGCCTGGCAGCCACGCTCGGGGCGGGGAGCGCGTCCGGCATGCGATTCGAGACCGACTCGGGGATCGCGTCCTCGCGCATATCGGGCGGCATGCCTGAGGTGGATCTATGGCCGGTGACCGACGTGCGTCCAGCGGCCGGCATTGGCGCCGAGCCGGGCGAGAAGCGGATTGGCTATGCCGTCGTTGGCAACCCGCACGTGGTGATCCTGCGCGACGAGCTGGAGACGCTCGAGATCGTTCGCCGAGGGAGGGCGATCCGGCTGCACGAGTACGTGCGAGCAGGGGGCGGCGCCAACGCGAACTTCGTGGCGCGCCGAGCCGACGGTGGGTTCGACATCCGGACGTACGAGCGCGGCGTGGAAGACGAGACGCTGGCGTGTGGCACTGGGTCTGTCTCCACGGCGATTTTGCTTGCCGAGTGGGTGGAGGCCGGGTTGGAGACGACGCTCAGGACCAGGTCCGGGCGGGAAATTACGATCAAGCTGCGCCGAGAGGGGAGCGCCTGGCTGCCGACGCTGCGCGGCGAGGGCCGGATCGTATTCAAAGGCCAGCTGCCGGTTGACTGACGCGATACTGTCGCGGAAAGCATTTCGCGACAGTTGGGCGACAGTCAGGAGTCTCCATCGGCGTTAAGGCTCGTACCAGGCCAGCAACACAGTTTCTACGAAGTTGCAGCGGAGTGCGCCACAGGCTGAGATGGCCAGCTGGCGACAGTTGCGAGGGAGAGGCTCCGGAGCCGCCCAAGGACCCGCCCAGAGTGGATTTCCACAGTTTCCCACGCGGCTAGTTTACATAACATATCTTATACGAACTAGACATTGGAACCAAAGAACAGGGCGGCTCGATCCTATCGGCCGCCCTGTCGCTCACCTGCTGACGCGTGAAGATGCCTGGGACGCGAGCCGACACACGATGGGTCAGCGATGCGTCCAGCTTCCCGTTAGGTCAGCCGGCCTTCACAGCCTTCGCTTGCAGCTCGCCCAACCGCACACGCGCTTCCGCCGCCGCCGGGCTCGTGGGATCTGCCGCCAGCTTCGACCAGATCTTTTCCGCCTCGGCCTTCTTACCACCCGCTGTCAGCGCGCGCGCTGCGTTGGCCAGGTACGAGTCGCGATCGCTCTTGCCGACGGCCATGTCCGCGGCCTTCTGATATGCGCCCGCCGCGTCATCGAACTTGTTCTGCTGCTCGTAGCCGGCGCCCATGAGATTGTACGCCGAAGCCTCGATGAACTTTGGCTTGGTCGCGATCAGCTTCTGCAGATTGTCGATGCCTTGCGCGTACTTGCCGGCGTCGTAATACGTCTGCGACAACAGCAGCTGGGCCTGTCGACCCGACTCCGTGGACCCGTAACGGTTCACAATTCGCTCGAGGTCACTCTGCGCAAGTGCTGAGTTCCCAGCACCTAACGCCTGCTCTGCCTGCACGAGCGCCGAGGAGGCGTTGCGAGCCTGCGCCTGTTGCGATTTCACATAGAGGAACGCCAAGCCAACTGCGACCACGATCACGCCGGCCGCGATCGAGAGCGACTTGCTGTGCAGCAACGCCCACTCCTTCAAGTCCTCTGCGCGTTCTTCCAAATCGGGTCGTGCTGCGGCACCGGTCTTGGTCATTCGATCTCTCGTGGCGCGAAAATGGGTTGGCGAGCGAAAATCGCTGTGACGACGGTCTGTCGACCAGTGCCCCTGGGGTGACTCGAACACCCGGCCAACGGTTTAGGAAACCGCTGCTCTATCCACCTGAGCTACAGGGGCACAGGACTTCAATTTAGCTATACAAAGAATGCATTGCCGTTCAAAGATTTCAGCCGGCGCGAAAGCGTGAACATAGGCTGCGGCGAAGGCAATCAAGATCCGACGCTTTGGCGAGGGGAAGGTCGGGCAAGCCAGACGGACTAATTCCATACGGCAGCAACATTCAAGGCAGCAATCCGCCTGCCTTGCTCACGCCCCGCGCGAGCCGCACCGTCCTGAACTTTCGGATCCAGCAAATTCCCGCCAACCGCCGCAAATGCCGCTTCCGTAGCGTCGTCCGGACGTACCGTTACGACCTGCGAGCCGCTACGCTCCAGCCGTTCCACGGCAGCGTCGAGCGACACAACGCACGTCGACGGAAATCCCGCCTTGAGCGTGAGAATCAGGACCCGCTCGAAGCCCATTGCCAGGTCCGCGTTGTCGGTGGAATAAACACCGCCATCCATGTAACGATGGCCCTCAATCGTGATCGCCGGTGACATCCCCGGAGCAGCGCCGCTGGCAGCGACGGCATCGCGCAGAGGAACGCCGCTGGATCGGTCGAATGCTCTCCGTTCCCCGGTCTCTGTATCAACGGCAACAGCCAGCACTCTTTGCACAGGCCACGCATCGACAAGGAGCCGAGAAGCAACTTCTTTCAATGTGTCGGCTTCGGATACAGTTGGCGCGTTCACGGCCAAGCTTCCCATCCGCTTCAAGAATCCGATGTCGCCCCCGTCTCCTTCCTTCGCACGAACGTAGTCCGCTTTGAGCTTCTTGAAGTCGACCTTGACGGCGACGCCCCCCACCGGCTGGGGCTGAAGCTGCCGTTCGAACAATTCTTCCAGTCCTTGTCCAGAAGTGATCTGCGCCGCCACGCGGGATCCGGCGGAGGTGCCGACAAAAAGATCTGCGTTCCGAATGTCGATGCCCTGATCAGCCAGACCCGCAATCACTCCCGTCGCCCATGAACTTGCCGCGGGGCCACCCGCTCCGAGAATCAGGGCGCGCCGGATCATGACTTCTTCGCCTTGATCGCCAGCGGATCGGCATGACGATGGATGAGCTTCCATTGTTTGCCTTCGCGACGGAAGATCTCCGTGACCCGCAGATTGACGCCGACGGCGTCCTTCGTTCCTCGCATGCGCACGCTCCCGGTCTGAAAGCCCACCCAGTATGCAAGGTCGCTGCCGGCTTCCATATTCGATTATCTGCCTACCCCAGAACAACATAATCGCACAGGGAAATACACAGTGGATCTGCGGGGGCGGTTTAGGAAACCGCTGCTCTATCCACCTGAGCTACAGGGGCACAGCACCACAATCTAGCAGCGACGTGCGCGTCGTGCGCAGGTCTCTCTTCAGCGAAAAATGAGAAAGGTGTTATCTTCTCTCCGCGCCATCGCCAAAGGAAGTAGCATCTAAAGTGTCTGCCGTCATCGAGCAGCTCCGCGCGGTCATCAACGAGCGCTACGTGGTCGAGCGCGAGATCGGGCACGGTGGCATGGCCATCGTGTACCTGGCGCGCGACCTGAAGCTCAACCGGCCGGTGGCGATCAAGGTCCTCAACACCGACGTCTCGGTGGTGTTGGGCGCCGAGCGGTTCAAGCGAGAAATCCAGGTCACTACCCTGCTCAGCCACCCGAACGTCCTGCCGATTTACGACTCGGGACTGGCTGGAAACTCCCTGTACTACGTGATGCAGTACGTGGAAGGGGAATCGCTGCGCGCGCGTCTCGACCGCGAGCGGTGTCTGCCGATCGCCGACGCCATCCGCATTACCTGCGAGATCGCGTCCGCCCTCGAGCAGGCCCACGCGCACGGGATCATTCACCGCGACATCAAGCCGGAGAACATCCTCCTCGACGGCGACCAAGCGATGCTGTCCGACTTCGGCATCGCCCACGCGATGACCGATGCCGGCGAGCAGCGGCTCACGCAAACCGGGATGTCGTTAGGCACGCCGACCTACATGAGCCCCGAGCAGGCCACGGCCGAGCGCACGATCGACGGCCGGAGCGATGTCTACAGTCTGGCGTGCGTCACCTACGAGATGCTCGGCGGCCAGCCGCCGTTCACCGGACCCACCGCGCAGGCCATCATCGCGCGTCACACGCTCGAGAATGTCCCGTCGCTCACGATCATCCGGAACACCGTTCCGCCCGAGATCGAAGCAGTGCTGGTGAAGGCGCTCGCCAAGGTGCCGGCCGATCGCTACGCCAGCGCGGGAGAGTTTGCCGACGCGCTGCGGCATCCCGAGACGCAAGCCTATCTCGTGGCATCGCCGCCCAAACGGCACGGATCCCGCCGCTTGGCGCGCTGGCAGAAGGTTGCGTTAGGCGCAGGCACGGTGGCGGTCGTTGCCGCCGGCGGCTACGCCGCCTGGCGAAACCGGCCGGGCGTGGTGTCGTCCGCCGGGACGCTGGCTGGCCCGGAGCCGAGCCACATCGCGGTGTTGTATTTCTCCGATGAGAGCAAGAACCGGACACTCGGCTACCTCGCCACGGGCCTCACCGACGCGTTGATCGATCGCCTGTCAGCGATTCCGCAACTCCAGGTCTCGTCTCGCAATGCGTCGGCGCTGTTCGAGAGCGGGAACGTGCCCCTGGACAGCATTGCGCGCGCGCTCAACGTCGGCACGCTCGTGGACGGAAGTGTCGAGCAGCACGGCGACAAGATCAGTGTCACGGTGAAGCTGGACGACGCCAGCGGCAGCGACTTTCGACGGACGACGTTCGACGTGCCGATCGCGGCGCCGCTCGCGCTCGAGGACACGCTCGCGACTCGCGTCGCGATGTTCCTGCGCGAACGACTCGGCCAGGAAGTGAACCTGCGCGCGGAACGGGCTGGTACGGCCATACCCGCCGCGTGGACGATGCTGCAGCGGGCCAAGCTCCTGACCAAAGTGGGCGATAGTGCGCGGACCGCCAATGACACGGCGGACATGCTGCTCAACTTTGCGCGTGCGGATTCGATCCTGGCCAGCGCCCAGAATGTCGATCCCAAGTGGGCCGCGGTCCCGATCCTCCGCGGCAGCATCGCCTACCGCACGTCACGCTTCTACTCCGGCGATCAGCTGCGCGCCGGTGCATGGATCGACACGGGGCTCGCGCACGCCGCACGGGCCCTCGAGATCGCACCGCGCAACGCGGATGCCTTCGAGTTGCGGGGCAGTCTCCGCTACTGGCGCTGGCTCATGGCGACGGAGCCCGACCCGACGAAGGCACAGGCGTTGCTCGACGCGGCGCGAAAGGATCTCGAGACCGCCACGCAGATTTCGCCTAACGAGCCGGAAGCGTGGTCGATCCTCAGTCACCTGTACTATCAATACGACGACGTCGTGAGCGCGAAGCTCGCCGCCCGACGGGCGTACGATGAGGACGCATACTTGAGCGACGCAGATCTGGTCGTGTGGCGCCTCTTCACGACCTCGTACGACCTCGAGCAATTCCCCGACGCGATTCACTGGTGCGACGTCGGAGCCGGCCGCTTCCCCGCCAATCCGCGCTTCGTGGAATGTAAGCTCTGGCTGATGGCGACGACCGCGGTCACGCCTAACGTAGCCAACGCGTGGGCCATGGCGGACTCGTTGGTCAAGCTCTCGGCGGCCCCCGACCGGCCCTACGAGCGCCTCAACGGAACGGCCATGGTCGCTGGTGCGATCGCGCGGGCGGGACTCAAGGACAGCGCCGCGCACATGCTCGATCGGCTGGATGACCGCGCCGACGTCGATCCGACCAAGGACGTCACGCAAACGATCGCCATGACTTGGGTGGTGCTGGGCAACACGGACAAGGCGATCAAGGCGCTCGCACTGTACCTCAGCGCGAACCCAGCGCGCGCTGTCGGATTCGATGACGAACACAGCTGGGAGTGGCGGAGCATTCACGACGATCCCCGCTTTCAAGCGCTGGTGGTGAAGCCCAAGAAGTAGGACGGTTAGGCAATGACTGCCGACGCCGGATGCCCTCGTACCAGGTACACGCCCATGCGACGCCGACATTCCTCGATTCTGCTCTGTTTCTCTGCCCTGTGCTGGCTGGCCGCGTGCTCCAAGGACGCGTCGCCACTGCCCAGCGAGCCCGCCGCACCCACCATCCCGCCGAGCGCCGAACGCATCATCCCACCGGGCTGCCAGACCATCACCGAACGGCAGATCTCGAACCTGTTTTCGACGCCAAAGGACCGCGCCATCGTCACCGTCGGATACGTGGCCGTGCTTCTCGACGTCGCCACCGGACACAAGACGGCGGCGATCAACGACATGTTCAAGCTGTGGGCCTTCACGCTCAAGACCTACTACGCAGGCAACCTCCAGGGCGGACAATCGACCGCCACCCAGAACGCGACGCTCGCGTTCGGACAGGCGCTCTACTGCGTCGTTGGGCTCGACGGCTCTGGCCTAACGCTCGCCAACACCACGCTCGATCCTGACAACGTCGTGCAGGTCGTGTTTCCCTCTTCTACCGACCAGACGGTGGTCACGGGGAGCCAGGAAGGCGGTGTGATGATTCCTGGAGGCACGCTGTCGCAGCCGGTGACCATCTCGGTGACCCTGATCGACGGCACCTTCACCTTCCCCGCCGGTCCGCTCAACACTAAGCTCGATCAGTACGGTCCGTTCTTCGAGTTCACGGTGGTCCCGGCGCAGACGTTCGCCAAGCCGGTGGTCGCGGCGGCCTGCATTGCGACGCCGAGTGGCGGAACTCCGCCGCCGAGTGTGGACATCGCACACAACGTTGGCACGGGCATCGAGATCCTTCCGACGATTCCGGTTTCCTTCCTGACGTGCAACGGGAGCGCGTTTGCCCCGACGCGCAGCGTGTTCCAGTTGGCGCAGGACAAGCACTATGGCAAGGCGTTGAAGCGGCTGGGATCGCTCGTCACGGACTTCTTCACGCCCACGGCGTTGTACGCATCGTCGGGCGGCCGAGGCGGCCTAACCAAGTCGTTCAGCCCGTTCGGGGGCGTGGATACGGCCGTCGTCGTGCAATTGCCGGCGAGCTTCCCGTCGCAGCCGCAGACGGCACCAGCGGGCTCCCCCGTCGCGTCGCCGCCTTCGGTGCTCGTGCAGACTACGACTGGCCATACGCCGCTCGGCGGCGCATCGGTCACGTTCGCGATCACGGCCGGCGGCGGCAGCTTTGGTCCCGCCTCGAGCTCGGCCGCGGTGACGTCGACCACGGTCACCACCGACAACACCACCGGCCTCGCCACCGTGCCTAACTGGACACTCGGCGTCGGGCCCGCGAATACCGCGACCGCCAACGCGAGCATCACGCTGCCCGGCAGCATCTCGGGATTGGCGACCGCCGGCGCCGGAATCAGTCTGTCCGGAAATCCGGTGACGTTCAGCGCGACGAGCACGGACCTGATTCCCTACCAGGGCACGGGTTACGTCTACCTGTCCGGTGTTGCCAATGTCGCCCAGGGCTTCGAGCAGCCGGGCTTTGCGGCCACTGCGCAAAACGGCTGGCAAACGGGAGCCGGGGCATTCGGAAGCGCGAACCTCGGTGCGTCGTGCCAGTCGCTCGTCGCGACCGTCGCGACTCCGTGGCCTAACGTCCCGCCGCCCACCGACATGCTGCTCCGGCACAGCTTCACGTTGCCGGCATGGTGGAGCGCTGGACTCACGTTTGGAATCGCGATCGATAACGACTTCCAGTTGTTCGTGGACGGCGTGAATGTGACTCCGACCACGTCTCCGGCCTTCGACCCGAACAGCGGGTTCGTCAAACACGAGGGCTGCGCGACGCAGGACAGCTTCCTCGTTCCGCTCACGGTCGCGGGCGGGTCACACGTGCTGGCGATTCGTGCACGCGATCGTGGCACGGCGGCGTACGTGGACGCCCGGCTCAGCGTCACGCATTGAGTTAGGCAAACCGGTCGGCAGGACAATTCGGCCCGGCGGTGGGTTCACCGCCGGGCCGAATCGTTCGTGGCACGCAGACGAGATCAGTACGCGAGGAGCGACTCGATGCGACGCGAGGCGAGCGCCTGGACGCCCGGCAGGAACGTGAGCGCCATGAGAAAGCTGCAGCCGACGACGCGCGCGCCGGTGCGTTCCACGAGCTCGCACGTGGCGCGCGCCGTCCCTCCGGTGGCCAACACGTCGTCCACGATCAGCGCACGATCGCCGGGACCCAGAGCGTCGCGGTGCATCTCGAGCGCGTCGGTGCCGTACTCGAGCGCGTACTGGACGCGCTCCACCGTGTGCGGCAGCTTCCCCGGCTTCCGCACCGGCACGAACGCCGCCCGCAGGTGCTGCGCGACCGGGGCGCCGAGTATGAAGCCGCGGCTCTCGATGCCAATGACGTGCGTGATGTGGTCAGCCGCGAACGGCGCCGCCATCGCCTCGGTGGTGTGATGGAAGAGGCCCGCGTCGAGTAACACCGGTGTGATGTCTTTGAAGACGATGCCCGGCGTGGGGAAATCCGGGATGTCGCGTATGCTCCGACGCAGCTCCGCCACGAGCGCGCTCGACCGGCCGGTATCCATCAGACGGCCCGGCTCACCGGCGGATCTCGAACGGACGCGCCAGTGCTTCGCCGTCGCCTAACGGATCGCGCGACACGCCGGCCACCGACGCGTGGCCCGGTCCGCGCTCCATGGCCGCCGCGAATTGCTCCACGCGGTCGTCCTCGCCGCTCACCGCGATCTCCACGCTGCCATCCTCACGGTTTCTGACCCATCCTGCCACACCCAAGCGCTGCGCCGTCTCGCGCGCGAACCATCGGAAGCCGACGCCCTGCACCGCACCGCGCACCACCAGGCGCAGTTGGAGCATTCACGCGCGCGGCGCGGCCGCGACGCGCAGCAAGGCGGCGAGCGTGAGCGCGAGGGCGCTCTCGTCGCTCTTGGCGAGCGCGACGTCCGCGGGCAACGGCACGTCGCCGGCGCGGACGCGCTGCGCGATCCGCTCGAGCGCCGTGGCTACGGCATCGGGCACGCCCGGTCGACCGCCCACCGACAGCGGCCACCCTTCGGCGCTCGCCGCCAGCTCGTGCGACCGGTCGGCCTCGCCGGTGGCCGGCACGCCCCGGGCCGGTGTCGGCGCGCGCAGACCGGAGTCGGGCCACGCCAACGCGGCGGCCAGCTCGTCGGGCGGCGGCGACGGCGGCGCGAAATTCCATCCATCGTTAGGCTGCGTCGGCCGATCATCGTCGGTGACGGCGCGGCTGGCGCGCGGCGTCGCCCACCGCGGCACCGTCTCGTTAGGCGCAGGCGCCGAGAACGCGTCGGCGAGCGCTTCCTCGGCGTCGTCGGCCGTCGACGGCTCGGGTGACGGCGCGGGCTCGGGCACGGGCGCCGGCGCGAACACCGACCGCACGACCGGCTCGGGCTCGGCCTCGGGCGCCGACGCCGCGAGGGGCGCAGGCTCGGGGGTCGGCTCAGCGTCAGATGCCGAATGCACCGGATCCGACGGCATGTCCTCGAGCCATGACGGCATCGGCATCGCCTCGTGCGACCGCTCGATGGCATCCAACATCGGTTGGGTGTCTTGGTCCATCGACGGCGGCGCGGCGGTCTCCGCCTCGTTCCGTTCGCCGGCGGCCGGCGCCATGCCTAACGGCCTGGCGGCGTCGACATCGCGCGGCGTCTCGTGCGCCTGCATCGGCTCGGTGGCCCAGAAGCTTTCGACCTCGAGGCGCGAGTCGCCGGTAGGCGGCTCGAACGTCACCTCGGTGCGCTCGATCTCGATCGAGCCGGCGGCGTCGGCGGAGGCCGGAGGCGCGCTACGCTCCAGCAGACGGGAAGCGTCGTCGAACAGCTGGAAATCCTGCACCGCTGCCTGGTCGCCGGTGGCGCGGAGCGCGATCGGTGCCTGCTCGAACTGCTCGATCACGAACGCATCGCCGCCCTGCGGCGGCGCCGGCTCTTGGGACGCGGGGTCGCGCGGCAGCTCTGCGTTAGGCAGGTCGGGCGGCGCATCGAACGTGGCGGAAGGCTCGGACGCGGGGGCGTCCGGCTCGAACGCGGCCGCCTCGGGCGCCGATGGCATCGACTCGAAAGCCGGGGCCGCCGCGGGCGTCTCCGAGGGCGCGGCTGCGATCTCGGTCGCCGGCGCCGGGATCAGCGGCGCCGAGAACGGCGTCGCGCGTCGGGGTGCGAGCGGGGCTGCGAGGGGGGTCGCGGGCGGCGTCGCGGGACGCTGCTTCTGCACCCCCGGCGGCGTGAACAACTGCGACGCACGACGCGGCGGCGGCGTGGCCGTTCCCGACTGCGCCGGCGTCGTTGGACGCGTGGTGCGCGGGGCAAAGAACGGCGGCAATGCCGCGCTGCGTCGCTGCTGTTTTTGCGTCTCGTCCGGCTGATCGGGCATCGACTCTCCCGAAAGGAGGGAAAATATAGCGCGCCAGTCGGTGCCGGCGTCAATGCATCGCAGGTGCGCGTCGCGTTCCAGGCGGCGATCGCGCGGTGAACTCATCAAGCTCGGCGCCTATGCCGGCCAGCCGTGCATCCCCACGAGCGGGACGAATCGCGCGGGCCCCATGTCACGCCGTTCGACCGTCTCCCCGCGTCTTGTGATGAGCATCAGGCGCTGCTCTTCCCGATCACCTAAGGGAATCAGCAGCCGACCGCCCTCCGCAAGCTGTTCGACGAGCGGCGGCGGCTCGCTCGGCGCGCCCGCGGTCACGAGGATCGCATCGAACGGACTGTACTCGCGCCAGCCGAGTGTGCCGTCGCCGGTCAAGAGCGAGACGTTGCGCGCTCCCGAGTCGCGGATCGCGTCGCGCGCGCGCTCGAGGAGACCGCCCATGCGCTCGATCGAGAAGACCTGACTCGACAGGTGCGACAACAAAACAGTTTGGTATCCAGATCCGGTTCCGATTTCGAGCACGCGTTCGGATCCGGTGAGGCGCAGCGCCTCGAGATATCGCGCGTGCGTCGACGGCTGCGAAATGGTTTGGCCGTTGCCGATCGGGAGCGCGCTGTCTTCGTAGGCGCGGTGTCGCATGCCGGTGGGCACGAAGAGGTGGCGCGGCGTCTGGTCGAATGCGCGCAGCACGTTGAGGTCGCCGATGCCGCCGTCGTGGAGGGACTCGACGAGCCGGCGGCGGGCGCCGCTCAACTGGTTCAGGGCAGTTCCATCCACCACGAGGTTGCGTCCTCCAGCATGCGCGTGTGGGTCAGGTCGAGGGTGAGCGGCGTGACCGAGATGAAACCGTCGTTGACGGCGCGAAAATCGGAATCGTCGGCGCCGCTCCACTCGGCCGAGCCGCCGCCGATCCAGAAGATCTCGCGGCCGCGGGGGTCGTGCATGCGGACGAGGGAGTCGGAGTAGACGCGTCTGCCCAACCGTGTTAGGCGTACGCCCTTGATCTGGCCGGCCGCCAGCGGCGGCAGGTTGATGTTGAGGAGCGTGTCGCGCGGGATGTTCTCGAGGTGCAGCAGGTGGCCCAACAACTTGGACACGACGTCCACCTGATCGGCCAGCAGCGCCGGATCGGCCTTGAGCTCGCCGCCGGCGAACGACAGCGCCATGGCCGGGATGCCTAACGTCACCCCTTCCATGGCCGCGGCGACGGTGCCCGAGTAGAGCACGTCCTCGCCCATGTTGTGGCCGTGGTTGATGCCGCTGAGCACGAAGTCCGGGCGGTCTGGCATGAGCGCCTCCACGGCGAGCATCACGCAGTCGGTGGGCGTGCCGTCCACCTGCCAGCGCAGCTCGCCGCGTTTCACGGGGCGGATCGGGTGGTGGAGCGTGAGCGAATGGCTGGTGGCGCTCTGCTCGCGGTCCGGCGCCACGATCGTCACTTCGCCTAACGGAGCGGCCGCCTTGGCCAGGCACTCGAGGCCGACCGCGAGAATGCCGTCATCGTTGGTACACAACAGCCGCATCAGTGCAGCGCTCCCGACCGGTGCCGCCAGATGGTGCGCACCACGCGTGCCGTGTCGCGCAGGGTGCGGAAATGACTCGGCGCGCCGTACGTCGTGGGCACCGGGATGGCGACAATCCTGAAGCCGGCGTGCGCGGCGCGGATGAGGAACTCCGTCTCGAATTCGTATCGGTCGCCGGACGCGTGGACGCGCTCGAGCACCGCGCGGCGCATGGCGCGGAAGCCGCTCTGCGCGTCCGGTACCGGGGCGTGGACGATCGCGCCCACCGCCGCGCTCGCGAGTGCGTTGGTCACTCGGCGCCCAACGGGCATTCTGCCTGAGCGGACGCGAGACCCGACCGCCAGGTCCGCGTCGTCGAGCGCGGCCACAAGGCGCGGCGCGCAGGCCGGATCATGCTGTCCGTCGGCATCGAGCGTCACCACCGCTCGTGCGCCCTGCGCGAGCGCCGCGCTGGCGCCGGCGCGCAACGCCGCGCCCTTGCCGCGGTTGCGCTCGAAGCGCATCACCGTGTCGGCGTGGGCGCGGGCCACGGCGTGCGTGTCATCGCGCGAGCCGTCGTCCACCACGATGATCGACGCGCCGGCGAGCGCATCGCGCAGCGCGGCGATCACGGCCGCCAGGCTCGGCGCCGCGTCGAGCGCGGGGATCACGCACGCCAGCGGCATGATCACCGGCCGCGACCTCCCCCGCCGGATGGCTTGGGTGATGGCTCGGCCGGCTCGACCGCGCCGTCGCCGCCTAACAGGCTTAACACCTCGCGCAGCTCCTGCTCCATCGTCTCGATGGTCTGGAGATCGAGCGCCGTGCGCGCGGCGGGGCGCAGCTCGCCTTTGCGGCGGTGCTGGTCGACTTTCTGGCGCGCGCCGTCGATCGTGTACTTCTCGGTGTACAGCAGATGCTTGACGAGCATGATCAACTCGATCTCGCGGCGCTGGTAGACCCGATTGCCGGAGCGGTTCTTGGCCGGGCTCAAGAACCGGAACTGGCTCTCCCAGTAGCGCAGCACGTGCGGTTTGAGGCCGGTCAGATCGCACACTTCGCCGATCGAGAAAAACTCCTGCACCGGGTCGCGGGCGTGCCCGTGCGCATTCGAGTGTGCGGGACGCGGGGATTGTGGGGAGGGGCTCATGAGTCGACCTCCGCGCGGAGCTCGCGCGACATCAGTTCGGCGATCGCATCGCGCGGAGGATGCCGCTCGAACAGAATGCGATACACCGCGGCCACGATCGGCATCTCGATTGCTTCGCGCGCCGCCAGCGCGTGCGCGCTCTGGGTGGTCACGACGCCTTCGGCGACGGTCTCGCGCGTCGCCAGCACATCGTCGAGCGGCGCCCCGCTGGCCAGGTCGATCCCCAGCGCACGGTTCCGGCTCAGACTGCCGGTGCACGTGAGCACGAGGTCGCCCATGCCGGCCAGGCCGGCGAACGTGCGCGGCGACGCGCCCATGGCCACGCCTAACCGGGAAATCTCGGCCAGCCCGCGCGTGATGAGCGCCGCGCGCGGATTGAAGCCCAGCCCCAAGCCCTCGGCCAGGCCGGTGCCGACCGCAATCACGTTCTTGAGCGCGCCGCCGATCTCGACGCCCGTCACGTCGTCGTGCGTGTAGACACGGAAGGTGTCGCTGCTGAAGGCGCGTTGGGCGAGCCGGGCCGCGGTTGCGTGTGCCGACGCCGCGACCACCGCCGTGGGCTGACCGGCGGCGACTTCGGCGGCGAAGCTCGGACCCGACAGCGCGACCACCGGACGGTCCGGCAGCTCCTCCCGGACGACGTCGCTCATGACGGCGAGCGTGCCCCGCTCGATGCCCTTGGTGGCGACGACGAGCGTCGCATCCGCCGATACGTCGTGCGGCGCCTGGCGCAGCACGTTGCGCAGCACGTGCGATGGCGTCACGTACACCACCAGCGACGCGCCGCCCGCCGCTTCGCCTAACGAGGTGGTGGCCCGCACGCGCGGGCTCAGCGCCGCGCCGGGCAGGAACCGCGGATTGGTGTGGCGCGCGTTCACCGCATCCACCACGTCGGGCTCATAGGCCCACAGTATCACATCGTGCCCGTTGCGGGCGAGGAGATCCGCCAGCGCCGTGCCCCATGCACCGGCCCCGATCACCGCGCAGCGCATCAGCTGCCCTCCGCCGGCCGACGCCCGACGCGGTGCTCTTCGCCGCGGCGCAAGCGGCCCAGGTTGGCCCGGTGCGTCCACGCCACGAACAGCGCCACCACCACGCCTAACGCGAAGACGGGCGTGCGCACGCCGTCCCAGAAGCCTAACGCAATCACCAGCACTACCGCGGCGCTGAGCGACGCCACCGACACGTACCGCCACACCCGGAGCACCGACGCCCAGGCCGCGATCGCCACGAGCGTTGGCACCGGCGCCAGCGCGAGGAACACCCCGCACCCCGTCGCCACCCCCTTCCCGCCCGACTTCCACAACAGATACGGCGTCCGCACGTGGCCGGCGATCGCCGCCAGTCCATACGCGAGCGCCCAGTACGGCGACGCCGACGTCGTCCATCGCGCGAAGTACATCGCCGGCACGAATCCCTTGGCGGCGTCGAGCAGCACCACCGCCGCGGCCGCGGGCGCGCCCAACACGCGATATACGTTCGTGGCGCCGAGGTTGCCCGAGCCGTGCCGGCGGAGATCGATGTTGCGCACGAGACGCCCGGCGACGTACGCCCACGGGATCCCGCCTAACAGATACGCCGCGAGAAGCCAGACGACCGGGCTCGCGCGCATTCAGGCGGCGCGTCTCCGCATCACCACGCGCAGCGGATTCCCCGTGAACTTCCACGCCTCGCGAAATCCGTTGTGCAGATACCGCACGTAGTGCTCCTCGACCAGCTCGGGATGATTCCCGAACACCGCGATCGTCGGCGGCGCCACTTGCACTTGCGTCGCGTACATCACTTTCACTTCGCGCCCCGCTGCCTGCGGCGGCTGCAGCCGCGCGACGAGCTCCTCCAGGCACGCGTTCACTTGCGACGTCGAGATGCGTTTCTGGCGCTCGGCGTCCACGTCCACCAATTGCTCGAGCACGCGCGTCACGCGCTGCCCGGTGGCGGCCGACGTGAAGAGAAACGGCACGAACCGGAGGTACGGCGCCTTCTCCTGCGACGCCTTCATGAATTTCGCGGAAGTCTTGTCGTCCTTCTCGACCAGGTCCCACTTGTTGGCGACCACGATCAAACCGGCGCCGCGCTCCCAGGCCATGGTCGCGATCTTGAGGTCCTGGTTCTCGATGCTCTCTTCGGCCGACGCATCGATCACCAGGATGCAGATATCGGCTCGTTCGATGGCGCGGCGCGAGCGCAGCGACGAATAGAACTCGACATCCTGCTTGGCGCGCGACTGCCGCCTGAGACCCGCGGTATCGATGAACACGATCGTGCGGCCGTGATACTGCATGGGCGTGTCGATCGCATCGCGGGTGGTGCCGGCCTCGGCCGCCACCACCAGGCGCTCCTCGCCTAACAAGCGATTGACCAGCGACGACTTGCCGACGTTAGGCCGCCCGATGACCGCCACGTTGAGCGCATCCGGCTGCTCGGGCTGGCCTTCCGGAAACCGCGCGACGATCGCGTCGAGGAGCTCGCCCGAGCCCTTGCCGTTGCGCGCCGACACCGGCACCGGTTCACCCGCGCCGAGGTGGTAGAACTCGTAGAAGTCGGCGGTAGCCGGGTCGTCGACTTTGTTGGCCACGAGAATCCACGGCTTGCCCGTGCCGCGCAGCAGCTCGACCACCCGCTGGTCCTGCGGGTGAAGGCCGGCGATCGCGTCTACCACCAGCAGCAGCAGGTCCGCTTCGTCGACGGCCTGCAGCACCTGGCGGCGGATCTCGACGTCGATCGGCACCGACCGGTCGTCCGTTAGGCCGCCGGTGTCGACGAGCCAGAACGAGCGCCCGCTCCACTCGGCCCGCGCGAAGTGACGGTCGCGCGTGGTACCGGCCTCGTCGCTCACGATGGCGTTGTCGCCGCCGACGAGCCGGTTGAACAGCGCCGACTTGCCGACGTTCGGCCGGCCGACCAGCGCGACGACGGGAATGTTCACCTGGGCGCCGCGACCATCAGGTCGTCGCGCGTGAGCACGTCGACGAAGTCGTACGACGGGTGCACCGGAATCGGCATGGCCTCACGCACGGTGTCGAACGGCGTGTCGTCGAGGAACAGGCCGTCGTCGTTGATCGTTTCGGCCGGAATCAGCGCGAAATCCAGATCCGTGCGGCCCGCAAGCGCGCGGCCGATGTCCGCGCCCACCAACAGACCCGCCGTGGTGGTGGTGGGCCCGAAGAGCGAGTTCTCCATGGGCAGGAGCTCGAACCGCGCGCCCGTGGCTTCCGTTAGGCGGTCGAGGAGATCGGGCATGATGCGGGGCGCCATGGCCGCGCCGGTCACGATGCCGATGCGCGTCCCGTCGAGACGCGGCAGCGTGCCCTCGCCGATCGCTTCGTCCACCCGCCGGCGCAGGTGCGCCACCGCGCCCACGCCGTTCTCGATCTGCGGGAACTCGCCGTAGTGCGACGCGTTCGGCAGCTCGCGCCCCGCCAACAAGTAGAGCTCGTCCGATCCGTACACCCACCGCTCGCCGCGCTCGGCCAGCGCCCGCGCTTCCCATCGCTCGACGTGCGCGATGAGCGCGTTGCTGGTGGGCACGTCCATCGACTGCCCGGTGTACAGATGCGAGAACTGCGTGAGGCCCACCGGCACCACGGCCACCGACAGCACCGCGTCGCCTAACGCCCACAGGTCGGCGAGCGACTGCTCGAGTACCGCGCCGTCGTTGAGCCCGGGCACGATCACCATCTGCCCGTGGAACTGAATGCCGCCCTCCGCCAGGCGCGTGAGCTGCTCGACGATGTTGGGCACCTTCGGATTGTTGAGCAGCACCTTCCGCGCTTCCCACGGCGTGGCATGCACCGACACGTAGAGCGGCGACAACCGGTACTCGAGGATGCGCGCCAGGTCCTTCTCTTTCACGTTGGACAGCGTCGCGAAGTTGCCGTAGGCGAACGAGAGCCGGTAGTCGTCGTCGCGCACGTAGAGCGATTTGCGCAAACCTGTAGGCAGCCCTTCGATGAAGCAGAACTCGCAGCGATTGGCGCAGCGTCGAATGCGGGGCGGCTCGAGCTCGAGTCCAAGCGGCTCGCCATCAGGACGCTCTACCTCGGCCACCAGCGGTTGGCCGCCGGGAAGCTTCGCTTCGATGACGAGCTCGTCGTCCGCCGAGAGGAATTCCCAGTCGAGAAAATCGTCGAGTACGCGGCCGTTCACCGTGAGCAACTCGGTGGCCGGCACGATGCCGATTTCGTCGGCGATGCTGCCTGGTGCGACGCGACTGACGCGAATCATGAACCCGGCTGTGTGCAGGAGGGGGAGACCGCCCTGTGCGGCCTCCCCCTTTGGGCGTGCGTTGGCGTTGGGCACGCATCACCGCACCAGGCGGTGCGGAGCCTGAAGTAAACTAGGAGATCACAGCCCGGAAAGCAAGATAAGGCTGATACTTCCGACTCGGGAGAAGCGCGCGCTCGAGGCGCGC
>Ga0134125_10003783_pt1 | contig 17423 bp, 14 predicted proteins | sample KB31751_FD_96464 | JGI IMG/M metagenome (GOLD analysis project Ga0134125, IMG submission 96464) | Terrestrial soil microbial communities with excess Nitrogen fertilizer from Kellogg Biological Station, Michigan, USA - KB3-175-1 | ecosystem: Environmental > Terrestrial > Soil > Unclassified ...
GAACCATTGGAGGGAAAAGATTTAAGCTCATTAAAAGTTTTGGGAAGTGTTGGCGAACCAATCAATGAAGAAGCGTGGCATTGGTATGATGAGTATGTAGGCAAAGGCCGTTGCCCGATCGTTGATACCTGGTGGCAAACAGAAACTGGCGGTATTATGATTTCTAATTTAGCAGGCGTTACTCCAGCCAAACCCAGTTGGGCTACCTTGCCTTTACCCGGAGTACAGCCGGTTTTGATAGACGAACATGGACAGGAAGCACACGAACGGGATGAAACTGGCTTGTTGAAAGGCAACCTGTGCATCAAAGCGCCGTGGCCGGGAATTTTAAGAACTACCTATGGCGATCATGAGCGCTGCCGCAAAAATTATTTTGCCACTTATCCGGGATTATATTTTACCGGAGACGGAGCATTGAAAGACGAAGAAGGAAATTACAGGATCACCGGCCGGGTGGATGATGTATTGAATGTCAGTGGCCATCGTATTGGTACTGCAGAAGTGGAGAATGCTATTAACATGCATACCAGTGTAGTAGAAAGCGCGGTAGTGGGTTTTCCGCATTCGATAAAAGGGCAGGCGATTTATGCTTTCGTTATTAATGAGAAGAAACCGCACGATGAAGAACTTGCGAAACAGGACATCCTTGAAACTGTTTCAAGAATCATCGGGCCGATTGCAAAGCCCGACAAAATTCAATTTGTAAGCGGCCTGCCAAAAACAAGAAGTGGAAAGATCATGCGTCGTATTCTTCGAAAAATTGCTGAAGGAGAAATGGAAAATCTGGGAGATACCACAACATTACTTGATCCCGCAATTGTCAATGAAATTAAAGAAAACAGGCTGTAAGAATGGGAATGATTTAAATTTTATGTTGCAGCTTTTTTGTTAATGATTCGATTTCAATTTGCTGGAAAGTAAGGCAGTTCCAAATCCAAGAATGGCAATCAGTGTAAATGACCACCGTAAGCTAATTGCCTGCGCAATAAAGCCAATTAACGGAGGCCCAATTAAAAAGCCGAGGAAACCAATCGTTGAAACTGCTGCTAAAGCCGCACCGGCGCTCATTGTGGTTGATTTTCCCGCCAGTCCATAAACAATCGGTACTACAGAAGAAACCCCAAAACCGACAAGAAAAAAGCCTGCAGTTGCTGTTAATAAATAAGGAAATATTACGGCAAGTAATAGCCCAGTTGTAATAACACTTCCACTTAGTTGCAGCATTCGTTTCACGCCGAATTTTGTGACAAGCGAATCGCCGACAAAACGACCCAAAGCCATGGTGCTGGTAAAAGCAACGTACCCAAGGGTGATTATTGAAGCGGGCGCTTTGACAATATTTTTAAAATAAACACCACTCCAGTCTGACATTGCTCCTTCATTTACCAAACAACAAAAAGCAATCATTCCCAACAGTAAGATCTTTTTGTCCGGCTTCACAAAAACTTTTTGCCGCTGCCGATGCCCGATATCATGAGGTAAAGTGAATTTATAAGATACAAATACGAGAATAATGGCTGCGGCAGCAACAATTGAAAAATGGATCGTCGGAGACAAGCCTCTTGACACAAAAAAGGTCCCAGTAACTGCACCGGTAAAACCAGCAAGGCTCCATAATCCGTGAAAAGAAGCCATTACTGATCTTCCATATAATGTTTCAACGCCGACAGCCTGTGTGTTCATCGCAATATTAATCAGGTTTCCCATTATTCCAAAAGAAAACAAAGAAATAACCAATTGCAAGACCGATGTTGAGGAAGCGAGCAGCAACAGGTTAGCAGGATAAAAAATGGAACCGATAATCATCATTGGCCTGCTTCCGAAACGCGATACCAGCCAGCCGGAAACAGGAAGACTGGTCATTAAGCCTGCAGGAAGTGCAAACAATACAGCGCCAAGTCCTGCATCCGACAAATGTAATTTTGCCTGGATTGCCGGTATGCGGCTAGCCCAGGTAGAAAATGTTAATCCTGCAATAAAGAAAAATATGCTTGTAGCGATCCTGTATTTTCTAAATAAGGTTTTTTTGTACGCTCCGTTGTCGTTCAATTGATTTTATTAAAGTGTAAAAGTAAGAATATTAAAGGCTGCCGTTTACTTTATAGCGTAATTAAAACGTTGGTAAGTCATTAAAGAAATCATCAATTTTTGCTTAAAAAGCCTAAATCATTTTCCAAATTATTTGTTTGTTTGTTGTAAAGCGCAGAATTACATTCTTTTGTTAAAACCTCAAGATCGTTTTTAAATCCCCTTTAAAAGCGCTTATTTTTTTACAGAATCTTCGTACCTTTGCGCCCTCTAAAATTAATATACAGAAATCAGGGGATATTGATCGAAACGTGAATGCAATTTCTGGTTAGATAAAGAAATAAATAATTAAATAACAAAAACAAAAACAAGCCAAATGGCCGATTTAAGATTTCAAAGAAATTTTGGTATTGCCGCTCATATTGATGCCGGCAAAACCACTACTACAGAGCGAATTCTGTATTATACAGGCGTAAACCATAAAATAGGTGAAGTGCATGATGGCGCTGCAACTATGGACTGGATGGCGCAGGAGCAGGAGCGTGGTATTACCATCACGTCAGCAGCTACCACCTGCTTCTGGAATTTCCCGCTTAACCAGGGTAAAAAAACTCCCGAGACTCATCAATATAAATTTAATATTATTGACACTCCGGGCCACGTGGATTTTACCGTGGAAGTAGAACGTTCTCTTCGCGTATTGGATGGGTTATTATCCTTGTTTTGCGCGGTGAGCGGGGTAGAACCTCAGAGCGAAACTGTATGGCGACAGGCTAACAAATATAAAGTACCGCGTATCGGCTTTGTAAATAAAATGGATCGTTCAGGTGCTGATTTTTTAAATGTGGTAAAACAGGTAAAAGAAATGCTGGGTGCCAAAGCGGTTCCTTTGCAATTACCCATCGGCGCTGAAGATAGTTTTAAAGGTGTGGTAGATCTGATCACGATGAAAGCGATTGTTTGGGATGATGCTACCCAGGGAATGACCTATCATGAAATTCCTATTCCGGAAGACATGAAAGACGATGTCGAAGAATGGAGGCAACACCTTGTAGAAGCAGTAGCAGAATATGACGAGAAATTATTGGAGAAATTTTTTGACGATCCTAATTCTATTACAGAAGATGAAATGCACGAAGCAATTCGTAAAGCAACCATCGATATTTCAATCATTCCGATGATGTGTGGTTCTTCTTTCAAAAATAAAGGAGTACAAGCCGCTTTGGATGCAATCGTTCGTTATCTTCCGGGGCCAATGGATATTCCACCGGTAAAAGGAATCAATCCGGATAATGGAAATGAAGAAATCCGGCATTCTGATCCGAAAGAACCATTCAGTGCATTGGCATTTAAAATTATGACCGATCCTTTTGTGGGACGTCTGGCTTTCTTCCGCGCATACAGTGGCCGTTTGGATTCAGGTTCTTATGTGTTGAATACCCGTACAGGAAAGAATGAAAGAATTTCAAGAATTATGCAGATGCATGCCAATAAACAAAATCCTGTAGATTTTATCCAGGCTGGTGATATTGGTGCGGCAGTTGGTTTTAAAGATATTAAAACTGGTGATACTTTATGCAATGAAAATCATCCGATCGTTTTGGAAGCAATGACTTTCCCGGAACCCGTTATTGCAATTGCAATCGAACCGAAAACGCAGGCGGACGTTGATAAAATGGGAATGGCGATTTCTAAACTTGTGGAAGAAGATCCGACACTTCGTGTAAATACAGACGAAGAAACCGGACAAACAATTCTTCGCGGAATGGGCGAGTTGCATTTGGAAATTATTATTGACCGTTTGAAACGCGAATTTAAAGTAGAGATCAATCAAGGTGCACCTCAGGTGGCTTATAAAGAAGCATTCAGAACTACTGTTGAACATCGTGAAGTACTGAAAAAACAAACCGGTGGACGTGGTAAATTTGCGGATATTGTTTTTGAAATCGGGCCTGCAGATGAAGAATTTTTGAAAGAAGATAAAGGTAACTTCCAGTTTGTAAATGGATTGTTTGGCGGTTCAATTCCTAAAGAATTTGTGCCGGCTATTCAGAAAGGTTTTGAAACTGCGATGACTACAGGTGTATTGGCAAGTTATCCGATGGAAAGCATGAAAGTGCGCGTATTTGATGGTTCATTCCACCAGGTTGACTCTGATGCTATGTCATTTGAACTTTGTGCCAAGCAAGGTTATCGTGAAGCAGGACGTAAAGCCAAACCTGTTTTACTTGAACCAATTATGAAAGTAGAAGTTCTTACTCCTGATCAATACATGGGTGATGTAACAGGTGACCTGAACCGTCGTCGCGGAATGTTGGAAGGAATGGATACAAAACATGGTGTTCAGGTAATCAAAGCAAAAGTTCCATTGAGCGAAATGTTTGGATATGTAACGCAGTTGCGTTCACTTACCAGTGGCCGTGCTACTTCTACCATGGAGTTCAGCCATTACGCTCCCGCTCCAAATAATATTGCGGAAGAAGTGGTTGCAAAACAGAAAGGAAAAATGAAAGTAGAAGATTAATTTGATTTTTAATAATTTAGAAGAAAGGCTGTTCTGAAAAGAATGGCCTTTTTTGTTTGTAATCCTTTATGATTTCATTCTAAAGTGAATGAAGAAATATTGCGGATTCTTATTTTTCTAAAAAATAATTCATGAGCAACATAAATATTGAGAATGCTTTTTTAACCAAAATTTCCGTTGAAATTCCCGATAGATGTGACAATGAATATAGAACTGCTGCTTGCCTTTTGTAAATTGCATAATGCGAATTCCAGGTTTGATTATTATACTTTGTTTATCTCTATCTGTCATAAGATGTTCTTCAAAGAAAGAACCTTCTAAGATGCAACAGGTATTGGGTTTACAAAAAATGAGCGACCTGGCAACAGCGGAATACGTGGTGACGAAAATCATCAAAGCCAATGATGATAATACATGGTATAAAATAGGCAACCGGAAAATCCTAATGACCTGTAAAGCCTCGCTGGCCGCGGGAATTGATCTTTCGAAATTAACTGATAAAGACGTTGATATTAATGGCGGAAATATCTCCATCACATTGCCACACGCCAAATTATTATACGTGGATATAAAGCCGGAAGATATCAAAACGGTTTACCAGGATGTGTCGCTTTTCAGAAATAATTTTTCAGCGCAGGAAAAAGATGAACTGGCAGCGCAGGCAGAGAAACAAATAAAAGCAAGCGCTGATTCATTAGGAATATTGGTAACTGCAGAAACGAATGCCACGCTTTTTATCAGTAATTTTTTGCAAAAAGAAGGATTTAAAAACATCAATATCAATTTTACATCAGCAAAAAGTTCATTACCATAAATGCGAAAAGTATTGCAAAAATATCTGCTGATTGTCGTAGCGGCATTGCTGATTATTTTTTTATTTCAAAAAATAAACTGGTTTCCTTCTTTCAAAAATATATTCCGCAGTAAACCAATAAATATTGAAGAAACGCCTGTCATTATTCAGCAAATAAATACTCTTGCACAACTGATTACTGTAACTTTTACAGATGAAGTGGTGATGGATACTGCTAAAATCGGAAATGGATTGCCATCACTGCTTCCGTCTGCAATCGGAACAGTGTTGACTCCTGCGATTGATAAGCTCGTGATTATTGGTCGCGGAAAAGTGCTTGTTGGCACCGACTTAAAAGGTTTAGAACAAAAAGATATTTATACTGACGGTGATTCAATTCATGTGATATTGCCTCGTGCCAAAATTTTGCAGACAATAATCAACCCTTCTGATTTTGAAACTTTTATAGAGGATGGAACGTGGAATGAACCGGCAGTAACCGGGCTTAAAATAAAGATCAGGAATGAAATTAATCAGCATGCAATCGAGCAGAATATTCTTCAACAGGCCGATGCACGAAGTGAAAATATTATAGAAACTTTTTTGAAAAATACCGGTTTTAAAAGAGTAGGAATTGCTTTTGGCAATTAAATAATGCCCTACCCTGTGACTAGTTGCTTTCCGAATTTTTGCACCACGCTTTTTACCGTTTTTTTAAATTCTTCTAATTTTTTAAACTGATCCTGTATAAACTGATTGTCTTCAATTTTGCCTACAACAGCATTCATTTCGTCCTGGTTTTCATAAACCATTTTTCTAAACGGATTGTTGTAATCTTTAGCACGCGATTCATAAATTCCTTTACTCATCCAACTTTTTGTGTTAACAGATTTTTTTAATAATGAATTAAAAAATTCAGGAGTAAATTGTTTGGAAGTAATATTTTCATTTTCAAGTAAGGAGCTGTAAGCGTGTATCAGCTTGTTTTTAGCATAGTCGTTTCCGGCATGGCGATAAAAATCATGGACTTCATTCCAGGAATTAATTTTGCCTTCTTTTATTTTATTTTTTAATTTTTCAACATCTGCTGCAGGAATTAATTGTCCTCCAATATTCTTCCATTCTGCCCGCGAAATTTTTACCGGGATGCTTTTTTTAAATTCGTCGAAAGTAGCAAACTGCTTCTCTTTGAGATGCTTCATTAATTGAACAACGCCATAAAATGAAATCAATTCTTTGAAAAGCTCCAATACCTGGTTTACTTTTACCACTTCTGTTTTTCGACTGCTGTTTTCTATTCCTCTTATTTCAGCATTTCCGTTTTCATCAATTTTTAATTTTGATAAAATTTCAATTGCCGTAAACATTTCATTTATCGTATCCGGCGCCAGGTAGTCAAATTCTAATGTCTGAATCCTTTCTGTTCTCTTGTCGCGGTCTTCAAATTTCCATGCATTGCGCGCCAGGGCATACATATTATACATGAACCAATAACCGGGCATGAGAAGCAGTTTGTCATCCGTTACATCATTGCTTACCAAACAAAATGGAAATTTAATATTCATCTCAAAAGGATAATCGCCTTTAGCCAAAATTGTGAAGGAAGCAAATTTAGAATTGTGTTTCAAACTGACGCACAATCCCGGCCAAAAGCCTCGACCTGCAATGATTTCACCGTCAGCTCCACGACTGTTGTGATTGCTGCCAATGGTTGCGCCGGCAGCAATGTTGCTTTGTCCCATGACAAGTGAAGCGCACAAAAATGAATTGTTATGATGCTGCTCATGGTTTGGAAAAATAAGCGTATTTAAAACTTCGCAACAGGAAATGGTAGAATTATTTCCAAGATAAGAATTGATAAGTCGTGCTCCGTATTTCAATTGTGAATGAGCCGCCATCACAAATCTTACCGCTTTAACTCCGTAAAAAATCCTGCAGCCAAAACCGACAATCCCATTCACCATTTCGCAGCCTTCACCGATTTGAGTAGTACGCTCTTCATCGCTGTTAATCGTTAGATTTTTGAGTTTATTTGCGCCTTTTATATATGCATCAGTTCCGATAATTACATCTTTGATAATGTCACAATCTTTAATTACACAACGATCGCCAATGGTGCCATAATAACCCCTTTTTGCATCAAATTCTTTTTGAGTAAGCTCGATAAATCTTTTTTCAAGCATCTCATCCTGTGGACTGTTGCTCCATAAATAAGCATCGCCGGCAAGCATTTTATTGAATGGAGCAATGCGCCTGCCACCGTTTTCGTTACGCACTTCGACCCACACCCTTACACTTTCTTTTTCACCATCTTTTAAAATACCGTTCCCGAATTTTGAATAATCAGTTGTTGCGAGTTCATTGATATTAGAGATCATTACTTCATTGCCAACGATGTAATGACTCAAATAATTTGCATTACTGATGCAAACATTATCACCGAAATCACAACTAATGATCTGGCTATAATAAATTCCAACCGGCATTCGCAGATTGTGAAACTCCAGGTAATAAGGCTGCAGTTTTCCAATTCGTACCAGTCCGTGAAAATTTGAATTTTTTACCAAAGCAGGATCAAATTCTTTTGACACAAAAATTTTTCCCCAATCGTCGGAAGTATTTCCGTTGCGAATTAGAATTTCTATTTCTGACCCGGAAAGACGCCGGTAGTCAATTCCGTTGTCATTCTGTTGGTTTCTAAGATAATATTCATCTTCTCCGTTTGGAATATAATTCAGTGGAATAAAATCGTAGCCTAAATTATTAATAGGGTGTTTTGTAATAATGTTCATTGAAAGAGTTGCTTAAAATTGATTGCAATGTAAAATAATAAATCCTCAAAAGGTTTAAAAAGGTTCGGAACCTTTAATATGCATTTTTAAAGTAAACTGAATTAAAAACGTTCCCCTTATTTAAAATATTTTGTCAAATCCTTTTTCCAGGAAACACCAAAAAGGTTTCTTCGGTTTCATGTATTTCAAACCAAAGGCGAGGATGCTTTTTTCCTTGATATATTCTATTGCTTCCGGAATGGAGTCGGTAACGCAGTACAATTTTGCTTCCGCTGCTGAGATCGTTCCTGCTTTGATCATTTTCTGTGAATGCTGGACTATATTGTGATAAAATTCTTTATCAAAAATAATGATTGGAAAGCGTTCTATTTTTCTCGTTTCAATCAAGGTGATTGCACCGTAAAATTCATCTAAAGTTCCAAAACCGCCGGGCATTACAATGAAGGCATAAGAGTATTTTATAAGCAAAGCTTTTCGCGCAAAAAAGTATTTTATATTCACCCATTTATCCAGGTAAGGATTGTGATGCTGCTCGTGCGGGAGTACGATGTTACAACCGACACTTTTGCCGCCGACATCTTTCGCACCGCGGTTTGCAGCTTCCATGATACCAGGGCCGCCTCCAGTCATAATGGTAAATCCGAGTTTAGCAATTTCGGCTGAAAGTTCTCTCGCCTGTTTGTAATAGGGATGATCTTCTTTGAAGCGCGCTGAACCAAAAACCGTAACACACGGGCCGACGAAATGCAATGCGCGAAATCCCTTTATAAACTCGAAAAAAACACTCACTGCGTATTTAAAGTTTTTCCAGCGGTTTTGAGGGCCGGCAAAAAATTGAATCTCAGTTTTTGTTTTCGGAGTCTTTTCTAACATTCATTGAATTTCTTCAAACTTAATGATTTTTTTTGCTACCATTTTATGAAATGATTGCAAAATGTATGAGGAGATTTTACCCTTAATTAAACAGTTTGCATCACATGCAGTAAAGAAAGAAATAGAGGGCATTTCTATTTTAAAGATCGGCAAAATATAAAAAAAGTATTCTTACTTTATTTACAACAATCTTTTTCTCTTACGAAAACGGATTTGAACATTTTCCAGAAAAAGCCACGAACATTCTGTAGAAGAGTCATTGGAATGATTTTTAAAAGTCATTCAAGATACGAAATGAAATTTCGCAATATCGTGTTTTAAGAAAAATTTCCCTATCCCGAAACTAAATATTCTCCATTTCATAAATCGGATCGAGCATCGTTCCTGCCGGCATTTCAAAAACAGGATCAATAATGCCATCGCGCAAGTCATATACCCATCCGTGGAGATGAGGAATTTCATCGTGTTTCCAGGCATTTTGAATAATAGATGTTTTCGCAAGATTCATTACCTGTTCCTTTACATTTAATTGCGTAAGCAAATGATGCCTTTCTTCATGCGTTGGCAGTGCGTCTATTTCTTCCCGATGCATCCGGTATACATTTTTGATATTCCAGATCCATTGATCCATCAGGCCATAACTATGATGTGCCATGGCGGCCCCTACGCCACCACAATTGTGATGACCACAAACAATAATATGCCGTACTTTTAAAATTTCAACTGCAAATTGTAATACGCTCAATAAGTTTAAATCGGTCGGAATTACCAGGTTTGCAATGTTTCGATGAACAAAAATTTCACCGGGATGAGTTCCGGTGATCCTATCTGCAGGCACCCGGCTATCACTGCAACCGATCCATAACGTTTCAGGCTTTTGCAAATTCACCAGTCTTTGAAAATATGCCGGATCTTCTTTAACCTGTGCTTCTGCCCATTCTTTGTTGTTTTTTAAAAGTTTTTTATATGCTTCCATTTTTCTTTTTTATTTCTATGTTTTAAAAATCTTGAATCGTAAAATTATAAATTATAATTTTTTTACGGGTTCAAACCGCCGCAAACACTGATAACCTGCGCCGTTATGTAAGAACTCAGATCACTTGCAAGAAACAGTGTAACATTTGCAATCTCTTCAGCACTTCCAAACCGTCCTAAAGGAATCTGATCTAAAAATGTTTTTGCCGCCTCGCCTTCTTTTAAATAATGTGTCATATCTGTTTCTACAAATCCTGGTGCAATAGCATTACACCGAATGTTTCGGCTTCCCAGTTCTGCCGCAATGGATTTGGTAAAACCAATAATTCCGGCCTTGCTGGCGGCATAACTGCTCTGGCCTGCGTTGCCTCTAATTCCAATAATTGAGCTCATATTAATGATGCTTCCTTTGCGCGCTTTCATCATCGGACGGATTACCTGCTTGGTCATATTAAAGACACTTTTTAGATTCGTAGCCATCACTTCATCCCATTGTTCAGGAGACATTCGCAGCAATAAATTGTCTTTTGAAATGCCCGCATTATTTACCAGGATATCTACCGTTCCAAATTCTTTTACAACCTCATTTACCATTTTTTCACAATCAGAAAAATCAGCCGCATTGCTTTTATAGGCTTTTGCTTTTACGCCAAAGGATTGTAATTTTTCCTGCAATGCATTTGCTTTTTCATCGCTGCTTACATAAGAAAAAGCAATGTGAGCGCCATTTTCAGCAAGTTTCAATACAATCGCTTCTCCTATACCACGGCTACCGCCCGTGACGATCGCAACTTTATTTTCTAACATTTTCATAGAAATTTTTGCGGCTAAAATTAACGCTTCAATTTTTAATAAATCAATTTTAAAGAAAAGCGCTTTTTCTTTTATTCAAAAAAGAAATTTTTCATATCGTGTTTTTCAAAAATAAATACAGAATAAGAAAATATTCAGCGTCATTTATTTTCGAAAAAAACAACCGCTTCGATTGTTAATAGTCCTGTAATAAAATTTCATTGTTTTATCTTTACACCGATTAAAATTACAAGATATGTCTCCTTTTAATTTATCGCTGCCCGTAGCCATTGGTAGCGATCATGCAGGCTTCAATTACAAAGAAGCCATTATATCTTTTCTTGATGGAAAAAATGTAACCTGGAAAGATTTTGGAACTGATTCTACCGAGTCAGTTGATTATCCGGATTTTGCGCATCCGGTAGCAGATGCAGTCGAAAATAATGAAGCAGCTTTTGGAATTTTAATTTGTGGAAGTGGAAACGGCGTGGCAATAACGGCAAACAAACATCAGAATATCAGAGCGGCAATATGTTGGGGCGAAGAGCTGGCCTCGCTCGCCCGTCAACATAATGATGCCAATATTATCTGTATTCCTGCTCGTTTTGTGAGGGAAAATTTAGTAGAAAAAATGTTGGAAATATTCATCCATACGGAATTTGAGGGCGGACGACACGAAAACAGAGTAAAGAAGATCGCGTGTTGTTAATTCTCACAAATGTTTTCCAACTTTCTCTTTCTCTTCAAATAAATTAACCTACTAAAACTTCGCTCAGCTCTGTAACGGGCAAATTCGCATTTCTCAAAGAAATCGCCCTGATGGCATTATCTCCAAAATCGGTAAATGCTTTTTTAGATATTTCATCATCACCAATCATTACCGGTATTCCAATATCTCCGCCTTCGCGAATAGATTGTACCAAGGGAATTTCTCCAAGAAACGGAATATCAAATTCGCTGGCAAGTTTTTTTGCACCTTCTTTACCAAAAATATAATATTTATTATGCGGCAATTCTTTAGGAGTAAAATAGCTCATGTTTTCTACAAGCCCGATTACCGGCACTTTCAGTCCTGGTTGGTTAAACATGGTAATTCCTTTTTTGGCATCTGCAAGCGCTACAAGTTGTGGAGTACTTACAACTATTGCTCCTGTAACCGGAACCGTTTGCACAATGGTTAAATGAATATCGCCCGTTCCGGGAGGCATATCAATTACCAGGTAATCCAATTCGCCCCAATCTACATCTGATACAAACTGACGAACGGCGCTACTTACCATCGGACCACGCCAAACCACCGCTTGTTTTTCATCTACCAGTAAACCAATACTCATCACTTTAATTCCATAACGGTCTATCGGAACAATTTTTCCTTTCCCATTTACATCACGCATTTTCGGCCTTTCGCCACGAATGCCAAACATAATCGGCATGCTTGGCCCATAGATATCCGCATCCATCAGGCCGACTTTGGCGCCACCGGCAGATAAAGCGAGCGCAAGATTCGCAGCCACTGTACTTTTGCCCACGCCACCTTTTCCACTTACAACTGCAATAATATTTTTTACATCTTTCAACACATCTTTTTTATCTGTGCGCAAAGAAGTGGTCCTGCTGGTAAAATTAATTTTGATTTCAACATCTTCATTTATCATACTGTGAATCGCCGTAAAACATCTTGCTTTTATCAGATCTTTTAAAGGACAGGCAGGGGTAGTAAGGATCACGGTAAATGAAACGCTGTTGTTTTCAATTTGAATATCTTTTACCATATCTAACGTTACCAAATCGTTTTTAAAATCCGGCTCTTCCACCGTGCTCAGGGCCTTCAATACGTCATTCTCAATCATCGTTCAATTTTTTGTTAAAAAGAAATACTGCCTGCAAATTTAAACATTGATAACCTTACTTTGTTTACTCAAGCAGGAACTTTCGCAGGAAAATGCGAACTTTACATTTTAATTTATGAAAAGATTTATACCATATTTTTTCTTTCTTTTATTTGCGATTCCCGGGTCGGTTAAAGCACAATTTGAAACGTATAAAGATTCGGTTGTGCAATTGTACGGAGTGGTCATGTCGGCCGACAGCCTGCAAGGTTTGCCTTCTGTAAGTATTATGGTTAAAGGGCGCAACCAGGGAACTTTAACAAACGATCAAGGTGTTTTTTCCATTGTAGTTTTGAAAGGCGATCAGTTGGAATTTACGAGTGTAGGGTATAAACCAAAATTAGTAACGATTCCAAAAAACCTGGATGGCAATCAGCAAAGCATGATTCAGTTAATGGTGCAGGATACTGTTTATCTTGCTGCAACCATTATCAAAAAATATCCAACGCGACAGGAGTTTGAACGGGATTTTGCCAATGTAAAAGTTCCTGATGATCAGCAGGAGATTGCCAGACAGAATTTATCCGAAGCCAATCGCAGGGCTTTACTATCAATCTATCCATCGGATGGAAGAGAAGCTACTAACTATTATTTTAAACAAAATCAAAGAAAATATTATTCTGCCGGTCAACTTCCGCCACAGAATATTTTTAATCCGCTGGCATGGGCAGAATTTATAAAAGCTTGGAAGAGAGGAGATTTTAAAAATCAATAACGGCAGGAGCTTCAAGGCGTCTTCACTAATAATTAAGAATTCGAATTATTTCTTTGTTCACTGAGTGGCAAAAAAAAGCTTCTGTGGATTAACAGAAGCATTTAATAAATTTAGGCCTGGGGTAAAGTTTTTCAGGATTTAATTTCAACTCTTCGCAGAGCAGGTTTTCAAAAGATATTTATTTTTTCAAAGGGTTTAGAATCAAAAAAAAAGAAGTTGACTGATATCGGATTTTATTGGTTTTTCCCGGATTAGAGGACCCCGATTTGTTCGGGAGTATTTTTCAATGGATTTGGATTGGATAAGATTAATGTTTGTTGAACATCAATCAACTTCTGAATGCAAAGATATATGCGCCAGCATCCTTGCGCAAGAGCACTACTGCTATATTTTGTATATATTGTATTTACTGTTGGAATAGTAAATAAACGAACCAAACACCACGTATATTTACGTTTATAAGTAAAACAGAAATAAGCTGCTGTTACTCCTAATTTCAAATAATAAATGCGAATTATGCTGCCTGACCCAGCTCAGCTCTTTATTTACTATCATTAAGAACGACTCTTTTTTCTGTTATTTTTGTTTGAATTAAAAAATAGGATATGACCATAAAAAATATTGCAGTAATCGGCGCGGGAACGATGGGAAACGGCATTGCACATGTATTTGCGCAAAATGATTTTTTAGTAAATCTTCTAGATGTTTCACAAGATCAATTAGATAAAGCGATTGTTACTATTAAAAAAAACCTGGAGAGACAACTAGCAAAAAATGCGATTTCAGAAGAAGTTAAAAATAAAACAATAGGAAATATTACCACTTTTACTTCATTAAAAGAAGGCGTGGACACGAGTGATTTGGTAGTAGAAGCAGCAACGGAAAATATTGATCTAAAATTAAAAATCTTCAAAGAAATAGATGAGTTTGCTCCGCAAAATTGCATTCTTGCTTCCAATACTTCTTCTATTTCAATAACCAAAATTGCCTCCGTTACCAAACGGCCGCAAAAAGTGATCGGAATGCATTTTATGAATCCGGTTCCGATAATGAAGCTGGTAGAAATAATCAACGGGTATTCTACTCATAAGAACGTGTCTGAAACTATCGTTAATCTTTCGAGACAAATTGGAAAAATCCCGTGCGAAGTGAATGACTATCCGGGTTTTGTCGCAAACAGAATTTTGATGCCGATGATCAATGAAGCGATTTATGCCTTGTATGAAAATGTTGCAGGGGTACAGGAAATTGATACAGTTATGAAACTGGGAATGGCTCATCCAATGGGACCTTTGCAACTTGCGGATTTTATCGGCCTTGATGTTTGTCTTTCTATTTTAAATGTTTTGTATGACGGATTTGGTAATCCTAAATATGCTCCCTGTCCGTTGCTTGTCAATATGGTGAATGCCGGAAATCTCGGAATAAAAACCGGCGAAGGATTTTATAAATATATGTCCGGAATTAAAGAATTAATTGTGAGTGAAATGTTTATTTAGATCCATTTGAACGTGCTGGCAATACCATCCGTGGCTGCTAAAATTGTATCTTTGCCAACTATTTAAAAATCATGAGTAGTAAAGGAAAAGTTTTGATGGCGATGAGCGGCGGAATTGATAGTACAGTGGCCGCTTTGATGCTTCATAAAGAAGGTTATGAAGTAGTAGGAATTACGATGAAGACATGGGATTATGCAAGCAGCGGCGGAAATAATAACAAACAAACCGGCTGTTGCAATATTGATAGTTTTAATGACGCGAGGATGGCCGCCGTGCAACATGGTTTTCCACATTTTATTTTGGATATCCGTGAAGAATTTGGCGATTTTGTTATCAATAATTTTGTAGAAGAATATATTGCTGGCCGTACACCAAATCCCTGTGTGCTATGTAATACACATATTAAATGGCGCGCCCTTTCAAAAAGGGCCGATGCGCTTGGCTGCGATTTTATAGCCACCGGACATTATGCACAAATTCATCAGCACACAAACGGAAGATATTTTGTAAGAAAAGGAATTGACGAAACAAAAGATCAAAGCTATGTGCTGTGGGGATTACAGCAGGATTTATTGAGCCGCACTTTGTTGCCCCTTGGTACGTACCGTAAAACTGAAATCAGGCAGATGGCCATTGATTTTGGCTATCCTGAACTGGCTAAAAAGAATGAAAGCTATGAAATTTGTTTCGTGCCGGATAACGATTACCGCGGTTTTCTGAAAAGAAAAGTAGAAGGGCTGGAAGAAAGAGTTTCAGGTGGTTTTTTTGTCGATAAAAGCGGCACAATTTTAGGACCGCATAAAGGTTATCCATTCTATACGGTTGGACAAAGAAAAGGACTGGATATTGCTTTGGGAAAACCGGCTTTTGTAACCCAAATTATTCCTGAAACAAATACGATTGTTCTTGGAGATGAAGAAGATTTAAAAGGAAGTGAAATGACGGTAAAAGGTATCAACTGGATAAAATATGATGGCATTTCTGAAGGCATGGAAGCACTTACAAAAATCAGGTATAAAGATAAAGGCGCACTTTCCAACTTATTTGCATACGAAAACGGGGTAAAAGTCCGTTTTTATGAAAATGTAAAAGGAATAGCACCAGGACAAAGCGCTGTTTTTTATGAAGGCGATGATGTTATAGGTGGAGGAATTATTCAGAGAATACCAATGGTTGAAGGGTAAACTTTCCACCACGTCACGAAGAAGGTTTAGGCTGTTTAGAGGCTTTAGTTCGTTTAAATAATTGCGTAAACCGTCTAAACCATTCCAAACAAGCTCTTACGATCCTTTTCAAAAACATTTTACGACTCTTTATGATCAAATACTTTATCGGTTCTTGCTTTATAGTTCTGCTACTGGCATCTTGTAAAAAAGAGGATGCAAATTTCACTTCAGAATCTATTAATGATTACTTTCCCCTTCAGGTTGGAAAATATATTACTTACGACCTCGATTCAACGATCTTTTACCTGAACTTTGGAGTAAAAGCGGTTGAAGTTCATTACCAGGCACAATACCGGGTTGACAAGCAGGTTACAGATAATTTGGGCAGACAGGCGTATAATATCAGCCGCTGGTTACGTACCGATTCCACCCAATCGTGGCAAATTGATAATGTGTTTACAGCAGTTCCGACAAGTAAATCGCTTGAATACATCCAGGATAATCTCCGTTTCATTAAACTGATGATGCCAATCAGGGAAGGTTTTTCATGGAAAGGGAATAGCTATTTGCCTTATGATCCGTATAGATCTTACGCTTTTGCAAATCCTACTTTCACAGAGGATTGGGATTATATTTACCAAAATACAGATTCTCCATTGACTATCGGCAAGAATAATTTTCCAAATACAATCACTGTTTTTGAGATCGCTGATTCTTCTGGAAATCCGGTTACTGCCGGAACAGATTATGCCGAAAAAACTTATAGCATTGAAAAATATGCTAAGAATATTGGATTGATTTATAAAGATTTTATTCATTGGGAATTTCAATCCGTAGATAATACTTACAAAGGATTCGGCGAAAGGCTTAGTATTATTGATCACAATTAATCCGAAACATTTAATTTGCCTTTATGATAAAATTGAAATGGTTAAAATCACTTTTCGTTTTATGATAAAGAAACTTTTATTGCTTTTACTGACAGCAAATTTTTCTCTGGGTGTTTCCGCCCAGTTTTCCAAATACATTGTAAAATTTAAGGACAAGAATGGTACTCCGTTTTCTATAAATAATCCCTCCGCATTTTTATCTGCAAAAGCGATTGCAAGAAGAGCAAAACAGCACATCGCTGTTGACGAAACTGACCTTCCTGTTGTGCCCCGTTATATTGATAGTGTTCAGTCAATAGGGGATGTTCGTGTACTTGATCAATCGAAATGGTTGAATCAAATATGTGTTGAAACTACTGATTCCGCTGCACTTCAGAAGATTAATACTTTTTCTTTTGTATTGAAAACACAACCGGTAAAGCGAATAGCAAACAGTGTAAATGAGAGAGAGCATTTTTTTGCAAGAGATAAATTTAATGAACAGGTA
>Ga0134125_10003786_pt1 | contig 17418 bp, 14 predicted proteins | sample KB31751_FD_96464 | JGI IMG/M metagenome (GOLD analysis project Ga0134125, IMG submission 96464) | Terrestrial soil microbial communities with excess Nitrogen fertilizer from Kellogg Biological Station, Michigan, USA - KB3-175-1 | ecosystem: Environmental > Terrestrial > Soil > Unclassified ...
ACCGAGCTGGCGGCGCTGGCCGACGCGGCCCGCTACACGCGGCGCACCCGGCTGGCCGGACGGGCGCTGAACGCCGAGCGGGATCGCTTCCCGGAGACGGCCGAGGGGCGGGAAGCGGCGTTTTTCCTGGGAAATCTGGCCGAGGATGGCGGCGATCGCTCGGGGGCCGTCTCCTGGTACGGGCGCTACCTGCGGGAGGACGCGGCCGGGACCTACACCGCCCAAGCCCTGGGACGGAAGATGCTGATCGAGAGTCGCCGGGGCTCCTCAGCCGCGGGGATCGATGCGGAGGAGTATCTGCACCGGTTTCCGGCGGGCTCGTATGCGGACGCGGCTAGGCTCATACTGAAACAATGATCCGGGCGCGCGCCGCGCTTCGCCTTCGCGAGCGAGGCCGTCGTGTTGCGGGCCTGGCCGCCGCCCTGTTGGTGTGGCTCGCCGCCGAAGGGCAGGGCCGCGCGGAGTCGGCGCGGCGGGTGGTCCTGGTGGTGCCCGAGGCTCCGGGCGTCGTCGCCACCCAGGCGCTGGCGCGCGTGCGCGGGGAGCTGCAAGCGGCTCGCTTCGAGGTCGAGACCCAAGTCGTCCCCAACAACGTCGACCGGCGGGCGACAATCGAGCGGGCGCTCCGCGACGCCGACGCCCGCGCGGCGTTCGGAATCTTTTTTGGCTCGGGCGTGGCCGAGATCTGGGTGAGCGACAGCCTGTATGGGCGGACGGTGGTGCAGACGCTGCCGCTCGGGGCCGCGGCGCCCGAGCGGCGCGCGGCGGTGCTGGCCGTCAAAGCGGTCGATCTGCTCAAGGCGACGTTGGCGGAGGTCTGGATCCCGGCGCCGCCGACACCTGCCGAGCCCGCGAGCCCTCCGCCGCCGAATCCGGCGTCACGCGAATCCCGCCTGTCGCCGGAGCCGATCCCGCCTCCCCCGGCCGTGGCGCCGGCGCCGCCGACGGCGCCGCGTAAAGAGCCGGCCGCCGAGCCAGCGGAGGTCGTTCGCCGCTCCGACAATTCGCCGGAGGTTCTGGCGGCGCCTCGTCGCTCCGAGGTCGAGGTCTCCGCCGGCGGGGCGTGGCTCGGGACCCCGGGCGCGGGCATCGGGTGGGCGCCCATGCTGACGCTCGGGTGGTTCCGCGGTTGGTTCGGAGGGCGCCTGGCGGCGAGCGCCTTCGGGACGACCACCCCCTTCGGCGACGCCAACATCGGCGGCTCGGCGCGCGCCAGCAACGCCGTCGGGATTGCGGAGTTCGTCGCCCGGCGAGCTTTGGGTGGCGCCTTCAGCGTGAACGTGGCCGCCGGTGCCGGTGCCTACCGGCTCTCCGTCGAGGGGATCGCAAAGCCGGGCTACACGGCCAGCACGGCGGTCGGGTACTCGGCGGTCGCGGGCGGTGGCGTCGGTGCGGCGGTCGCGGTGGGACCGGTCTTCATCGCGCTCGACGCCCGCCTGCTGGCCACCGTCGTCTCGAAGACCGTCGTCGTCGACCAGCGAGAGGTCGGCCACGCGGGCCGGCCGCTCTCCTGGCTCGGCGCCTCGCTGGGGGCGCGCTGGTGAGAGCGGTCGTCCTCTTGTCGATGCTCGTTGTGGCGGCGGCCGGCTGTTCGGAGGTGGTCACGGTGGTGGCGCCCGAGCCGACGGCCTGGCCCGTCACCGGCCATTCCGCGAACTCCGATCCGTGGCTGGTCGACCACAACCAGGTGATCACCTCGATGACCCCGGCCGTGCTGGTCCTGAACTTCGACCCCGCCAAAAGCAGCGGCGATACCCTGCAGTACGCCAACGACGTGGCACAGGCGCTCGCCGTCGGCTCGATGTACCACGGCTACTCGGAACCCACGACCGTACCGTTTCTCAACTACCAGGTCAAAAGCGTGGTCGATCTGACCATGGTGCGGCCACCCGTCATCGCCACCCCGCCCCCCACGATCGACCTCACCGCGCTCTTCAACGACGCCAGCTTCCCCCCGCTCTTCGGCTACTCGGACGGAGCCGGCGGTTTCCTCTCCCTCTGCCAACTGTTCGAGCAGGGGGTGATCAACGAGGTTTGGATCCAGGACGGGGGCGACGCACAAACCACGCCGCGCGCGCCGCTCTATGCCGAAAGGAAGCAGGTCTACGACGCCAATTGGCAGGCGATCCCGGGAGATTTCCTTTCGAACCTCGGCCTCAACACGAGCAATCTCGCCGTTTCGTGCGGCGTCACCGTTCGGGTCGCGCACCTCGACCCGTCGTCGACCGGCGGCGTCGGCTGCGACGTCGAGGTGCGGGGTTGGGGGATCGACAGCATGTGGAGCGCACTTCCGGGCGCGGCCACCGACGCGAACGCCTTCTTGAATCTGGACTTCAACACGCGGTTCCCCGGCGTGATGTTCGCCGGCTGGCCGTTTATCTGCACCGAGGGCACGCCCTGCGTCAGCTATCCCAGCCCGACCATCGCCGCCAACGCGCCGGGCCTATCGATGACTTTCACGATCGACCCCTTCTTGCAGGGTTGCGGCAGCTCCCTCTTTCCATCGAATGCCACGACGAGCCGCGACTTCGAGGACACCGTCGCGGTCGACGCACGCTGCGAGGGTTTCGGCCTGCGCGGTGGACCGGGCGGGCAAGATCTCTACCAGCCGTACTCGAACGCCGTGGTCGCCAGCTACGACTCGACGGGCGGCGCCTCGGCGTGTCCCGCCGGCTGGCAGATCTACTGGCGTCAGAGCATGCCCGGCTACGCGAACAAGGCCACGGCCTCCGACGGGACGCCGATGAAGAACTGGTGGCCGATGTTGTTTTATTAGATTCGGGGGGACCGCCCGGCGCCTTCGGTCGCCGCCTGCTCGTCGAACTTTCGCTGGCGCCATTGCGTCCCCCCGCGCCCCCGCTGGTCGCCGCGGCGGAGCCGCGTCGCCCAGCCGACGTCGGTCCCTGGAAATGGAAAGGTCAGGGCTGGGTGACGACGACGTTGTCGAAGGCGGCCTCGGCGCTCTGGGTGGCGAGAGCGACGTAGCCGCTCGGCACGGCGGTCGCCGGCGTGAAGGTGCCCAATGACGTTCCGTTGAGCGAGGCGCTGAGGACGCCGGCGGCGCTGGCGGAGAGCACGACGGTGTAATAGGTGCCGACCGCCAGCGTCGGCGTCCAGAGCGGGCCGCTCGAGACGGCGCCCCCGTTTCGCATCTTGATCTGCGCGCCGGTGCCCGGCTCGAGGGCCAGGCAGGCGTAATCGCCCGCGCTGCCCCCGGTGTAGCGGAGGCAGACGAGCGCCGTCGTGGTGCCCGAGGTCCCCGTCGCCAGCACCTTCACGCTGGCGTTCACGGTGGTCGCGCCGCTCCAGGGCGCGCCGGTGGCGCTCGAGGCGTAGACCAGGCGGAAGGTCGTGCTCGTGGCGTGGTTCTGCGCGAAAGCCTTGGTGGCGTCGCTGATCACCACCCAGTCGCCGGTGCTGCCGCCTTCGCGCGTCCAGCCGGTGGCCATCGCGCCGACGGCGTCGGCTTCGAAGTTGTCGCAGTAGACGCCGGGACAGCCGGCCGCGCAGACGCCGGCGGTGCAGACGTTGGGCGCGACGCAGTCGGCGTTGCTGGCGCAGGTGGTCTTGCAGGCGGCGGTGGCGCAAACGTAGGGCGCGCACGAGGTGGTGGCCGGCGTCGCGCAGGTCCCGCTTCCGTCGCACGACGCCGCCGGCGTCAAGGTCGAGCCGGCGCAGGCGGCGGGCGCGCAGCCGGTGCCGGCGGCGTACTTCTGGCAGGCGCCGCTGCCGTTGCAGAAGCCGTTGGTGCCGCAGGTCGCAAAGCCGGCGTCGCTGCACTGGGCGAGCGGATCCAGACCCGCCGGAACGGCCACGCAGGTTCCCAGCGATCCGCTGAGGTCGCAGGAGCTGCAGATCGACGTGCAGGTCGTCGCGCAGCAGATCCCCTGGGCGCAGATGCCGGAGTTGCAGGTGGTCCCGCCCGTGCACGTGGCGCCGTTGGGAGAGAGGCCGCAGCTCCTGGTGGTGGTGTTGCAGGTGGCCGTCGCGGCGCAGTCGGTGTTGCTGGCGCAGGTCGTGTTGCAGGCGGTGCCGGCGGCGTTGCAGGCGTAGGGGGCGCAGTTCGACGGCGTGGCCGCGCTGCAGGTGCCGGCGCCGTCGCAGGTCCGCGGCGCGGTGGCCGAGCCGGCGCTGCAGGTCCCCGGCGCGCAGCTGGTCCCCGCCGCGTAGAGCTGGCATTTGCCGGCGCCGTCGCAGTTGCCGTTCGTGCCGCAGCCGGCGGGCCCCTGGACGGCGCACTGGGCGAGCGGATCCTGATTGACGGGGACGTTGGTGCAGGTGCCGGCGCTGCCGGTGAGCGCGCACGACTGACAGGTGCCGGTGCAGCTCGAGGCGCAGCAGACCCCTTGCTGGCAGAACCCCGACGCGCAGTCGCCGGGGCCGGTGCAGGTCGCGCCGAGCGCGCCGCCCGCGCAGTTGCCCGGCATGCAGCAGATGGTGCCGTTGCAGGTGGTGCCCGAGGCACAGTCGGCGTCGGTCGCGCAGCTGGTCTTGCAATCGCCGTTCGTGCCGCAGACGTAGGCGCCGCAGCTCTGCGGCGTGCCGGTGACGCAGTCGCCGACGCCGTCGCAGCGCGCGCCCGGCGTCTCGATCCCGTTCGCGCAGGCGTCCATTCCGCACGACGTCGTCGACGGGTAGCTCTGGCAGCCGCCGTTTCCGTCGCACAAGCCGTCGGTGCCGCAGCTGTCGGAGGCGAGCGCGCACTGCTGCAGCGGGTCTTGGCCGGCGGGGACGTTGGTGCAGACGCCGGCGCTCCCGCCGACGTCGCACGACTGGCAGAGGCCGGTGCAGGCGGTCATGCAGCAGGTCCCCTGCGCGCAGAACCCGGAGTTGCAGTCCGCGGCGGCCGAACAGGGGGCGCCGATCGGCTTCTTGCCGCAGCTGCCGTTCACGCAGCTGTTTCCGCTGGCGCAGTCGGTGTCGCTGGTGCAGCTGGTCTTGCACGCGGCGCTCGATCCGCAGAGGTAGGGCGCGCAGGACTGGGCCGGCGTCGTCTGGCAGGTCCCGTTGCCGTCGCAGCGCCCGGCGAACGTCAGCGTCGAGCCGCTGCACCCGGCGCTCGAGCAGATGACGCTGGCGACGTACTTCTCGCAGGCCCCGGCGCCGTCGCAGTTGCCGTCGGTGCCGCAGGTCGCCGCGCCGGTGTCCGTGCACTCGTGCCGCGGATCGGTCCCCACGTCGGCCGGGATGCAGGTGCCGACGTGGCCCGCCGCCGCGCAGGTCTGGCAGGTGCCAGAGCAGTCGGTCGCGCAGCAGAAGCCGTCGGCGCAGAAGCCCGAGACGCAGTCGGACGCCCCGGTGCAAGCGTGGCCGGTCGGGAGCGTGCCGGCCGCGCCGCCCCGATCGACCGCCGCGTCGGCCTTGCCCCCGGACCCCCCGGTGCCCGGGGCGCGCACGTCCCTGGCGCCGCCGTCGGCGGGCGGCTTGCCGGCCGAGCTGCCGCATCCGGCGAGCCCCGCGCCGGCGCCGAGCGCGGCGATCGCGAGCACCGCCCGCGCTCTGGTCCACCGTCCAGTCGCCATGAGATGCGCCTAGGCGGAGGTGTCCGGCCGAACCGAATTCGGTTCACGGGCGGGGAGCGGCGCGTCTCGACTATTCGACGTCGACGTCGACCGGCGGCTGCGGGCCGGGCACGATCCCCGCGATGTCGGGATCTTCGTCCGTCTCGCCCGCCGGCCGGTCGGTCTTGGCCCGCTCGCGCTCTTCACGGCGCTCGGCCTTCTTCTTCTGTTTGTCCTTGCGTGCCAGCTCTTTCTGGCGCTTCTCGAAGGGGTTCGGCCGCGGTCGCATAGCGGACCTTATTGTGCCCCAGGGCGGCCCATTTCGCATCTTTCGACAGGCCGAGCCGGCGCCGATATTTGAGCCGCGACGGCCGGGGCTCGTCACTTCCGATCGCCCGAGGTGAACCCCATGAAACGAGGTCGCTCCGCACGTCGATACGTCGCGTCGGCTGTTCAAATTGCCGCTGCCTGCTGGCTGTCATTCGGCTGCGCTTCGTCACAGCAGACCGGCGGCAGCGGAACGGGCGGGTCGGCCAAGGGCGGCGGCGGCTCGGGCGGCGGCTCGGCAACCGGCGGCGCGACCGGCAACGGCGGCGCGACCGGCGTTCCCACCCCGGACGGCGGCTTCGGGCCGAGCGGTGACGGCGGCGTCTTTTCGTCGGCGCTGGCTGACCGCGTGCGGATCACCGAGATCGACGTCGGCGCCAGCTACGCCTACAACGAGGTCGACAACAACGGCGCCGGGCTCGGCCTCACGCCGCTGGCGATCTCGCCGATCCCGGGCGGCGGCTCGCGGCTTGCGTTCCTCGAGAAGGGAGCGAGCAACGTCCACATCGTGACGCTCGACGCGAACGACGAGGTCGTGGCCGGTTCGGCCTTCACGCTCCCCGGCTACGACTTCCAGGATATCTACGCCGACGCGAGCGGCGGGACGCTGCTCGTCAGCCGCAACGCGATGGGGTCCACCGACAACAACAACTGCGGCAACATCAACAACCTGTGCGGTCTCACCGCCAACTACCCGACGGCGGCCTCCTGCTACGACATGTACATGGTCCGCTTCGACGGGGCGTCCGAGACCTGGGCCACCAAGTTGACCGACACGACCGCCTCGCAGCCGGCGTACATGACCAGCACCACGGAGAGCGGCGACATCACCTTCGTCTGGTCGGAGTACGCGCACAACGGCCGCATCGCCTTCGACGGCGCGAACTACGCCGGCTACTACGGCATCGCCATCTCGGTCAGCCAGCCCTGCGTCGGGTCGAGCACGCTCACCACCGGCATCAACATCCACCAGGGCGATCAGATGAAGGTGGTGAGCGGAAGCGGCGCGCTGCAGAAGACGCCCGGCTTCGGCATCGGCTGCAGCCACAGCGGCTACGAGCGGATCGTCTACGACCCGGCGACTAAGAAGTTCGTCGACGTGTGCAAGAACGACGCGCCGACGGGGAGCAAGTCGGGTCGCCTGGCCTTCGCGCCCGGCACGACGACGATCGATCCGGTCGACCTCAACTACTCCGACCTCGGCAACGTGATGCTGGCCGGCGGCGGTGGCTACTGGATCATCTCCAGCGACATCCGCGCCAATCAGACGCCCAACTCCAACGGGCTCGCCGACGTTCACTTGCTGCACGTGGCCAGCACCAGCGCGCCGACGCCCGACAACGACATCAACTTGGTGAGTGACACCGACAACGATCGTGCGCCGCACCTGGCCGCGTATGGGAGCAACCAGATGCTGGCGGCCTGGGAAGAGTCGACGGCGACCGGCGACTTTTCGCAGAACGACAAGAACCGCCAGATGTACATCCAGGTCCTCGACGGCACGACCGGCGCCGCGCCGGCCGGATCGACGACCACCTCGGTGGGCCCGCTGATGCTGTCGCCCAACGTGCTCGGCAGCCGCTACCAGGACTTCCGCGCCTATCCAGACGGTTCGGTCGCCTACCCGGCGCCCGGCAGCAGCGGCACCAAGATCAAGATCCTCCGCGTCCTCGGCTGCAACGGCTGACCGCCCTCGATCGCCCCTCGCGGGGTAGAATTCCGCCGGCGTGCCTGGCATCGGCGAAACCATCGGCAGCTATCAGATCCTGAAGCAGCTCGGATCGGGCGCGATGGGTGAGGTCTATCTCGCCGAGCACCGCCACCTGAAGCGCAAGGCGGCGGTGAAGTTGCTGGCGCCCGAGCTGGTCGGACGGCCCGATCTCCTGGAGCGGTTTTTTCTCGAAGCGCGCGCCACCTCGGCCATCGCGCACGCGGGGATCGTCCAGGTGTTCGACTGCGAGGTCGACGCCACCGGGCGCCCCTACATCGTGATGGAGTTCCTCGACGGGGAGACGCTGGCGGCGGTCCTGGCGCAGCGGGGCGCGCTCCCCGGCCGCACCGCCGCGCGGCTCGCGCGCGGGATGGCCGAGGCGCTCGAGGCGGCGCACGCCAAGGGGATCGTCCACCGCGATCTCAAGCCCGAGAACATCTTCGTCCAGGCGCAGCCGCCCGACTCGGTCAAGCTGGTCGACTTCGGCATCGCCAAGCTGGCGGGCGACTTTCGGGCCGGGCAGGTCCACCAGACCCGCAGCGGCTCCATCATGGGGACGCCGCTCTACATGTCGCCCGAGCAGTGTCGCGACTCGGCCAACCTCGACAGCCGGACCGATCTCTATTCGCTCGGCTGCGTCCTTTACGAGATGCTCACCGGCCGACCGCCGTTCACGCACGCCAACCTCGGCGATCTGGTGGTGGCGCACATGACCGAGACGCCGCAGGACGCGCGCGCGCTCAACCCGTCGGTGCCGCCGCCGCTGGCGATGTTGGCGGCCGACCTCTTGAAGAAAGACCCGGCGGCGCGCCCGCCGGGCATGCGCGCGGTCGCCGATCGGTTGGCGGCGTTCATCGGCGGCATGACCACCGTTCCGGAGGTGCCGTCGTCGGGACCGGCGGCGGCGCGGCAGCCGACGAAATCGAAGACCACGTTCGGCGACTCGGCGGCCGAGATGGTCGAGGGCGCCCCACCGCGAAAGCGCGGGCCGCTGACGCTGGTGATGGCGGCGGCGCTCGGGCTCGGCGCGGGGGGGCTCGCGTTCAGCCGGTTCCTGCCGCATGGCGCGGCCAGCGGTCCGGCGCCCGTCGCGGCCGCGACCTCCGCCGCGCCGGCGCCAGCAGGACCGTCACCGCCGCCGGCGCCCGTTGTCGCACCTCCGCCCAGCGTCGCGCCCGCGCCGACCCCCGTTCCCGCGCCGCCTCACGAGCAGGTGTCCGCCGGCAAGGAAGCCGCAGCGACCGGCAAGAAGAAAGGTCACCACCACGGTGTCGAGGTCGCCGTGGCGCCGCCGCCTTCCGCCGCCGCGGCTTCCTCCGCGCCCGCCGCCCGGGCGCCCGAGCTCGCGGCGGTCGACTACTCCGGCGTGTGGGAGGGTTCCTGGAACGACCTCGAGCACCACCAAGCGGGCCGCCTCTATCTCCAGATGGAGAGCGGCGGCGCCGTGAACGGGTGGTTCTCCAACACCGCTGCCGGGCAGAGCTATCGCATCGCCGGACGCGCCGAGCGCCCGGGGGAATTCGCGCTCGCCTGTCAGTGTCCGGTGAACCAGGCGTTCGAGGTCCACGTGACGCTGCACCCGACGCCGGCCGGCGACCTGCGGGGACAGGTGTCGCTCTCGGCGGCGACCGGCGTGTTCGGCCAGAGCCACGTCGTTCTCCGTCGCGGCACGCCCCGCTGAAAAGCCGACAACCGTCGCTTTACGAGGGGCGCGTCCTCGCTTTAGAGTCCGCGGATGAGCCTCGTTCGGTTCCGCTTCGGGCGCCTGTTTCCGGTCGTCTCGTTGCTGACGCTCTCCGCGGTGGCCGGTTGTGCGAGCTCCACCGTCCTGCAGACCCAGCCGCCCGGCGCGCGCGTGTCGATCAACGGCGTTCCGATGGGGACTACGCCGTACACGCTGATCGACGCCAACATCGTGACGACGACGACGCAGCTGCGCTTCGAGTACCCGGGCTATCAGCCGCTCGACACGATGATCTCGCGCGACGAGGAGCTGGACGTGCTCCCGCTCCTCGGCTTCTTCCTGGTGGTGCCGCTGCTCTGGGTCATGAAGTACCACCCCTCGCACTTCTTCGTCATGCAGCCCGCCAACGGCGCGCCTCCCGCGCCCAACGGGTGGACCCCTCCGCCGCAGGGCTACCCGCCGCCCGCCGCCGGCCCGGCCGGCTATCCCGCCCCACCCGAGGGTTACCCGCCGCCCGCGCCGCCCGCGCAGGGCTATCCGCCTCCGGAGCAGCAGGGCTACCCGCCTCCGCAGCAGCAGGGTTACCCGCCGCCCCAGTAGGCGCTAATCCGCCGCTTCGGCGGTGTCGGAGGCGGTCAGCGGCGTGCCGGCGTTGATCCGCATCGGCTCGCGGCCCCCCTTGCGTGGCTTGGCGGCGTCGCTGCACGCCTGGCCGAGCGCGGGGCCGATCTTCTCCCACATCTCCTTGCCGCCGAAGCCCGCCGCCAGCTGGTGGCGATCGGCGGCGAACGTCGCCGAAGCGGTGCGCATCCCGTTCGCGCCGTTGCGAATGAAGACCGTCGCGCTGCCGTCGTTCCCCTCGATCGTGACCTCGCCGTCGATGTAAGCGGCGAGGTTCAGCGTCACGGCCATCTCGCGATATTGCTCGGCGCTGTCGACCGGACGCAGGTTGGTCACGACCTTGATTCCCTTCGACTTGAGCAGGTGCATCACCTGGCGGCGCACCGGCTCGGCGTCGTCGCCGCTGAACGACAGCAGGGCGACCTTCGAGCCCGCGACGACGATCGGCGGCTCCTCCTTGGGGGCCGGGCAGGTCTTGGCGACCGGCTTGGGCTTGGATTTGGCGTGCGACGAGGCGTGCTTGCCGGCAGCCCGGGTGGCGGCAGGCACCATCACCAGCGCCAGCGTGAGAAGCAGCGAGCGGCCCAGGGGCATTCCCCCTCCAGAATACCCTGTATGGCGCGTCAGCTGCGGAGTTTGTAGCCGGTGGCGAGCATCCAGACCGTCAAGATCGTGGCCAGGGCGACCACCGCGCCGGTGATGGCCAGGCCCACCAGCGGCGAGCTCGAGGAGGTGCCCAGAAATCCGAAGCGCAGCCCCTCCACCATGTAGAGGATGGGGTTCAGGCGGGTCAGTGTGTCCCAGGGGTGCGGCAGCATGCGGGCGCTGTAGAAGACGCCGCCCAGGAAGGTCAGCGGCGTAAGCACGAACGTCGGCACGACGTTGAGCTGCTCGAACTTGTCGGCCCAGATCGCCACCGACAGGCCGATCGCGGCGAACGCCGTGGCGATGAGCAGCGCGTAGAGCAGCACCCAGAGCGGGTGGGCCACGGAGAAGCCGCAGAAGATCCCGGAGATGAGCCAGACGAGGCCGCCGGTCAGAAAGCCGCGCAAGACCGCCGCGCTCAGGAACGCCGCCAGCAGATCGAACACGCCCAGCGGCGCGATCAGGAGGTCGACGATGGTCCCCTGCATCTTGGCGATGAACATCGACGACGAGGTGTTGAGGAACGCGTTCTGCGTCAGCGTCAGCAGGACGAGCCCGGGGATGATGAAGCGGATGTACGAGACGCCGTCGATCTCGCGCACCCGACCGCCCAGCGCGTAGCCGAACACCAGGAAATAGAGGGTGGTGGTCACGACCGGCTGGGCCAGCGTCTGGCCGGGCACCTTGAGGAACCGGCGCGTCTCCTTGGCCAGCAGCGTGCGAAAGCCGAGCGCGTTCACGGCGACCGCCGGGTGAAGCTGGCGGCGTCGGGCCGCCGGGTGAGCTGCAGAAATACGTCTTCCAGCGAGGGCTGCACGATCTCGACGTCGGCCACCGCCGGCTGCAACGCGCCCGCCAGCGCCAAGAGCCCGCCGATCGGCGTGCCGTCGACCGGGCAGATCACCGTGGTGCCCGTCGGATCGAGCGTGGCGCCGCGGCGGCGCAGCGGCTCGGGGAGCGGGGTGTCCGCGGCCCAGGGCGCGGCCAGGCGGAAGCGGACCTGCTTGCGCCCGAGCTCCCGCACCATGGCCGCCGGCGTGTCGAGCCCCACCAGCGCGCCCTTGTCGATGACGGCCACCCGATCGGCCAGCGCCTCGGCCTCCTCGAGGTAGTGCGTGGTGAGCACGATGGTCGTCCCCGCGGCGCGGAGCGTGCGGACGTAGGCCCACAGATCGTGGCGCAGCGCCACGTCCACCCCGGCCGTCGGCTCGTCGAGGAACGCTACCCGCGGCCGGTGCACCAGCGCCTTGGCGATGAGCAGCCGCCGCTTCATCCCGCCCGACAGCGCGCGCGTGTTGGTGTCGGCCTTGGACGACAGATCGAGCGCCGCCAGCACCTCGTCGATGCGCCCGTCGTCGGGTGGGACGCCGTAGTAGCCCATCTGGAAGCGCAGCACCTCGCGCGGCGTGAAGAACGGATCGAAGTTCACCTCCTGCGGCACGAGCCCCACCTGCCGCCGCGCCGCCAGCGACGCGTGCACGACGTCGTGCCCCAGCACCGTCGCCGTTCCGCCGCTGGGGCGAACGAGCCCGCAGACGATGGAGATCCAGGTCGTCTTGCCGGCGCCGTTCGGTCCCAAGAGCGCGAAGATCTCGCCCGCCTCGATCCGCAGCGACAGGCCGCGCAGCGCCTCGACCTTGGGGTAGGTCTTGGCCAGGTTGATGGTCTCGACGGCGGCGGCCGACATCAGGAGGCGCGAAAGGATGGCGCCGCCGCCCGGGCGGCGCAAGTGCTAGAACCGGCCCCCACCAAGGAGGCCGATCGCCGTGAAGCTGGACGTCGTGTTTGCGAGTACGCGCGAGGGGCGCGCGGGGCTGCCCATCGCCGAGTGGGTGGTGGCGGAGGCGCGCGCGCACGGGAAGTTCGAGCCGGAGCTGGTCGACCTGCGGACCGTCAACCTGCCGCTCTTCGACGAGCCGAAGCACCCGCGGTTTCGCCAGTACGAGCGCGCGCACACCAAGGCCTGGAGCGCGATCGTCGAGGCCGCCGACGCCTTCGTGTTCGTGACCCCCGAGTACAACTACGGCATGGCGCCCGCGCTGCTGAACGCCATCGACTACCTGCTCGCCGAGTGGGCCTACAAGCCGGCCGGCATCGTCAGCTACGGCGGCATCTCGGGCGGCACGCGGTCGGCGCAGATGACCAAGACGATGCTCACCTCGGTGAAGGTGATGCCGCTGCCCGAAGGGGTCTCCATCCCCTTCTTCATGAAGATGATCTCGGATGGTCGATTCGTCCCCGGGGAGCTGCAGCAGAAGGCGGTGGGGCCGATGCTGAACGAGCTTTCGCGCTGGGCCGAGGCCCTGGCGCCACTCCGAAAATGACCGGGATCTTCCTTCCGGCCGGGGCTTGTTATATTGGTCGGCGGTGAGCCAGGCGAGTATCGCGGCAGGATCTCCCGTGGCCTTCGCCGCGCCGGCGGCGCGCGCCGCCGATCCGCCCTGGATGATCGCGCCCGGCGTCGACGCGCTCCTCTTCCTGGGGGTCACGCTGCTGACCCTCATTCCCTGGGTCGTCTCCGACGTGCTGCACTACCCGGGCTGGTACGTGATCCTGGGGGTGGGCGTCGTCAACGGCCCGCACCTGATCTCCACCTGGACGCGCGTCTACCTGGTCCCGGGTGAGCGGTTCAAGCGCCCGGTGCGCTACTGGCTGATCCCCGGCATCGCGATGGCGCTGGCCATCGGCGCCGACGCGGAGGGCGGGATTCTGCTCCGGCTCGTGCGTTCGACGATTTTCTACTGGGCGACCTGGCACTTCGTGGCCCAGAGCTGGGGCGTGCTGCGCATCTACCAGCGCAAGCACGGCGCCGCCCTCCGCCCCGAGGCGCGGCTGGAGAAGGCGCTCGTCTTCCTGCCGGCGTTCTTCTGCGCGCTGCACCGGCTCTACACCGGCCCCTGGATGCTGTTCGGCATCGAGGTCATTCACGGCCGGCCGCCGGCGCTGCTGGTCAACGGCCTCGGCGCCCTGATCGTCGCGCTGGCGGCGGTCTACCTGGTCGTTTGGTTCCGCGACGGCAAGCAGCGCGCCGCGCACGAGTGGGTGCGGCCGGCCTACCTGGCGCTCAACTTCCTCGGCTTCGCGATGCCGTTCCTGGTGATCCGTGACGGCGACAGCGCGTTCGGCGCCGCCGCGCTCTGGCATGCCGTGCAGTACATCGCGATCGTCTGGCTCTTCAACGACCGCCGGTATCGCGGCGGCGTCGATCCGAAAGCGCGCCTCGTCTCGTGGGTCTCGCAGCGTGGCCGCGCGCTCGCTTACGTGGGACTCATCGCCCTCTGCGCCGCGGTCGTCTACACCTTCGCCTTCGGCATCTCATTCTTCGTCGCGCGGCCGTTCATGGACATCGCGCTTACCTTCTGGACGGGATTCACGCTGGGCCATTACTACCTTGACGGCACCATCTGGAAGTCGCGCCGCTACGACCTGCGCACGCTGACCACCAACGCCCCAGCCCCCGCCGTCTGACGCCCCGCCGCGCGAGCTCGACCGTGCGCCTGCCCGCGACCGTTGCGGCAGCGCGCTCTCTCTGAGAGACTACGGACCTTTCCCTCCCCCAGGAGAGCGCCTTGAATTATTGGAAATTTTCCTTGGTTTGCCTCGCAGGTGCATTTTTTGCCATGGCTTCGTGCAGCCACCCGCCCAGCTCGGGCACCACTTCGGGGAACGGCGGGTCGGGCGGCAGCGGGAGCACCTGCAGCGGCAGCCCCGGCAGCCTCGGCTGCCCGTGCAACGGCACCACCTGCGACCAGGGGCTTTCCTGCGCCAACACCGGCAATAACGGAGAGAACGAGTGCGTGAGCACGGGGAGCGGCACCGGTGGCACGACCGGCTCGGGCGGCACGACCGGCGGCGGCGGCACGGTGGCGACCGGCGGCTCGACGGGGAACGGCGGCTCGAGCACGAGCGGCAGCGGCGGCACGGTGGCGACCGGCGGCTCGACGGGGAGCGGCGGGTCGCCGAGCACGGGCGGCAGCACCGGTAGCGGCGGCAGCAGCCCCGGCAACAACCTGATCACCAACGGCGACTTCTCGCAGGGCGAGACCAACTGGCACGTGGAAAACGGCACGGCGAGCGTCAACGGGAGCCAGTACTGCGCGAGCAGCCTCAACTCGGGCGCCCTGTTCGGATGGCAGAACATGACGACGCCCTTGGTATTGTCAGGGAGCGCCAGCTACACGCTCTCCTACCAAGCGTCCGGCCAGAATAATGCCGCCCTCCACATCAAGGTCGCGCACGCGGTCGATCCGTTCACGCCCGACGACTACGATCCGATGATGAACAACGGCCAGTTGGTCAATGACCAGATCGGCACGAGCCTGCAGACGTTCACGCACACGTTTACGCCCATGAACGGAGACGACAGCAACGCCGGAGTCGCGTTTTTCGTCGAGTCCGGCCAGAACATCTGTCTCGCGAACGTGAGCCTCGTCGCGAACTAAATGGTAGTCTGACGGGCGCTGATTGTGGCTCGTACGCAACTCGGTACCGCTGCCGGCCGATACAGTCCGGCCATGAGCGCGCATAAGCTAGCACGGACCTGTCTGTTGCCTGCCCTGGTGTTCAGCACCTTCGGCTGCCCGACTCGACCCGGTCCTCAGGTTGATGGTGCGGGTGGAATGAACGGCTCGGGTGGACACGGTGGATCACAGATCGATTCGTCGTCGGTCTCAGACGGCGGGACGCCGTCGCTTGCGATCACCAGCCCCGGTTCGCCGGCCTATACGAACAAGAGCGTCGAAGTCACTATTTCGGTGACCGGAGATACGGCTGCTAGTCGAAGTGTACAGCTCCTCGAGAATGGAACTTTGCTCTCCACGATCAGTGGTCCACCCTATGACTTTAAGTGGGACACCGCGGCCGTAGACGAGGGGAGCTATCAGCTCGTTGCGCAGATGGATGTGGCTGGTCAGATCATAGCCAGTGTTCCGGTCACGATCATCGTAGACCGGACGCCGCCGACAATCGTCTCCAGGAGCCCGGACTCGGGTGCCACGAACGTGTCGCTCACGAATCCCATTCAGGTGGTCTTCTCCGAGGCGCTCGCGCCCGCGAATGTTACCGCCAGCGCCGTCACGCTGGCGCTGGGGAGCACCGCCGTTGGCGCGACCGCTGCGCTCGGCACCGATGGTAAGACGGTCTCCGTCTCGATCGCGAATTTGGCGTCGCTCGCGCTGCCGGGAACGATGACGGAGAACGCGACCTCGGCCATCACCGATCTCGCGGGGAACGCGTTCGCCGGCGCATCATGGAATTTCGCCGTCCCGTTGTGGGTGGACCTTGGAACAGTGAGCGGCGGGATGCCACAGATGGTCCTCGACTCGTCCGGGGTGCCGATTGTTGCCACGATCGCCACCAGTGGCTCGACGTCGCAATTGCTGATCGGCAAGCATGTCTCCGGAACGACGTGGGACACGACAAGTATCCCTTCGCCTCAGATTCAAACGACCGTCACGGAGTTCAGCTTGGCAATCGACAAGTCGAACGCCCTGTTCTTGGCGTGGGACGAGGTCTATGCGTCCGGCGTGGCGACGCCCATCCTCGTGGCCCGCTGGGGAGGGACGACGTGGGACCGAAGGTACGGTCAGCTCTTGCAAATGGCAGGTGGGGCGGCCGAGCGTCCGGCGATTGCGGTGACCGGCGACGGGTCGCCAGTCGTCCGATGGGCTGAGCTGGTGTTTATCGCGAGCGGCCCCGACTATGTGGCACGCTGGAACGGCACCGCCTGGACGCCGCTGGCGGGCGGCCTATCAGGCGATTGCGACATACTGCCTTGTCGAATCGTTCTCGACAGCTCCGACGATCCCGTGATCGAAACAAATGGCCAGATCTCACGCTGGACAGGGTCCTCTTGGACCGCGCCTGTCGGAGGCGGTGACGGTATGGCGGTCAACAGCTCGCAACTGGTAGTTACCACCCAGAATGGTGGGACGACCATCCAAGTGGTCGGCATCTCGTCAACGGGCACGGAGGCGAACTACGTCCCTGCGCTCGGTACGAGCCCCGTCCAGACCGAGGGCCTCAGTTACGGTCAGATCGCCGTTGACGGAAGCGACGAGCCGGTGATCGTGTGGTTTCAGTTCGACGGTGGCACGACTGCGAATCCGACGAACCCGAACCTGCACGTCGCTCGTTGGACAGGGGCTGCTTGGGACCAGGGGTACGGCATGCTCGACAACGCGAGCGGCTTCTCCGCCCTCGTGCTGGCTCAGGACACAACGCCCATCGTCGCTTGGGGTGACGCCTCCCAAACGACCGTTCACATCAGCAAGAGCAATCACTGACCGCGCGCCCGTCCGGCGGCGTGCAGCAGACCTTCGTTTGCCCAGCGACCGAGGAGCTCGAATGCGCGGGCGGCCGCGGCGTCGTCAGTTCGGTCGTGTGCCAGATCCGCGCACAGCGCCTCGAAGGTGACGTCGCGCGCGGCGATTCGTTCGAACCAGGCGGCTTCCTCCGCATCGGCGGCGCGATGGAGCACGTCAGTCCCCTGCCGCCACACGATCAATGTCGTGGGACTCCGCGCCACATCGCTAGCTGCCGGGTCGTCGCTGCGCCAGAGTGCCGCGACGTCGAAGCGGGTCGTCACGAGCGCGTGGCTGGGAACGAGTCGTAACTGGAGATCGGCGAAGTCGGCTGGTGCGCGAGCGCGCAGCGTCTCGAGCGTCAGCGCCGCGGCGTCGGGGCCGTCGAAGAGCTCGAGGCGCGCCCGCTCGAGGCGCGCCAGCTCGGCGACCCACGGTCGCGCGCCGGTTGCGGGATGCGCAGCGAGGAACGCGGGCAGGCGCGCGCCGACCTCGCGCAGCGAGGGGTGGTTCGGCCGGCAGGCGTCGAGGTAGTCGGCGACGAGATCCTGAAACGCTGCCGCGCCGAGAGCCGCCAGCGTTTTCGGGTACTCCTCGGCGAGGACGTCGCGAATGCGGGCGAAGTAC
>Ga0134125_10003787_pt1 | contig 17414 bp, 15 predicted proteins | sample KB31751_FD_96464 | JGI IMG/M metagenome (GOLD analysis project Ga0134125, IMG submission 96464) | Terrestrial soil microbial communities with excess Nitrogen fertilizer from Kellogg Biological Station, Michigan, USA - KB3-175-1 | ecosystem: Environmental > Terrestrial > Soil > Unclassified ...
GAAGATGGCGCGGAAACCGATCTCGATCTCGGTCACTACGAACGCTTTCTGAATATAAATACCAGCCAGGCAAATAATGTAACTACCGGAAGGATTTATCAAACGGTAATCAACCGGGAAAGAGAAGGAGATTATTTGGGAAAAACGGTGCAGGTTGTTCCGCATATTACCGATGAAATTAAGCGGCGCATGATGCTTCTTGGTGAAAAAAATGAGTATGATATTATTCTCACAGAAATCGGCGGAACGGTTGGTGATATTGAAAGCCTTCCCTTTATAGAAGCTGTGAGGCAAATTCAGTGGGAATTGCCGGTGGAAGATTGCCTTGTTGTACATCTTACTTTAATTCCTTACCTGAAAGCAGCAAAAGAGTTAAAAACAAAACCTACACAACATAGTGTCAAATTGATGAGCGAAAATGGTGTGCATCCTGACATATTGGTATGTCGCACGGAACGGCCGCTTACAGATGATTTGAAAAGAAAAGTTGCTCTTTTTTGTAACGTGAAAGTAGATTCTGTGATCGAAGCAGCTGATGCATCCACTATTTATGAAGTTCCAATCGCCATGCTTCGTGAAAAACTGGATTTGATCGTGTTGAAAAAATTAAATATTACCAATTACAACGAACCGGATTTGCATAAATGGCGCGAATTTTTAGAAAAAGTAAAACATCCGTCAAAAAAAGTAACCATTGGCCTTATCGGAAAATATATTGAATTGCAAGACGCGTATAAATCGATTCTTGAATCTTTTATTCATGCCGGTGCCATGAATGATTGCAAAGTACAGGTAGTAAATGTTCATAGTGAATATATTGATGAAGAAAATGTAAATGAAAAACTGCTCGGGCTGGATGGCTTATTAGTGGCTCCAGGCTTTGGTTTCAGAGGTGTGGAAGGAAAAATAATTGCGGTGAAATATGCGCGTGAAAATAATTTGCCTTTTTTTGGAATATGCCTCGGCATGCAAATGGCTGCAATTGAATTTGCCCGGAATGTATTGGGAATCAAAGACGCCGATTCTACAGAGATGAATCCTGATACGCCTGATCCGGTCATTGATATGATGGAAGAACAGAAGAAAATTACCATGAAAGGAGGAACCATGCGGCTCGGTTCTTATCCATGTGTAATCAAAGAAAATACACTTGCTTATTCTATTTATGGGAAAAAAGAAATTCATGAACGCCATCGTCATCGGTGGGAATTCAACAATAAATATTTAAAACAATTTGAAGATGCCGGAATGATTGCCAGTGGCATCAATCCTCAAAGCGGATTGGTAGAAATTATGGAATTGACCCATCATCCTTATTTTATTGGTGTACAATATCACCCTGAATTGAAAAGTACCGTTGAAAATCCTCAACCACTTTTTGTTCATTTTATAAAAGCAGCAAAGGAATTTAGTAAAATGAATCTCCTGAAAAATGAGCCAGTTAACGTTGAAGCTTCAGCATTAAAAGTTGAAGGGTGAATGTTGATTACGCCTGAAAAGGCAATTTCGCTGAGCATTGACAACGATATGAAAATCATCAATAGTGCGCAATGAATATAATTTCAGCTTATTTGTTTCTTTACTGAATTGTTTTATCATTTGTTTTACACAATCTATTAAACCCAAATCATTAAATAATATCTATAAATGTATCTTTAACCCTTAAATTACACTGATGAAAATATTATACTTCTGTTTTCTTATGATTTGTAGTTCGGCAGTTTTCGCTCAAAATAATTCGCTTGGAAAAAGCGATGCTGCTGCAAAAGCAATCCTTGATAATGTAAGTGCAAAATTTAAAACTTATAAATCTGTTGATGCTGATTTTACTTTGAGCGTCACAGATGCAAATGGAAAAGTGGAAGGAACAAAAAAAGGTACAGTCTATATGAATGGCTCAAAATACAGGGTAAATATTTCAGGCCAGGAAATCTACAGCGACGGAAATAATATCTGGACTTATGATAAATCAGCAAATGAAGTACAGATTACCAAATTTGATCCTTCTTCAAATACGATTACTCCTCAAAAAATGTTTACCAATTTTTATGATAAAGACTTTTTATACAAATTGAATGGGGAAACAAAACAAGGTAAAAAAACAATCCAGGAAATTGAATTGACACCGGTAGATAAAACAAAAACTTTTTATAAAGTAGTTGTTAATATAGATAAAGCTTCAAAAAATATCGTTTCAACAAAAGTGTTTGAAAAAAATGGTAACCGCTATATTTATACGATTACCGGAATGAAAACAAATACCAATCTTCCAGAATCGTTATTTGTTTTTGATGCTAAAAAATATCCAAATGTAGAAGTAGTGGATTTAAGATAAATATTTTCATTTTGTTTAAAAAGGCGCTTCTTTCGAAGTGCTTTTTTATTCCTGCCATTTGAATGAATCAATTTCTAATCCTGCCAAATGGATTACTCTGTCTATCACGGTTGATACTGCTTCTTCAATTGTTTTTGGTTTGCTGTAAAAAGAAGGTGATGCCGGGCAAATAATTCCTCCGGCGCGTGTAATACTTTCCATGTTGTTCAGATGAATCAAATTATAAGGAGTTTCCCTTACCACGCAAATTAATTTTCTTCGTTCTTTTAATATTACATCAGCCGCCCTTGAAATCAGATCGTCTGAAATGCCTGAGGCAATACGGGCAACGGTTCCCATGCTGCATGGTACGATGATCATGATATTATAATTAGCAGAACCTGAAGCAAAAGGAGCCATAAAGTCATTTTTATCATAATATTTTGTTGGGTAATCCTCATAGCTTTTATCGCCTATTTCAGTTTCCCATACCATTTTGGCATTATCTGTGATTATTATTCCGAGATCCATCCATTGGGATTTTATTAAAAAAAGCTTATCTAACAGAATTTTTGCATAAATAGAACCACTGGCTCCGGAAATGGCTACAATTATCTTATTCATGAGAAAAATTAAGGTTAATAAAAATTATTTTTAAAAAAATAAAATAAATTCCAATAATGGTCGTTTACTATTTATGGAAAAAAAATGGTTTCTTATTTTAATTCCGGTTTTGTGTCTTTTTTCTTTCGCCAAAGTTAAACCAACTGATAAAGAAAAAATAAATTGGTTAACTGTGGAAGAACTAAATGTGAAAATGCAAAGCGAGCCTAAACCGGTAATAATTGACCTTTATACGAATTGGTGTTATTGGTGCAAAGTAATGGATAAAAAAACTTATACGAACCCAAAAGTCATTTCATATATTAATACGCATTTTTACGCTGTAAAAGTAAATGCCGAAACGAAAGAAGCTGTGCAATGGGATAATAAAAAATATGATTACAATAGCAAGGATAAGATAAATGATTTTGCTTTATATCTCACCCAGGGACAAGTGGAATTCCCCAACACCGTAATTTTTCCTGACCTCCAAAAAATGCCGGCGGCGATACCGGGGTTCATGGAGCCGAAGGAGATAGAAATAATTTTGAAATATTTTGGTGATGAAGTATATAAAAAACAAAATTTCACCCAATATTCAGCAAATTTTAAATCAACGTGGTGACAGCCATAAACATATTAAAAACTGCAAAGGCAGTTTAAACTCGGTTTTTCATAGGATATTGGATTATAACAGGGGTGGATTTCCATCCGGCCCCTTTTTTTTATTTTCTTTTGAAAAATAATTAAACGAATGCAACGTTTTACAGTCTAATACGGTCTAGGATGTAGAAAGTTTGACAAAGGGTCTTTTCAAATTGTAACTAACAAAAAGCGAAAGCTATAAAAATATTAAGAACTGCGAAAGCAGTTTAAACTCGGTTTTTCATAGGATATTGGATTATAACAGGGGTGGATTTTTATCCGGCCCCTTTTTTATTTATTCTGTTATTTTGTTTTCTATATTTAATTTTTAAATCATTCCGCCTGAAAGCACTATTTGTAAAAATCTTTATTCTCAGTATTGTATTTTTTGTTTTTCAACCGGGCTTTGCGGGTCAAAAACCTACTGTAAAAAAGTTACATCAGGGGTCAACTCGTAATTCACGAAAAAGAAAAATAAAATACGGCACTGCCAGTTTTTATGCTGATAAATTTCTTGCCCGTTCTACTGCTTCCGGAGAAAAATATCGTCACGAAAAGTATACCGCCGCCTGCAATGTCTTTCCTTTGAATAAATGGATAAAAGTGACGAATCTCAAAAACAAAAAATGGGTGATTCTTAAAATAAATGACCGCTTAAGCCGAAAGAGCAAACGATTAGTGGACGTGAGTCAAACTGCCGCCCGAAAACTAGGCTTTATCAGGTACGGAATTACAAAAGTGAAGGTCGAATTACTGAAGGATTATCATTCGTAATTAATTTTTTCTGATTTCCGGTTATCCGATTATTTTTGTTAAATAAACTAATCTTTTTATGAAAAAAATATTCCTGTTATTATTTTTCACCGCTTTGCTCACTTCTGCTTTTGCACAAGAGAATTCCTATAAAAAAGGACATGCGTTTGGCCTCAGTTTTTTTCTAAATGATTTCAAAACAGCTTCCGATATACGATCCATGGGCATTGTAAGTGTTTTCAAGGAACATAATTTCTTTAAAACATCCAGGATGAATCCCGGAATTGCAATTAACTATATTAGCGGATTAAGTAATTATGCAGATTTCATCGCTACTTTAGGTGGTTCTTCTGTTGACTATCCGATTCAGAATGTAGCTCCTTTTGCTAAAAAAAATTTATTGCTAGAAACAACTGCATCTGTTAATCTGAAATTATTAACTGATGAATATTGGGTGGTTCCTTTCATTGATTTAGGGGTTGGGACGAGTAAGTACAAAAAGTATTTTGCTGCATTTATGCCCGTAGGAGTGGGCCTGCAGGTAAATATTCAAGATGCTGTTTATGTATTAATTAATTCTCAATACCGAATTGCTGTTACCGAAAATGCCAGTTATCATTTTTATCATAGCATCGGAGTTGCTACAAATATTTCAAAAGTGAAAGCTGCTGCGGCGCCTGTTGCAGTAGAAATTCCGGCGGCTTCTCAAATGCAGTAAAGTAAAAATGAGCCGAGGATTTATCAATAATTCCGTTGTAGATACAAAGACAATTCTACAGGTAAATCTTGACGGTTTTTTTGTGAGTCAATTAATATTTACAATAGTAAGCGGACAAATAAGGCTGATTTCTTTTTTCCAAGTTTGCTGTAGAAATATGGCAGCAGTAATCAATTTTCAGTACCTGCTAATTGAAACTTATCTCCGTCAAATAATCCTTTATCACTTAGTTTTAGATGCGGTATGACCAGCAAAGCCATAAATGACAAAGTCATAAATGGTGCAGATAATGTTGAGCCAAATTGTTTTGCAGCGGCATCAATCTTCGTGTACATTTCTGCTACTTTATAACCATTCTCGTTACTCATTAATCCGGCAATCGGCAATGGTAAAATAAGGTTCAAATCCGGATTGGAATAGTCTGCCACACTCACCCCACCTTTTGCTTTTATAACGAGATTTACAGCATCAGCAATGCTTTTATCATCCACTCCAACAGCAATAATATTATGACTGTCATGTGCGACAGAAGAGGCGATGGCGCCGTGTTTCATACCAAAATTTTTTATAAATGCTTTTGCTACCGGAGCATCTTTATAACGGTTTACCACAACTATTTTTAAAATATCTCTTTCAGGATCACTCACATAAAATCCGTTTTCTTCTTTTGGTACAACCGCTAGTTTGTTTGTAATTAATTGTTCATCTAATGCTTCAATAATTTCACCATGGAAATCGGAAGTTTTGATTTTAAAGTCATTTGTATTTTGGAAAGAACAATTAAAATTATTAATGATCGGCGACGATTCAGTTTTAATATTTGATCGGCCGTTTTCTGCAACCAATTCACCATTTATATACGTCGCCATCACTTTAAAATCTTTCAGATCTTCGACAACAATAAAATCAGCAGGCGTACCGGGTTGTAATATTCCAACGTCCATCTTATAATGCTTTACAGGATTAATACATGCTGCTTTCAAAACTTTAAAAACATCAATCCCTTTTGCAACCGCTCTTTTACATAAATCGTTTATATGCCCTTTTACCAAACTATCCGGATGTTTATCATCACTGCAAAACATGATGTCATTTTCATGGTCATTCAATAGCTCGATCAAAGCTTCAAAGTTTTTTGCAGCACTTCCTTCACGAATCAAAATCTTCATTCCATACTTTAATTTATCAAGCGTTTCTTCTCTTGTAAAGCATTCGTGGTCGGTGCTGATTCCTGCTTCTATATATTTTTTTGCTTCTTCTCCCCGTAATCCGGGTGCGTGGCCATCCACTGGTTTATCATAATTTTTTGCAGAATCAATTTTTGCAAAAACCTCTTCATTATGATGAAGAACGCCGGGAAAATTCATCATTTCGCTCAAATAATAAATCTCTTTTCTCGATAAAAGTTCATCTACTGCATTCGCATCAAGAGCCGAACCTGCCGTTTCATAAACCGTTGCAGGCACGCAACTGGGCGCACCGAAATGAAACTTAAAAGGAACGGTTTTGCCGTTTTCAATCATATACTCCACGCCTTTGATTCCGCATACATTTGAGATCTCATGTGGATCACTGACGGTGGCAACTGTTCCGTGTACCACCGCCAGCTTTGCAAATTCAGCCGGAATCAGCATCGAGCTTTCGATATGCACGTGCGCATCAATGAATCCCGGAATTATATAAGGAGGTTCTTTTTCATAACTACTGATTCTTTCAATTGATTTTATGAAACCTTGCTCAATAAAAACTTCTCCTGAAAATATTTCTTTTGATTCGATGTCAACAATATTTCCTTTTACTGTAAATCCCATAATTATTAAAATGTAAAGTTGATCCTTTTATTTGTTTGCAAAGTATTTCTGCTCGAGAACCTGATCTTCATTATAAATATCATTGTAAAAAACGATCTTATTATTTTTTGCTTCGCAGGTAAAATATTCTATAAAAAGAGGCAATCGTTTTTTGACCATAATTGTTTTGCGCGCTTTATTTGCAATCCATGTTTTTATCGAATCGGTATTATAGGCAAGTTGTTCCCCTTCTTTTGTAGCGAGGCTGTCATTCTGTGCAATATAAAATGCAAGGGCTTCCCATTTTTGCACACGGACACAGCCGTGGCTTAATGCACGCTGAGAATTTTGAAACAAATAACGCTGGTTGGTATCATGTAAATAAACACTGTATGGATTATTAAAATTGAATTTAAAAATACCCAATGCGTTATCATCTCCGCTCCCCTGCACAATCTTCCAGGGAATGGCTTTTGTATATTTTGACCAGTTTACGGTGTAAGGATTCACTGTTTCACCATGAGAATCAACAAGGCTGAAACCCTTGCTGGCGAGATATCCGGGATTATTTTTCAAAGCGGGGAGGATGTCTTTTTTGATAATGCTTTCCGGTATTGTCCAATTGGGATAGGTAACCATATTGGTAATCTTTGAAGTAAGACGAGGCGTTGGCGTGGAAGGTTTTCCAACAATTACTTTTGATTCCAAAACGACGGTATCGTGATCAAAAACCTTCAGGTAAAAACCCGGTAAGTTAACCCAGATATAAGTTTCAGGAAGTTCGGGAAGTGATTTATAACGGTCAAGTGTAACCGCAATTCTTCTAAACTTTTCGTTGTCTGTAAAATTTAAAGCGCGAACTGTCCCTTCTCCGGCTTTCCCATCAACAGTGAGTCTATGTTTTGCCTGGTATTTTTTTACTTCATTACTCAACTGTGCAGAGTCAGGCGCGGCAATTTCTTTGTTTCCAAAACCTGATTGCAACAATCTTTCATATAGTTTTTTATAAAAAGCAACTGTGTCTTTGTAGGGATAATCCAGGTACAAATATTTTTTTGGATTCATGCTATCGACAAAATTCACCAGCAATGCTTTCAGCGAAATATACGCGCTATCTCTCGGTTCTGCATTTTGAAAGGTCGGCGATACGGAATTCGATTCAATAATTTTTTGGAGGTTTGGAATAAAAAAAGAGTCTGCATAATTATTTTTAGAAACGATGGAAACACTGTCCGGAAGCAGTCTTCCTTCTTTTAAATCTTTAAGTGTTTTCATAAAAGCGTCGCTCAGCATCAGGTCTGCCTTTGTCCACGCAATGGCATCCATCCGTACCAAAGAATCATTGGCAATTTGTGCACGTAAAGTATCTAATTCCTTGTAATGATAATCTTCAGGAAACAGGCCATAATATCGGGAATTTTTAATGAACTCAAACATGGAATCAGCAACAGGATTCCAGGTTTCTTTTTTGCTCCAGATGCCCTGGTAATTATTTTTTTCGTAAAAAGAATTCAACAGGTTAAGTTCTGAAAGCCTGGTAGAATCATAAATAATTCCATTTGAATTGTTGGCAAAAAGCAACACCGCTTTTATATTATCCGCGATCTGATCATCCATTTTCTCCGGTGCTTTTACAATTTCTTTTTCTTTTACAGAATGATTGTTCTTGCAACTGAAAAAACAGAAAAATAATAATCCCGTTGAAAATATTCTTATGAAGTTTGCTTTACGAAGCATTGATGCCTTTAAATTTTTTCTTTAGTTAATTTAATGAACGGATTTTTTAAATAAGATATCGGACCCTGTAATGTTCCTTTTTACTATGCCGGATCATTAGTGTTTCATCTGCGCCAAAAATACTTAATAAGTATCGATTGTAGGGTTTTAAGAAAGCAAAATTTTGTATTCTGAATAATAGGATCAGATTTGATTTCCTTCTTTCTTGCGGTAGCAACTTGATTTCTTCTTTTTGGTTGGAAAGAGAAACGAATGATTGTAGAAAGAGCAAGTGAAAAAGCCGACTAATTCATGTTTCATGAATACCAGTAAATGAATAAATAAAAGCTAATCCCGTTTTGCAAAAAACCTCCTGCAAAAGAGCGGGAGGTTCTAAAATCATTTATTTTTCAATTAAAATCTATAACCGACAGAAAGTTGAATCACCGCATTTTTCGTATCTATATTTTCGTAGCGCGCCAATGGATTGAAAGAAGGCGTCGGAAGTGTTTGAGCGACGTCGCTCTGCTCTTTATACAATTTAGCAAATCCCATATTGTATCTCGCATTCAAAATGAGTCCCTTGAACGGGTGAATTTCTATGCCTCCTGCTGCTCCATAATCAAAGCGGTTCATCAGGTCTAATGCGGTCTGTGCCGCATCATTGGTTGTGCCTGTTTGCTTTGGTTGATTCGAATCTTTTGTGTTCAATAAATAACCGGCAAAAGCACCTGCCTGCAACTGAACGTATTTGGTAATGTTCAAAGTCATCATTTGTGGAAGCATGAGGTAATCGTTTGAAACGGTTCCTGTTTTCCCTTCCGGATTTGTATAATCAAATCCTTGTTTTGAATACAATAATTCAGAGCGGTAGCCGATAATGCCGGTTGTTGGTGGCGCTAAAAATACAGAAATCATCAATCCCGGTTTATAACGATACTGAATGGAATCAGCGCCACCACTGACTTTAGCATAATTTAGTCCCACCCTGAAGCCCAATCCTATTTTTTTTGAAATTGTTTTACTGCTGCTGTATGTCTGCGCAGCGGCGTTTTGAGTAAGAAAAATAAAAGCAGGCAGAAGAAATAATAAAAAGACTGATTTACTGATAGATTTTTTCATGATAAAATGTTTGAAGTTTATAGAAATGTTGATGATCAGATGTCGGTTAAGAAAAAGAGTTATCAATGTTTTTCCAATCCTTCCAGCGCTACTGTGTATTCATTTTTATTCGGATCAAAGTGAATGCTGAATTGTGTTGGATAATATCCGGTTTTTTGAAAAGCGGCCGGCTGTTTTACAGGCATTGTTATATTTGGATGTGTTTCAAGATATTCCCTGGTGATCATCGGCTCAACAAAGATCATTTTACCATGATAAAATCCGTAAATGAACGTTTTTGTAAATTTTTGTCCCAGGTATTCTGACGAAAGTGTGTCTGCCCAATGCACACCCATGTTTGGAACAGCCATTACACCCGATACATAATCTTTCGGAATGTATTGTTGATCAACAGAAACGGTATCCGCACCAGGAATTATTTTAGAAAGTTCGTCGGTGCCGACTGTATAAAAATGAAAATCAAAATGCGGAAAACCATATATCGGCAACGGATCATGCCCATTTGGATTCCAGTCTAATTCAGCGTGATCAAACCCAGTGACGCCTGCCTGTGGAGGAAAATTAAGGACAAACATATTGTTCATTCCATCTTTATCCGGTAGTCCGGAAAGCATGGTTTCTGAAAATTTATAACCAATGGATTGCGGATTACCATTGTCGTTTAGAGTGACAAAAGTTTGCACAGTACCGTTACCGACCTTGGTTTCATTGCTGTAATATGTGCCGGCTTTAGAAGCTTTTTTGCAACTGAGAAATGAGGTACATAAAGTCAAAGTGGCTACGAAAAACAAACAATACTTTTTCATGAGTTTATTTTTTTTATTGAATAAAAAGTTTAAAGCATAAATCAAATTCTGCTCAAATACAGTTCAGTAAAGCATTTGCTATGGATTCGTTCTGACCGGTTAGAATGTTTTTTGCAATTGTTATTAATTACAAAATTTTTTTTAAACCAAAAGGAAAATTGCTTTTATTTATTCCTGAATAAAATTGCAGAGACAAAATTAGAATGCAGAGATACGTTGGCAATAGAACGAAAGTTATATTTTGGTCGAAAGTGAAGCGTTAAAGTTGAAATAAGAGTTGCAGTCATTTTGGAATTGACACATTTTTTCATTTTCACGTTTTCATATTTAAAAATCATTCTCTTCCATAAAACTTATTAATTGCTTCCATCCTGTTTTGTACATGAAGTTTTTCGTAAATCTTATGAATGTGTTGACGTACGGTACCGGTTGAAATAAAAAGCTGATCGCCGATCTCCTTGTATAGAAATCCTTTTGAAAGCAGTGCCAGGACTTGCTTTTCGCGACTTGATAGCGTTGAATTATCGTTAGGTTTATTGTTATCTTTTTGAAAAAACGAAATAACTTTCCTGGCAATATGTGTGCTCATCGGAGCACCACCTTCATGCAGTTCTTTCAATGCTTCAAGGATCTTTTCGGCCGGTGTTTTCTTCAAAAGGTAACCGTTGGCACCTGCAGCAAGCGCCTCATAAACCTGTTCACTGTTTTCATAGATCGTAAACATCATAAACTGCATTTGCGGGCATTTTTTCTTTACTTTTTTGATACATTCGATGCCGCTCATTCCGGGAAGATTAATATCCATCAAAACAACATCAGGTTTCAATTTTGGTAATTCATCGACTGCGCATTCTGCGTTTGCGTAAGTGGACAGGCAAATAAATTCTTCTGACTCCTCAATGTTATGTTTTACTTTTTGACGTACATCGGACATATCCTCCACAATGCTTACTGAAATCTGCTCTTTCATTTTTTGGAATTTTTGCACTTCATTTTGCAAAAATAAAAAGCTCGTGTTTTAATATCATATAACGTTCGTTATACGTTTTTTTCCTTTTTTTCATCCTCTAAAGGACAATACAATTTGATGATGGTTCCGTTTTCATTTTCGATTTGAAAAGTGCCACCAATGCTTTCCATTCTGTGGCGCATATTTGTTAAACCATTTCCGAAACGGCGTTTATCATTTGTTTCAATGCCCTTGCCGTTGTCGTGTATGCATGAGCATAATCCTCCGTTTAGATTAAAAGAAATATCAACGATTGAAGCTCCGGAATGTTTTATAATATTGTGCAACGATTCTTTAATCACTAAATAAATATTTCTGCGCTGTTCACCGGTAATTTGTACATCGGGAATATGTTCCGGCACATTGAAATGATATTTGAGGCAATGATTTTGTAGAAATTCCACTGCGTGTTGCCGCGTATAAACAATCAGATCATCGAGTGTGTCGTATTGATGATTCATACTCCAGATTATTTCATTCATTTTATCAACAACGCCGGTTGCAGCAGATGCAATCTTATCCGCAATCTTATTCTCATCATCCTTGCTTTTTTCCTTAAGATCATCGCTCAAATAAAGAATGGTTGTGAGCGCAGAACCAATGTCATCGTGCATTTCACGGCCAATACGGTCACGTTCTTCTTCCCTTGCATGCATCTTTTCCTTCAGTGTATTTACTTCATGTTGTTTTTGTAAGGTCAGCAAAGACTGCCGGTGAAGATTTTGTTTATGCCTGTAACTTCTAACGGAAAGAATCAGGATTGTGGTGAGAGCAATGATACCGCCGAGAAAAATAAAAATCCACATATTCTTTCTTTCTATTGCCGCTTTATTTTTTTCGATGCTCAAAATTTGCTCTGCAATTTTTTTATCTTTTTGTGCTGAATGGTATTGAATATTCAGGTGATGAATATTTGTCTGTATCTGCGCATTCATCATTGAATCATTTAATGCGACGTATTTATTTTTGTATAACAAAGCCTCAGCCGGTTTTCCCATTCTTTCTTTGATTACCGACATGGTATCATACATTTCCATCAGTTCATCTGCTGTGTTCAAGTGTTCTCCTATAGATATTGCGCGTGCTGCGTATTCTTCCGCTGTACCAAAGCTTTTTCTATCTTTTGCTACTACAGCCAGCTCAAACAAGGCATACAATTTTTCAAAAGGAAGACTATATTTTTTGGTGATCATTAATTCGTGCTGGTATTTTTTTTCTGCTGTTTTCAAATCATGTATCGTATAATAAACCAATCCTTCGTCGGATAACGCATCTGCCACCAGGCTGATGTCTGGTATCTTGTAACCAATTTCTTCTGCTTGTGCAAAATGCAAAAGCGCTTCTTTATATTTTTTTTCATGTATTTCAGTGACACCCATATTGATGAGGCAGTTGCCCATAGTTACTGTATCGTGAAGCTTTGAAGCAAGATTAAAAGCATTGTGGCAATAGGTATCAGCAACGGAATAATCCTTTAAGGAAATAAAAACAGAGGCGAGGTTGTCATAAATTTTACTTTCCATTCCTTCATCGCCTCTTGAAGAAGCGAGTTGTAAAGATTTCAAATAGTATTCGGAGGCAGGTTGATAATCGCCCAAATATTCATATTCGTTTGCCACATCGTTATATCCCTCTATCAATATTTCCGGATCTTTCAGTTGTTCTGCGATCGATACATCCTGTTGTGCTGCTGCAAGTCCTTCATCAAATTCCGCTTTTTGATTATAGAGATTAATCTGGTGAGAAAAATATTTACTCAACCCTTTTTTATCATTTAAACGATCAGCAAGGGTTTTTGCCTGTTGATAATAAAAGGCCGCAGAATCGGGATTTGACGATTGGAAAGCTTCTCCATACTGAAGATAAAGAAGTACTTTTTCTTTGTTTGCCTTGCTTGTGTGTAATAAGTGAAGCAGGCTATCTCTGGATGTTTGCTGGCTTTGGGCAGTAAAGAAATCAAATAAAAAAAATGCGATTAATATTAAAATACGCAATAACACCATTTTGGTTTTTCTGAAAGTGTTTGTTTTTCAAATTTAAAGGATTTTAAATAAAGCTGCAAGCTGCTGTAACGGATCAGACGATCATTGTAAAGTTCTTATGCAGTAATTTTTAAAAAATCACTATAATAAACTTTAGGAAATAATTTTTTTTACCGCTTGTGTGTTTGAAACAATTATTGGAAGTACTTCTTGCATTGACAAGATAATGACAGCGCTTCATCTCTGAACACAGAACACCGACGTATTAGCGGGAATTTCATATAGTTTTCCCATAAGCTAATTCAGTATTCCTTTTTCCTTGTTTATGATTTTTCTATACCTTTTTTCATTATGTACGTAAGTAAAATGGGTAGATGAAACGCCGATAAGTACGGAAAGAGCGATAAAAATATAAATTAATCCCGAACCTCCCGTTTCCCAAAGATTGGTGAATAATTTTGCCAGAAAAAACACAATAAGGAAAGCCACAACTGTCCATGCGATTGAAAACAATAAATAAAATTTCCATTTTGGGCCACTTTTCTGTTCGCGCCATTGCACCATAAAACGCCTTTCTTCATTTGTAATCATTGTTCTCTCGTATAAATATTTTTTGAAGAAAAACTGATTACTTTATTTGTAATCATTCTAAAAAATAATGATAGCAAATAAACAAATAAACAGGATTCTTTTTTCTTAATTCTTAAACCTACTGTCTTTTATTCCTCCATCATTTCCTTTGCCACTCTGATTACATCTTCAGCATTTGGCTTGCTGAAATAATCTCCATCGCTGCCGTAAGATGGCCTGTGATCCTTTGCTGTAAGCGTTCTTGGTGAAACATCCAACCAGCGGTATCCACCTTGTTGTTCCATTACTTTGTTAAACATATAAGCTGAAGCACCACCGGGAACATCTTCATCAATAAACAAGATCCGGTTGGTTTTCTTTAAAGAACCCAGGATAGAATGATGCAGATCAAAGGGCAGTAAAGTTTGTACATCGATCACTTCACAACTAATGTTTAATTTATCTAAAATCTCAGTGGCTTCTTCAATAATGCGTAATATGGAACCATAAGAAACAATGGTAATATCAGTTCCTTCTTTCACAATTTCGGGCACCCCTAATGGTACCCGGTATTCAATTAAATTAGCAGGTAATCTTTCTTTGAGGCGATAGCCATTCAAACACTCAATCATCAAAGCGGGATCGTTGCTTTCCAACAAAGTATTGTACATACCTACAGCCTGCGTCATATTTCTCGGCACACAAACATACATGCCTCTCAGCGAATTGACGATCATTCCCATTGGTGATCCGCTGTGCCAGATGCCTTCGAGGCGGTGGCCACGTGTACGAACAATCAAGGGCACGCTTTGCTGCCCTTTCGTACGGAAATGTGTAGTACAAACGTCATCACTCAATGGCTCTAATCCAAACAGTAAATAATCAAGATATTGTATTTCTGCAATTGGCCTCAAACCGCGTAGAGCCAGGCCAAGTCCCTGTCCCATGATCGTCAGCTCTCGGATTCCGGTATCAAAAATTCTTTCTTCTCCATATTTTTCCTGCAGGCCACTAAAACCTTGGTTTACATCACCGATATGACCAAGGTCTTCGCCAAAAGCAATGACTTTATTATTGACCGCAAACAGTTCATCAAAATATTTATTTAATATTTCAAACCCATTCACCATTTCTGTTTCATGATTATACTGAACCGGTACAGGAGCAACTTTCAACGCAGATTTTGGCCCCTCATTATAAAGATCACTGTCAAACAATTCTTTATTTTCCTGTATTAATTTCTCATAAAAATCTTTTACCTCCTCAATGTCGTCTGCAGGTGAAGAAATATTAATTGCATGAGCCAGTGTTTTCATTACGTCCCTGCGCAATGGCTCACGTAATGATGACAGGTCTTTAATCAATTTTTCTATTTCAGTTTTGTTTGAAGATACCTTTTGCAAAAGCGTGACTGTTTCGGTTACCTGTTTTTTGATTGGATTCATGTATTTATCCCATGCATTCTGCCGGCTTTGCTTGACAAAACGTTTTGCATTGTCTTCAATATCATTTAATTCATTTTCGTCTGCCAGGGAATTGGCAAGAATCCACTCGCGCATTTGTTTTTTACCATCCCATTCTTTTTCCCACGCAAGCCTGGCTGCGCTTTTGTAGCGTTCGTGGCTGCCGGATGTAGAATGTCCTTGTGGCTGCGTCAGTTCTTCCACATGAAATAAAGCAGGGGTGTGTGTTTCACGAATATGTTTAATAGCTCCATCTAATATTTCACACATGCCGGCATAATCCCATCCCTTCAGCTTGTAAATATTTATTCCATTTGTATCTTCTTTTTTTTGCAAACCGCTCAATGCTTTTGAAATAGAAGATTTGGTAGTCTGATATTTTTTCGGAACCGAGATTCCGTAACCGTCGTCCCACACAAAAACTGCCAGCGGAATTTGTAAGACGCCTGCCGCATTCATTGCTTCCCAAAAATGGCCTTCAGAAGTAGAAGAATCACCGATCGTACAAAAACAAACCTCATTTCCATTATCGCTCAGGTTGTCGTATTCATGCAAAGCCTCCACTTCCCTGAAAACCTTTGACGCAAAGGCAAGTCCTAATGCACGGGGCATTTGTCCGGAGGTGGGAGCAATATCGGACGAAACATTTTTTTTATGAGCGAGGTCCAGCCAATTGCCATTTTCGTCGACAAATTTGGTGGCGAAATGTGAATTCATTTGTCGTCCTGCACTGAAAGGATCGTTCCTGACATCAGGATCTGCATAAAGTTGAGCGAAAAATTGTTCAACCGTAGCAAGTCCGCTTGCAAACATAAAAGTTTGATCCCTATAATATCCGGCACGGAAATCGCCCGGCATAAAAAATTTTGCCATTGCCACCTGCGCCACTTCTTTTCCATCGCCGAAGATTCCAAATTTTGCTTTGCCTGTGAGAACTTCTTTGCGGCTCAGTAAACTCGTTTCCCGGCTTTCGCAAACCACCTTATAATCTTTTAAAACCTCCTCCCTGAATTTTTCGAAGGAAAGATTTTCTAAAAGGTTTTCTTCACTGATTTGATTCGTCTCCATACAGGCAAAAATATTAATTATGAGCGATGAATGTTAAAAAACTGAAAAGGCTTCCACAATTTGCAACCATTTGGTGCGTTTTAGTATCTTTGAAACCATTTTGAACAGTTAAAATGAAAAAAATATTTACTCTTATTTGTTGTGCGACGTTTGCGCTGCCGGCTTTTGCTCAGACAAACGTTACTAAAGTAAACAAAAAGAATAAAAATATTACAACAAATGTAGCAGAATCAGCTTCGCCTGCGGCCGAAAGCCTGACTTTAAAGGAATCTGAATTTGATTTTGGAAAAATTCCGCAAGGCAAGCCTGTTACGCATGTTTTCGAATTCACTAATACCGGCGATAAACCTTTTGCTCTGGATAATGTGCAGGCGAGTTGTGGGTGCACAACCCCCGAATGGAATAAAGACACAATCGCTCCGGGCGCTACCGCCAGTATTAAAGTAGGCTATAATGCCGCCACTGAAGGGCCCTTTAATAAAACTGTTTCTATAACTTATAATGGCGCTGAAACCAAACAAATTACTATCAAAGGCGATGTCTGGAAAACTCCCGTGACATCTGCGCCTGAAAATACTTCTTTAAACATTCTAAAAAACGAACCCTAAAATTTAAACTCATCATGAAAAGATTCTTATTTGCCGCACTCTTATTATCTTCCACTTCCTTATTTGCTCAAAAAAAAGCAGATGATATTGCAAAATTAAATGTAACCACATACGACTTCGGAAAAGTAAAACAAAATGTACCACCAACCGCAACAATCGTTGTGACTAACATCGGTACAGAACCATTGATCATTGAGCAGGCAACTCCATCATGCGGATGTACGGTTTCTGATTATACAAAAGCTCC
>Ga0134125_10003788_pt1 | contig 17406 bp, 11 predicted proteins | sample KB31751_FD_96464 | JGI IMG/M metagenome (GOLD analysis project Ga0134125, IMG submission 96464) | Terrestrial soil microbial communities with excess Nitrogen fertilizer from Kellogg Biological Station, Michigan, USA - KB3-175-1 | ecosystem: Environmental > Terrestrial > Soil > Unclassified ...
CTTGATTTTGAAGGTGCGCTCGCGCGGTCCGAAGCTGAATTGAAGATCATTCCTCCCTCAGCGGCAAGAATCATTGCCCGCGTCGCTCGCGCCGAGAATTTTGATGTCGTCTCTCTTGCAAGAGAGACTCTCCGCGCTGGAACGCCGAGCATTCCGCTCGTCAAGGCCCTTCGTAAGAAGGCGCAGGAGGAAGATGCAGCGGCAGCCGATTTCGTTCACTGGGGAGCCACAAGTCAGGACGTCTCAGACACCGCACTTGTCCTTTTACTAAAGAAGGCGGCGGCGATTCTCAGCGCCGATCTAAAACGCCTAGAAGCTGCCCTTGACTCGCTTGTTATCCAAAATAAAAATACCGTGATGGTGGGACGCACGCTCCTTCAACCCGCGCCTCCCATCACATTTGGCCTGAAGGCAGCAGGATGGTGCGGAGCAATCCGTCGCGGCCATGCTCGCTTGCACGCTGCTTTTTCAGACGCGCTCATCCTTCAACTGGGCGGCGCCTCTGGAACGCTTGCCGCACTCGGTAATCGCGGAGATAAGGTTCGAAAGCAAGTTGCCAAACGTCTCAAGCTTGATGATCCCGACGCCCCTTGGCACACGCACCGCGATCGCCTGGCGGCTGTCGTCTGTGCCTGCGGTGTTCTCGTAGGAAGCATTGGCAAAATGGCTCGTGATATAAGCTTGCTCATGCAGGCGGAGGTGGGCGAACTTTCTGAACCTGGTGGTTCTGGTCGCGGTGGATCTTCCACTATGCCGCAAAAACGGAACCCCATAGCCTCTGTGATTGCACTTGCAGCATCCTATCGAGTGCCTGTACTCGTCGCGTCCTTTCTATCGGAGATGGTGCAGGAACACGAGCGCGCGGTGGGCGGTCTACAGGCAGAATGGCCCACAGTGGCGGGCGTAATCCAATCCACGGGAGTGGCAATCGCTTCGATGGTGGAAGCTACGGAAGGTCTTACCGTCAATCGAAAGCGGATGCGCGAGAACCTTGAAGAAACTCAAGGGGCAGTCTATGCGGAAAAGGCCGCGTTGCTGCTCAGCCGCAAACTGGGACGAGAGCCCGCTCATTCGCTACTGCAACAGGCAACGCGTCCTCAGCAATTACGCAAAGGCACGCTTTCCGAGATTCTCGCGCAATTGCCCGAGGTGCAAACTTTTTTTGATGCGAGAGCTCTGCGTACATTGGACGATCCCGAAGATTATCTGGGACTAGCGCGCGAATTCTCGGAGAGGCTGTGCGGCCGTTCTAGAACCCGTCCCCCCGCAAGGAAGAAATAATGCCCTTCGCTACGCTCAACGGGATTCGCCACTACTATCGTTTGGAGGGAATTGAAGAGCGGCCCGTTCTCGTTCTTGCGCATTCCCTGGGCGCTGATCATGGTATGTGGCAACCGCAGATGCCGGACTTGCTTCGCCATTTTTATGTTTTGCGATATGACATCCGCGGCCACGGCGCCTCCGACGTGCCGACCGGGGACTATTCCGTTGAACAACTTGGACGGGACGCGCTCGCGCTCCTCGATCACCTCGGCATCGCAAAATGTTCATGGTGCGGGCTCTCCATGGGAGGAGCAATAGGGCAGTGGCTCGCCCTACACGCTCCGCAAACGCTTACGCATCTCGTATTGGCCAACACCTCACCGCGTTTTGGCGATCCCGCACTATGGAAGAGCCGGAGAAAAGCCGTCCAGGAAGGAGGCATGGCTGCCGTTCTTAGTCTGGCGATGCAGCGCTCCTTTAGCGAGAAGGCAATTCGAACGCACAACGAGTATGTGTCGTTGTTTCGTTCCGTGCTGCTTGGCATGGATCCCCAAGGCTACATTGGCAGTTGCGCGGTCCTTCGAGACTTCGACAACACGGACCAACTCAGCAAGATTACGGTTCCCACGCTGGTGATCGCAGGCGACCATGACGTTTCCACACCTTGGGCAGGCAACGGCGAAGTCCTGGCTGGTCTTATTCCGAACGCAACATCCATGCGTCTCGCCGCCGCACATCTCTCAAATTTGGAACAGCCCCAGTCATTCAATTCGGCTGTGCTAGGTTTCCTGCTCTCTGATTCGAGTGATTCAACCACGAAAGGCTTTACCGTTCGCCGAAGAGTGCTGGGCGACGCGCACGTAGATAAAGCCGTTGCCGCCACCACTGACTTTTCCCGCGACTTTCAGGATCTAATAACGCGTTACGCCTGGGGAGAGATTTGGAGCCGCCCTTTGCTCGATGACCGCACCCGTCGACTCCTGGTGCTCGCTTTAATGGCTGCGACCGGACGATGGGAAGAATTCCGCTTGCATCTCACATCGGGTCTAAATCGTGAACTTGAAGTTTGCGACCTTAAAGAAGTTCTCCTGCTGGTTGCAATATATTCTGGATTGCCCACAGCCAATACTGCCTTTCACTTGGCCCAAGAACAACTCGCGCAACATTCAACGAAGGTATGAATGCCACTGCAAAACTAAGGATCTCGAAATCCTCTGCGATTAGATCCCTTCGGCTGGTAGCCCCACATAATTTTCCGCCAGGGTTTTGGCGGCGGCGCGGGAGCTGGTAATGTAGTCCAACTCTGCAAGTTGGCGACGGTGATCAAAAAGATTTTCGTCAGGAAAGCGATGGAGCATGGAGGTCATCCACCAGGAAAACCGCTGTACTTTCCAGACACGCCGCAAACAGATTTCTGAATAGCGGTCGAGCAGATCGTGATTCCCCCTTGAATAATATGCCTCAAGACCTCGGGCGAGGACCTGAACATCTGAGATTGCCAGGTTAAGTCCTTTTGCCCCCGTCGGAGGGACAATGTGCGCGGAATCACCTGCCAGAAAAAGGCGCCCCCGCTGCATCGGTTCGACAACAAAACTCCGCATTCCCGTTACGCCCTTCTGGATAACCAGGCCTTCGATCAACTTCCAGTCATTGTCTGCCGCCAAACGGGTGCGCAACTCGCGCCATATATTCTCATCGCTCCAGTTGTTGATGTCTTCATCAGGCCGGCATTGAATGTAAAGGCGGCTGATTTGCGGCGTACGCATGCTCAACAAAGCGAAGCCCCGTTCGTGATGAGCGTAGATGAGTTCATCAGACGACGGAGGCGCCTCCGCCAATATCCCCAGCCAACCGAAAGGGTACGTGCGGTCGTATTCCGTAAGTACGTCTGGCGGAAGGCTGGGCCGGCAGACACCATGGAAACCATCGCATCCGGCAATAAAGTCGCAATGGATTTCATAGTCCGTATCATCTTTGCGATAACGAATCTTTGGACTGACGCTGTCTATGTCATGAATGTTGACGCCCTCTACTTCAAAGAGGACCGGGCCATTCGCTGCAACTCGAGCATTGTTCAGATCTTTCAGAACCTCCGCCTGCGCATAGATCATGATTCCCTTGCCATCAGTGAGTTCGCGGAAATCAATGCGGTGCCCGTGCCCGTTGAAGCGCAATTCGATCCCATAGTGCATTAGACCTTCACGCTTCATACGCTCCCCGACCCCGATCTCGGTGAGTAAATTGACGGTACCTTGTTCCAACACCCCAGCGCGCACGCGCTCTTCTACATATTGCCGGCTGCGGTTCTCGAGCACGATGGATTCGATGCCGTGAAGATGCAACAGGTGGGAGAGCACCAGGCCAGCGGGCCCGGCGCCAACAATTCCGACCTGTGTGCGTTGTAGCTTCGGCATGAGGGAGACACTTTCAGGAGCGCGAGGCGGCCTTCTTGGCGATCTCCCACTCAACATTTCCCGAGCTTGCAGGCAAGTCTCTTTGCACTCGAATCATTTGGCAGAAAAAGTACAAGATCGGAATGAAATCTCGTAAAGCCGAAGTATTTAAACCGCGCCATCACCACTTTTGATCGGGCGGCGCCTGGCATTCAGACAGAGGCTATCATCAATTCGGATCCGAGCAGGCGAAATTTGCAGCTTCATCAATACTTCCCCGGCCCTGGTATTTTGCGACTTTAGGATAGACGCACAGTGGCCGTGTGCGATCTTCCTTCCCCGCAGTCGAGTGCGATGCAACAATCACATCAGGCGCTTGACCGTCCTCCACCCAATGCTCAAGCGCCTGCAAAGCATCGAAACGGTTGGGACCTTCTCCGCCAAAGCAGTGGTCCATGCCCGGAACCATGAACAACCGGAAGAAATCCGTTGTCGTTGCCCCACCCATAGTTTTTACGACACTCTCATAGTAATTAACGCTGTTTTGCGAGGGGATCAATGCATCCGTCCAGCCGTGGTACATAATGAGTTTTCCGCCGCGCCCCTTGAACCTGCGCAGATCAGGGTCAATCGCATTGATCGTCCCATGGTCCAATTTGTCGGCTGCCGGAACGTCTTGATCGAAATCCATGGTGCGCGGGTTCCAATGCGGGTCCTTATGCAGGATGTAAGTATAGTAGTCGGAGCCAATCCGCGTCGGCTCGGGACCACCCAGAAGGAATCCCCATACCAATTCGCTTCCCGGCTCCAGCCCAGGAAAAAACTTCACGCCGTGGGCAGTCGTGGCGGGCCCGTACACTTTCCTCGCAGTGTCAACCTGAGCTGCGGTCAAACAATTCGGAGTGTCAGGGCCGTTGCATTGCAGCGTCTTGGGATCGAAATGACATTTCCTGGGATCATCAATTAGGCCGTCTTTAATCCCGTCCACCGAATCGCATGCCGCAATAGCGGCTTTGTGGATGAGAAGATATTTTTCTCTCGGAATGTAACTCGCCTGGTCCTTCAATGTTTGAATGCCCATCCACACGGAAGCCGCTGTGAGATGGGTCCAATAGTTCGCCGGCGCGCCGGCAACAATTCCGTGGTAATCTTCCGGAAACTGTTGCCCTTCTTTCAGGCCCTGTATACCGCCCGAGGAACATCCGTTCCAGTAGGCATATTTAAGATGCTTGTCGTAAAAAGTTGAGGCAATAACTTTTCCTTCGACGGTCATTAAATGTACTGCGCGCCACCCAAAATCAACAACCTTCTCCGGATGGCCTAAAGCCCAGCTTCCATCCATCACTCCGCCCTCGTGGCCAGTATCCGTATTCGCGACCGCATACCCACGGCGCAGCCCCTCCGCCAAGGCAGGATAAATAATCTCTCCCAGCCATCCACCGTTGCCCGTCCCTTCAAACTTGCCATTCCAATTAGATTCCGGCATCCAGACTTCGAACTTAATTTCGGAATCTGCCGTCGGTCTCGTCGTAACTGCGACGCGACAAAATGCGGGCAATGTCTTGAAATCCACCGATGGCCCAATCGGCACACCCGGCGGAAGCACAAAAGTTCCGGCTGGAACCAACGCGGCCATAGTGATTACTGCATTGGGCAGCTTGAGTTCCGCCAATTTCCTGCAGTCCATGGCGAAAGCGTTCAAAGCTGTACTCGTGATGGCGCAGAGAATGAAAATCACCAAGCGTCGAATGCGTGATGCCGGTCTCATATTTTTACGCAGTTCAATTGATGCATGGAATTCGCATTCAACCATAGGGATCTGTGATCGCCTCCATTTTTTATCTCTTTAATCTTCACCTGCGCGAAGCATTGCAGCTAAGTCCATTTTTCACTCCGAAAGTGACGAGTGCGAATCTCTCACCGCACGCGTAGTGTGTCAACTGGTTAAACACTATTTCGCAGAGAGAAACGGATTATCTACGCTTGTCTTTTTTGCGTGACCCGCAAATCTATTGAGTTTTACAATACGAAATTTTAGATTCAGAATGCGACGGGCAAATGATATTTGAGACCAAGCACAAAGATGAGTAAATCCAATTGCCTCTGTTAAGATGTTTCGTTTCCCCGCCCTCAAAAAGGAGTTGCTTATGTCCTCGCTGCACCGAGCCGATCAAGTCGGAAGTCTCCTGCGGCCCGCGGAACTCCTCGAAGCGCGCCGCGCGAAGATTTCGCAGGACCAGTTAGCTTCCCTGGAAGATCGACATATCGTGCGCGTGCTCCAGAAGCAGCAGGAGCTTGGCTTTGACCTCTTCACTGATGGCGAACTGCGCCGCAGTAACTTCATGAGTGATTTTACGGACGCCGTCGAGGGATTCGATTTCGGAGATGCAGTTGTCCGCGGATGGGAGAGCGGCGCGCACAACGTCCCCTCAAAAACTCCTTCAGTCAGCAACATCAACGGCGTCGTCACTTCGAAACTGAAACAACGCCAGCCACTCACCGGGCGCGAGCTTCCATTCTTGCGCAAACATTCGCCCGGAGACATCAAGGTCACGTTGCCGAGCGCGACGCAATTTCCCGCGATTTCTTTCAAATACGGTGTTACCGATATCGCTTACAAAGATCCTTATGCGCTGCTCGACGGCATCACCGCGATCATGGTGGACGAGATCAAATCTCTGGCCGGCAGCGGCCTTTCTTATCTGCAGATTGATGCTCCGCGGTACAGCTACTATCTCGATCCAAAGTGGGTTTCGTGGATGAAAACGGAGCTGCGCGTGGAACCCGCGCAAATGCTCACTGCCTCTCTGAATGCAGATAATGCATGCTTTGCCGCAGCCCGCCACTCCGGCGTAACGCTTGCCATTCATCTCTGCCGGGGCAACAATCGCAGCCACTGGTACGCTGAGGGCGGCTATGACGCGATTTCCGAACGGCTCTTTCATGAACTCGCAGTTGACCGCTTCCTCCTCGAATATGACGATGAACGGTCAGGCACGTTTGAACCGCTCCGCCTAATACCCAAGGGTAAGATCGCCGTGTTGGGATTGGTCAGCACAAAGCGCTCCGCGCTGGAATCAAAAGAACATATCCTGAAACGGATTGATGAGGCGGCAAAGGTAATTCCTCTGGAGCAATTGGCAGTCAGTCCGCAATGCGGGTTCGCATCAACCATGGAGGGCAACCTCCTGACTGAGTACGAACAATGGGCCAAACTCGCGCTGGTGTCGGAAATTGGGCGCACGGTTTGGAGTTGATTCAGCGGGAAATATGATAGCTCTCTGGGGTCACATTTCCATCTGGATGAGTATATTCTCGTGCTTTTCTAGCACTGAGATTCGCCATCAAGCAAGAACTGCCTCCGGCAGAACTGCGTCGTTCCCTATTTGCAGATGTATCCTTCGATCACACCGATACCTGGCCCGTATGATGGCAATGCTCGTGTGATATTGACAATGCAGTAGAGATCGGGCAGTCTCTTGCAGTCACGCAATATTTGGCTGGATCCATTGAAAAGACCGCGACTCGCGACTATCTGAAGGAACTGCGTGGTCAAAGCTGCCGGTCCAAGGGATGGCACGCTGGGCAAAAGCGGAAAACTACAAATTGAACGATTCGCGACAATACGAGCGACGTCTGGTCATCATCCTCTTCTTCACTTGGGGATTCGTTTTTCTCGACCGGATGTCGCAGTTGTATCTTGCTCCTTTTTTTGCGCCCGAATTCCACCTCGATGCGCAACAAATCGGCTTACTGACCGCGGTTTTGGCAATTTCCTGGGCCGTGTCCGGATTTATCTTTGGAATTCTTTCTGACCGATTTGGACGACGCGTCGTACTCATTCCGGCCATCGTTAGCTTTTCCGCGCTCTCATGCCTCTCTGGACTGGCGCACAGTTTTGACCAGCTCCTCCTCGCGCGCGCTCTCATGGGTCTGGCGGAAGGGCCCTGTTGGCCCGTCATTACCGCGCTGATTGAAGAAACCTCGCCACCGGACCGGCGCGGGCGGAATGTAGGCATCGTGGTCAGCGCCGCAGCGCTGGTGGGTCTTGCCGTCGCGCCGATTCTCACCACACAGGTGGCAGCACATTTTGGATGGCGCTGGGCTTTTGTTCTGGCCGGCATCCCTGGCATTTTGATCTCGTTGTTGATTGCCAGGTTCGTCAAAGAGCCCAAGCCGCATGCCTCGAGTGAAGGCCATGGGCCCGCGGCCGTGCGCGATTATTTTTCATTACTGCGATATCGCAATATCTGGCTCTGCGGTATCGGCGCATTCGGGTTCATGACATGGTTATTTGTTGAGAATGCCTTTGCTCCACTCTTTATTACACAAGTCGCGCACCAACGGGCTACAACGGCAGGTTGGCTTTTGGGAATTAGCGGTCTGGGCAGCTTTTTCGTTGGGTTTCTACTTCCTGCTTTGTCGGATCGGGTGGGACGCAAGCCTACGCTACTAGTCGTCTCGCTGCTGTCAACACTAATTCCGATTGCTCTCCAGATGCCGCTGCTTTACCAGCATCAATGGCTCCTCGGAGCAATTATTTTTGTCACCAACGGCGGCTATGGTGCTGATTCCAACCGAGAGCGTACCGGCCCGATTTTCTGCCACCGCAATTGGATTGGTCACTCTTGTGGGCGAAATACTGGGCGCCACGGCAGCTCCAGCTTTTGCCGGGACCATTGCGGGCAAATATGGCCTTGGAGTTTCTTTGTGGATATCCGCAGGCGGGACCATTCTGGTATTTCTGGCGAGCCTGTTTTTGAAAGAAACAGTTGCGAGCGTGAGAATAAATGTTCACCGGACCATGGAATAGAAAGGATGAGTACAGATGTCAGACTACAAAGAGCGCTGGACTACGGTGCGCGTTGAGATCGAAGAGGGCATCGGCTGGGTGATTCTGAACCGCCCTGAGAAACGCAACGCGATGAGCCCGACCATGAATCGCGAGATGCGCGAAATACTGGAGGTCCTTGAACTCGACGATGCCGTGAAAGTTCTCGTCTTGACGGGCGCCGGCGAATCCTGGACTGCGGGGATGGATCTGAAAGAGTACTTCCGCGAAGTAGAGCAGAAGGCGTCGGAGATTGTGCAGGAGAAGATCCGTCGCGATGCATCCACCTGGCAATGGAAACTCCTGCGGATGTACTCGAAACCAACCATCGCAATGGTGAACGGATGGTGTTTCGGAGGCGGATTTTCACCGCTCGTCGCTTGCGATCTCGCTCTTGCATCGGAAACGGCTGTCTTCGGTCTTTCAGAAATCAATTGGGGAATTCCGCCCGGCAACCTGGTCAGTAAAGCGCTGGCGGATACAGTCGGCCAGCGTAAAGCTCTTGAATACATCATGACTGGCGAGACTTTCACGGGCCGCCAAGCGGCGGAAATGGGCTTGGTGAATCGCGCGGTGCCTCTGGAGAAATTGCGCGAAGAGACGATAGCCCTCGCACGCAAGCTAGCGGCAAAGAACCCGGTAGTGTTGCGCGCGGCAAAGCACGGATTCAAGCGCTGCCGTGAACTCACCTGGGAACAGAGCGAGGATTATCTCTACGCCAAGCTTGATCAAGCGCAATTGCGCGACCCCGAACGCGCCCGCGAAAAAGGCCTCAAGCAATTCCTGGATGAAAAAAGCATTAAACCAGGTCTGGAGGGCTATCGGCGTTGATTGTAATTTTAAGGAAGAGCCTTTGATTGACTTTGAGAGTGCCCAAACAACTCAAGCCCGGCTCGACCGCCTGCTGCGGCCGCGCTCCATCGCTTTAGTCGGTGCCTCCGCTACTCCCGGATCACTCGGCGAATCCGTACTTCTCAATTTGGAGAACAATGGCTACGCGGGCGATCTCTACCTGGTCAATCCAAAGCATCCGGTAATTCATGGCAAGCCTTCTCTCGCATCCGTTAAGGATTTGCCTACAGGCGTGGACTGCGCGGTTCTGGCCATTCCGGGAAGCGCGGTCCTTGAGACCGCACGTGCCTGCGCCCAGAAAGAAATTGGCAGCCTCATCATATTCTCCGCGGGTTTCGCCGAGAGTGGCGGATCAGGCATGGCGGCACAACGTGAGCTTGCATGCATCGCCCGCGAGCACGGCATGATCATCATGGGTCCAAACTGCCTGGGTATGGCGAATTATGTTGACCGTATTCCACTCACCTTCGTGGTGACTCCGCCGCAAGCGCAGCGTAGTTCGCCCGGAGCCGCAATCATTTCGCAAAGCGGAGCACTCGCGGCAGTGCTCGCTGTCAACATGCGCCATCATGGAATCTCCCTCACCTATTCCGTGTCAACCGGGAACGAGGCTTTGCATGGTGTTGAAGATTTCATGGAGCATTTGATCCGCGATGCCCATACTCGTGTCCTAGCGCTCGTAGTCGAGCACTTCCGAAAACCGAAGCGATTTCTCGAGTTGGTTCGCCGCGCCCGCGAAGAGGGTCTGTTTGTCGTGCTACTTCATCCAGGCAGCAGTAAGGCGGGGCAGGCATCCGCCGCAACACACACTGGGGCGATGGCGGGCAACTACGAGGTGATGCGCACTCTCGTCACGCGGGCCGGCGTGGTTCTCGTGGAAACGCTTGAGGAACTCGTAGATGTAACGCAAATTCTTGTCGGCATCGGAGAACTGCCTCGCAAAGGCGCGGCAATATTCACGGAATCCGGCGCCTTCAAAGCGCTCACGCTCGACCTTTGCGAGCGCATCGGGCTCGAATTGCCCGGTTTGTCGATTTCTACGAGCCACGCCGTGCGAGAAACGCTCCCGTCGTTCATTGCACTTTCTAACCCGCTTGATTTGACGGCGCAGGGCTTGGTAGATCCCGATATCTATCGCCGAGTGCTACCTCCCATTCTGGAGGATGGGGAGTTCGGCAGTGTAGTGCTTGGGATCATACTCACCGACCCGACGACGATCGCGCTGAAGCTACCCCGGATCGTCGATGCAATCCGCGCATTGAAGCCCGAAAGACCGGTGATTTTTGCGGCTTTGGATGAAGGCGCTCCATTCGATGGAGCAGAAATTCAGCAATTGCGTGAACTCGGCGTCGCTTGCTTTCCGTCTCCCGAACGGGCTTTACGCGCTCTTGCCAGGGTGACTTTACTTGGGCAAACGGAAATGAGCCAAAAGGCTGAAGTTATACATTGCCATACTCTCGTCGGGATTGCGCCCGGAATCGTACCCGAATATCGGGCCAAAAGAGTACTGAAAGAGATCGGTATTCCCATTCTCCAGGGCGGGTTGGCGTCCAATGTCAACGAGGCGCTAAGTATTGCCCACCGTATCGGCTTTCCTGTTGCGCTAAAAGCACAAGCCGTCGATCTACCCCACAAGAGTGACGCCGGCGGCGTGATCTTAGGCATTGAATCAGAGAGCGCTTTAGCTGATGGCTGGAGCACGCTTCACCAACGTCTTGAAATCAGCAGGCCAGGACTCATGCTGGAAGGGGTGCTGGTGGAGCGCATGGGCATGGGCAAGAATGCTGCCGAATTGATTCTCGGAGCGCGCAATGATCCTGACTGGGGTCCCGTGCTGCTGGTAGGCTTCGGCGGCGTACTAGCCGAAGCATTGCACGATGTGCGACTTCTGCCGCCAGGTCTTTCCAGTGACGAGATCGTGAAAGAGCTCAGCAAACTGAAATGCGCTGCTCTACTACAAGGGTTTCGTGGCTCGCCGCCGCTCGATATTGACGCTGTGGCGGCGATCGTTTGCACGCTCGGCGCGTTGATCCGTGGTCATTCGGAGATCGAGGAGATCGACGTCAACCCGCTTCTCGTGTATCCGAAAGGGGAAGGAGCGGTCGCGCTGGACGCGCTGATCATCGTTGGCAAGGCCCCAATTGGCACACATGAGCAAGAACCGGGAGAAAAGGAAAAACAGAACGAGGGATAAAGTTATGAACCATGTATCGCTTCTCATTGGTGGAAAGTCTTTACCGGCGCGGGATGGGCGAACGTTTCAACGAATTGATCCAACAAAGCGCACTGCGGCCACGCAGGCCGCCGCGGCGACGGTCTCCGACGTAAGTTTGGCTGTCAAATCTGCCGCGGATGCATTCCAATCGTGGGCCGGCACCGGCCCCGGACGGCGACGCGAACTTTTGCTCCGCGCCGCTGAAGTTCTGCTCTCGCACAAAGCGGAATTTATCCAGTTCATGATTGCGGAAACAGGCGCAACTGAGGGATGGGCGGCGTTTAACGTGGAGATGGGGGCGGGCCTTTTGCGCGAAGCCGCCTCCATGACGACTCAGATCGCAGGAGAAGTCCTCCCCACGGATGTGCCGGACAATCTCGCAATGGCGATTCGTCAACCTTTGGGTGTTTGCGCCGGAATTGCTCCCTGGAACGCCCCTGTGATCTTGGGCATTCGCGCGCTCGCAGCTCCGCTCGCATGCGGCAACACGGTTGTGTTTAAAGCTTCGGAAGCCTGCCCGGCAGTGCATAGTCTTATTGGCACAGTGCTTCAGGAAGCGGGGTTTCCCGACGGAGTAGCAAACGTCCTCACGAACGATCCGGCGGAAGCTGCCGACATGGTTGCGGCCCTGATTGATGAACCGTCCGTGCGGCACGTAAACTTCACCGGTTCGACCCGGGTCGGACGCATCATTGCGGAGCGGGCGGCGCGGCATTTGAAACCGGTCTTATTGGAATTGGGCGGAAAGGCGCCCTTGATTGTCCTCGACGATGCCGACCTGGATGCAGCGGTGGATGCAGCCGCTTTTGGCGCTTTCCTCAATCAGGGTCAAATCTGCATGTCCACGGAGCGTATCGTAGTCGACTCTAAACTTGCAGATGAATTTGTAAAACGGCTTTCCGCAAAGGCTGCCTCCCTACCCGTGCGAGATCCCTCGCTTGGGCCGACTGTACTCGGAGCGATCGTTGACGAACAATCTGCCTCTCGCGTCAACGGTCTCGTGAACGATGCAATTGAGAAAGGCGCACATCTTGCTGCTGGGGGCAAAGCTGAAGGCACGCTCATGCAAGCGACCATTTTGGACCATGTCACCCCGAGCATGCGCATCTACGCCGAAGAATCTTTTGGTCCGGTTGTCACAATCGTGCGGGTCAACGGTGACGAGGAGGCGCTTCGCATTGCGAACGACACAGAGTTTGGTTTATCGGCGGCGATCTTCAGTCAAAATATGGCGCGTGCATGGACACTGGCCCGCAAACTTGAGACTGGAATCTGTCACATCAACGGCCCCACTGTGCATGACGAACCGCAGATGCCGTTTGGCGGCGTCAAAGCATCGGGTTACGGCCGCTTTGGCGGCAAAGCAGCTATTCATGAGTTCACTGTGCTGAGATGGATCACAGTGCAAACAGGTGCCCGACACTATCCGTTTTAGTTAGGTATTACTCCGGAATCCGGATTCTAGCATCACAGTTCATGGCGGTTGCGGTTTCGGATTCTGACACGCCGCCATAAACTCGAATCAGTCGGCAGTCTGTGATTTATGTTAATTCTTGGCCTGAAGCAATCCCCAAGCTGCGCTTCCGAGCCAATTGAAAATCGCGCCATATTTTCTGAGCGAATACTGCAAATCCCTCGCAATACGATTTTGTAACTCTCTTGTAGATTTTTGCCGTTCTTCGGCTCTGGAAGACCGAGAGAGCATGAAATCAAAAACGCAAGTATCCCGAGCCTGGGTTCTGTATGGCGAAACTTGGCGGATATGGCGGGCCCTCGGCTTCGGCGCTCGAAGTATGAAATCCTCCGAACCAATCCAAGCTAGAGCTAGCGGTTAGGCCTTGCTCGACTGGTTTTTCTGTGCGAAATATCCTGGATCAGTTGACACATCCCACATGCGATGAGAAATTCGTGCTTCTTGATACCCATTCGTTCGTTTACGCCGGGCGTGTCGCTAATTACCAAATACTGACCGACAAGGAGCTATATGAAATCAATTATTTTCCTAGCCGCAATCGCACTCACACTTGGCGCTCCAGCCATCGCGCAATCAACTCAATGGCAACTGGATCCCGCGCACTCCTCCACGCAATTTGCCGTCAAACATATGGGAATCTCGACCGTTCGCGGAACATTCACCAAGCTCAACGGCACCGCGCAGTATGACCCCGCGAACCCGAAGAGCGACGCAGTGAATGTCACTATTGAGACTCCTTCCGTGGACACGCGCGTTGAGATGCGGGACAACGACCTTCGCAGCGGCCACTTTTTTGACGTCCAAAAATATCCCACCATGACTTTCAAATCCACCAAGGTCGAGCCTGCCGCACCTGGCAAGTTAAAGATGACTGGCGACCTGACGATCCGCGGTATTACCAAATCCGTCACCCTCGATGTCGAAGGGCCGTCCAAACCTGTAAACGATGGGCATGGCCACTTGCACATGGGGGTGTCTGCTACAGGCATGGTAAATAGGACCGATTTCGGGATGACCGGTTATGAGGGCATGGTGGGCAATGACATAACGCTTACGATTGATGCGGAACTTGTGCAAGCAACAAATGGCGCGAATTAGCAGCGTATTTCGCTGATTGATGTAGGTTCCGCGGCGCGGCTTTAACATTCCCGGCGCCGCTTGATAGCGCCGCAGCCGGCTTTGCTTCTTGGGCATTTGGATTTTCGGAAGTGATTTGCTGTGTGGATCGAATTTGAACCTTCATAAGGATTTCCCATGTCATTAAATCGAAAAACATCAGTACTCGACCGGCGGTCTTTTCTCACTCAAAGCTCCTTGGCGTTGGGGGCCATGGCAGGCAGCTCAATAGTCGGCGTAAGCAAGGTCGCATGGGCGCAATCGGCAAAAACAGAAACCGTGGAAGTAAAGACTGCATACGGCCGGCTGCGGGGAATGCGCACTGGGGATCTGGTTACATTCAAAGGTATCCCTTATGCTGGCCCGGTTGCGGGAGCAAATCGTTTTAAAGCTCCGCCTCCGCTCGAACCATGGACTGGTCTTCGTGACGCGTTCACACCTGGACCGCCGTCATTTCAGCCGAACAAGCGAGTGGGTGAACCAGATGCGTCGGAAAATTGCCTGGTGCTTAATATTTGGACCCCCGCGGCGGACGACCGTCGGCGGCCGGTGATGTTTTACAACCACGGCGGTGGCTTCGTTATCGGATCCGCAAGCAGCAAAAACCAGGATGGCGGCAACCTGGCCCGGTTATACGATGTTGTGGTCGTCGCCACGAATCACCGCCTGGGCATTCTCGGATATCTGTTCCTTGCTGACATCGCAGGCGAGGAATACGCAACTTCCGGCAATCAAGGAATCCTTGACATAAATGCTGGGTTGAAGTGGGTGCACGAAAATATTGCGGCGTTCGGCGGTGATCCACAAAATTTGATGGTGTTTGGTGAATCCGGTGGCGGCGCAAAAACTTCCTGCATCTATGCGTTGCCTTTGGCAAAGGATTATTTCAACAAAGCCTCCATTGAGAGCGGCCCTGGCGTTCACATGACGCCCCGCGACATGGCGACTGAAACCGCGCGGATGGTCCTAACTGAACTGGGATTGTCGGAGAAAGAAGTTTCTAAACTCAGAGACGTTCCCGCCGAAAAGTTGGTGGAAGTTCAAGGCGCCGTGGCAAAGAAAGCTCCCGGCAACCTAACCCTAAGCGGAGGCAGAAAGGGCATGGTGGTCGGACATCCCGGCGGATTCGGCCCGGTAGTAGATGGAACTTACCTTCCGCATGATCCTTTTGATCCCACCGCGCCTGCCTTTTCAAAGGACAAGCCTCTCATGGTTGGGACCAACAAAGATGAAATGGCTTTCTTTTACTGGGAGCGCAAGGCGACCGACTTATTTACTTTGACCGACGATGGATTAAAGAAGCAATTGGACAAGGACTTCGGTGCGAATGCGGATAAAATTCTTGCCACCTACCGCCAGAGCCGGCCCGGCGCTTCTCCTTCGGATCTTTACATTGCAATTACCACCTCACGCGCCATGTGGCTTGGTTCCATTGAAATTGCCGAAAAGAAGTTCGCACAGAAAGCAGCTTCCGTCTATATGTACATGTTTACTCACCCATCGAACATGATTGTGCCCGGCACAAATCATCCTCTCGGCGCGGCCCACGCTACCGAGATCTGGTACAAGTTTGACAATGTGGATGAGCCGCGGAATCCCAACTTCCCATCGCTCATCGGCAATGACCCCGGCCAAAAACAAGCCGCGTTGAACATGAGCGAAATGTGGACCACGTTCGCTCGAACCGGTCATCCGGGCGCCAAAAGCCAACCCACCTGGCCAGCCTACGACTTGCAAACGCGTTCCACTATGATGATTGATACGCAATGCAAAGTTGAAGAGAATCCCTTCGGGCAAGAACTTGCCTTGTGGGACAGTCTCGACTTATAGCGAAGAAAAGCAGGCGTTGTGCATCACCGCCTGCTCACTATAAGGAATGAAATTTTCTACCGATTTTGCGCCCGACGAGGACCCCTTGCCGGAAATAGAACTCTGGATGAACCGCGCATCAACGTCCAGCCCATTCTCGCGGAAAACGGACGAATGAAGCGTCCAGTTCCTTAACCGCGGCACAGCCAAGAAGCCTTAAAGTGCGCTCTATATCGTCTCGAATAATTTCTATCGCGCGGGAAACTCCATCGCCGCCCGCAACCGCAAGTCCGTAAGCGTAGGCCCGCCCGATCAAAACTGCGCTCGCACCCATGCAGAGTGCCTTCACCACATCACTCCCCCGGCGAATGCCTCCATCCAACAACACTTCGATACTCCCATTTACTGCTTCGGCTATTTCTGGAAGGGCGGCGATTGTCGGCGCAACGCCGTCCAATTGCCTTCCACCGTGGTTGGAAACAACAATTGCCGCCGCCCCATGTTCGACCGCGCGACGAGCGTCATCCGGCGTCAGTACTCCCTTCACAACGACCGGCCCATCCCAAATGTCGCGAATCCACCGCAGATCATCCCAGGTAACCACCGCGCGACTTAATGCCGACGCCACGTCCGTCAATGGCATGGGTCCTTTTCCCGGCGGGACGACATTCCTCAGCGCGGGCACGCCTCCGTCGAGCAGGAACGATGCGACCCACCCGGGACGCTTTAGCAGTTGCGGAAGATATGGCACCTTGCTCAGTACATTGCCGCCAAGAAGTTCCTTCATCCCATTCCTGGGGTCGCGCTCGCGCATTCCAGCCACGGCAGTGTCAATCGTAATGACGAGCGCGGCAAAACCACAATTGCGCGCCCTTGCAATCGCAGCCTCAGCCGCTTCACGCCCCCCAAGCAAATAGAGCTGATACCACGCTGGCCCAGGAGTTGCCGCCTTCACTTCTTCTAACGCAAATCCTGACACCGTCGAAAGTATGTATCCGATTCCTTTTGTTCCGGCAGACGCTGCTGCTGCAACTTCTCCCCCAGGGTGCATGAGCCTGCTGTAACCCACTGGAGCGAGCATGACCGGCAAGGAAATTTCGGCGCCAAGCACACGAGTGCTGAGGTCGCATTTTTCAAAAGCAACTGCCTGGCGGGGACGAAACAGAACATCTGTAAACGCGCGGCAGTTCTCGCGAAGGGTGGTTTCATCCCCGGAGCCGCCATCTAAATAGTCGAAAACCACACTAGGCAAGCGCCTTCGGGCCGCCTTCCTGAGGTCCTCAATGTTAACCACATCGGAAGATTTGATTTTGCGATTCCGAATAGTCATATTTTGGAAATAATGTGCTGATGAAAAGTCTTTCCGTGAATGTTGCGGCGATGGGATTCAATAAATCCGGATTATTGGGGCTCAAGTCCCACGTAATTTCCGTATCCGACAATCACCGTTGAC
>Ga0134125_10003789_pt1 | contig 17405 bp, 18 predicted proteins | sample KB31751_FD_96464 | JGI IMG/M metagenome (GOLD analysis project Ga0134125, IMG submission 96464) | Terrestrial soil microbial communities with excess Nitrogen fertilizer from Kellogg Biological Station, Michigan, USA - KB3-175-1 | ecosystem: Environmental > Terrestrial > Soil > Unclassified ...
ACTGCGCCTGCCACTTCACCCGGGCGGCCTCGGGCCGGACCCCGCGATCGACGCGCCGCTACCGATCAGCAGCGGCGGAGGCGAGCTTGACGGTCAGCGGAAGGGTGAACGTCTGACCCTTGCACCTGGTGTCCGTGGTGGCGGCCATCGTCACGGAGACCATGTAGGCTCGGACGCCGCCTTGTCTGATGTAGCCCACTGGGCCGTCGACCGCTGCGCTGGTGATCGTGCCGGCGGGGCAGCCACTGCTGGTGGCCTTGGACTTGCCCGCACTGATCGAGTCCACCCGGACGCCGTAGTCGTTGGGGTTGTTGATGTAGAGCGGGAACGTTGCGGTCGCCCCGGGTGACAGCGGGCGGACCTGATCGTCCGGGGTGATGTCGAAGTTGACTGAACTCGTCGAGCCTGCCGAAGTGCCGCTGCCGACGGTTCCGATGAGGAAGCCCACGCCGACGAGGCCGAGAGCAATGAGCAAAGCCAGGCCGTCGAAGACGTTCAAACTGCGGACTGTGCTGCGGAACTCTTCCTCTGCTGCGCTGGTCTCCACTGCGCACTCCCTTCAGGGACATGCCTCATAGCGCCACAAGCCGCTGTTCTACCGCATTACCGACCCGATGAACCACGGATAGTACCCGAACCGCTGCGCAGTGTTGCCGCCGGGGCTGCCGCCGGCTGGCCGGTCGCTTCGAGCAGTGACATCCATAGGTCGCCGTTGCGGGTCGACCTGGTTGCGCTTGCTCTTGTACACCCCGCTGCTGTCCCGTCGGCGGCACACCTGCCGACGTGACGAACTGCTCGACGCGTTCTGGCCGGACATCGCCCCAGAGTGGCCCGCAACCGCCTCCAGGTAGCGATCAGCGGGCTGCGGCGGACGCTGCGTGAGGTCACGAACCTGCACGTGATCCGTCGCCGTTGTCGGCCTCGATGGTCATGCGGTGCACTGCGTTCATGGGAACTCCCAGTTGGTCGCAGTCTGTCGGTCGCCTACGTCGCATGTGCGTGGCGTCGCAAGTCGATCACACTCCGTCCAGCGGGCCGGCGAGCAAACGAGCACGACACGGCGTGCACCGCGGCGCGACACGCCGGCCACCCGGGGGGGGGCCAAACTATAAAGCTTTGAGTTCTTCGATGACGGATTCGACGGAGGATTTGGCGTCGCCGAAGAGCATGGCGGTGTTGGGGGAGTAGTAGAGCTCGTTTTCGATACCGGCGAAGCCGGGGCTCATCGAGCGCTTGAGCACGATGACCGACTTGCTCCGGTCCACATTGAGGATCGGCATGCCATGAATCGGTGAGTTCGGATCGTTGCGCGCGGCCGGGTTCGTCACATCGTTGGCACCGATCACCAGCGCGACGTCGGCGCGGGCGAACTCATCATTGATCTCGTCCATTTCCTTGAGCTGCTCGTAAGGCACATCGGCCTCGGCGAGCAGCACGTTCATGTGCCCCGGCATGCGCCCGGCCACCGGGTGGATGGCGTACTTGACCTCCACGCCTTTGTCCTCGAGCAGCTTGGCCATGTCCCGCACGGTGTGCTGGGCCTGCGCAACGGCCATGCCGTAGCCGGGCACCACGATCACCTCGTTGCCGTAGGCCATCTGAACCGCCGCGTCAGCCGCGTTGGTCTCGCGCACGGTCTTGTCGCCGAGTTCGCTACTGCCGACTGCCACGCCGCCGCCGCCGAACCCGCCGGCGACGATCGCCGGGATGGACCGGTTCATCGCCTTGGCCATCAGGTTGGTCAGGATCGAACCCGACGCGCCGACGATCATGCCGGCGACGATCATGGCGGTGTTGTTCAGCGCCAGCCCGGCGGCCGCGGCGGACAGCCCGGTCAGCGCGTTGAGCAGTGAGATCACCACGGGCATGTCGGCACCGCCGATCGGCAGCACGACCAGCAGGCCCAGCGCCGCGGCGAACAACAGCGTTCCGATGATCAGCAGCTCGGCACTGCCACCGAGGCCGATCGTGACGGCGCAGGCCACCGCGCCGATCAGCACCAGAGCGTTGACCACCTGCTGAGGCTGACCCAAGCTGATCGGCCGGCTGGGGACGACTCCCTGCAGCTTGCCGAAGGCCACCAGCGAACCCCAGAACGACACCGAGCCGACGATCGCGCCGAACAGCGACGACACCATCACGTATGTCGGCTCCCCGGCGAACCCGGCGGTGCTGTTGAACTCCACCCAGGCGATCAGCGCGACCGCGCCGCCACCGACGCCGTTGAACAGCGCCACCATCTGCGGCATCGCGGTCATCTTCACCTGCTTGGCGGCCGGTACCCCGACCACAGTGCCGAGCACCACGCCCAGCACGATGAGCGCCCAGTTGCCCACACCCGGGATCAGCAGCGTCGCCAGCACCGCCAGGCCCATCCCAGCCGCCGCGATGAGGTTGCCGCGCACGGCGGTGCGCGGGCCGGTCAGGCCCATCAAGCCGTAGATGAACAGCGCGAAGGCGATGATGTACAGCCCCAGGATCACGGTGATCATCGCTGTGCAGTGCCTTTCTCGCCCTCTCGGCCGGCTTTAGCCGGTTGCTTGCCCTTGAACATGCCCAGCATCCGGTCGGTGACCAGGAAGCCGCCGACCACGTTGATGGTGCCGAACGCGATCGCCACCACCAGCAGGAACTTGTCGAAGGCCGAGAGGTCCTGATCCACGCCCAACACCAGGATGCCGCCGAGCAGCACGATGCCATGGATGGCGTTGGTGCCCGACATCAGCGGGGTGTGCAGGGTGTTGGGCACCTTGGAGATCACCGCGAAGCCGACGAAGCCGGCCAGCACGAGGATCGCCAGGTTGGCGAGCAGCATCAGTGTTTGTCCCCTTCCGGCTCACGCGTGATGCAGGAACGCACGAGCACCTCGTCCTCGGACTCTGGGTTGAGCCGGCCCTGCTCGTCCAGCATCAGCTCCAGCAGTGACTGCACGTTGCGGGCGTACAACTCGCTGGCGTGCTCGGGCATCGTGGCGGGCAGGTTCAGTGGTGAGGCGATCGTCACATCATGGCGGACCGCCACTTCTCCGGGCACGGTCAACTCGCAGTTGCCGCCGGTCTCGCCGGCCAGGTCGACGATCACGCTACCGGGCCGCATGCCCTTCACCGCCTCGGCGGTGACCAGGATCGGTGCCCGGCGACCGGGCACCAGCGCGGTGGTGATCACGATGTCGAAGCTGCTAGTCGCTTCGGTCAGCCGCTGCTTCTGGTCGGCTCGTTCGTCCTCGGTCAGCTCGCGGGCGTATCCACCCTCGCCGGCCGCCTCGATACCCAGATCGAGCCATTTCGCGCCCAACGAGCGCACCTGGTCGGCGACTTCGGGCCGGACGTCGTATCCGGTTGTTCGCGCGCCCAGGCGCTTGGCGGTGGCCAGCGCCTGCAGCCCGGCCACCCCGACACCGAGGATCAGCGCGGTCGCCGGTTTCACCGTGCCCGCCGCGGTGGTGAGCATCGGGAAGAACCGGGTGGACAGGTCAGCGGCCATCAGCACTGCCTTGTACCCGGCCACGTTGGCCTGCGAGGACAGCGCGTCCATCGACTGGGCCCGGGAGATCCGGGGGATGGACTCCATGGCGAAAGCGGTCACTCCGGCGTCGCGGAGTTTGCCGGCGATCTCCGGGTCGGACCGGGGAGCCAGAAACCCGATCAGCACCGATCCGCGATGCAGCCGCCTGATCTCCTCGTCGGTCGGTGGCGCCACCTTGACCACGACGTCGGCGCCCCACGGGTCGCCGATGGTCGCGCCGGCCTCGATGAACAGCTCGTCGGGCATCAGCGCGCCGACGCCGGCACCGGACTCGACGACGACCTGTAATCCCCGGCCGGTCAGCTTCTCGACCATCTTGGGCACCAGAGCTACCCGGCGCTCCCCGTCCTTGGATTCCCGGGGGACGCCGACCCGGGTGCCAGAATGGCCTTGCGATGAAGTCACCCGCAGAGCATCGAACATGATCGGCGGAACGTCTAGTCGGGGTGCGCAAACGTTGCGCGACACATAGGTGACGCGGCCTGCTCAGACCGCTCTGTGCTGTCCATCGGTGGGACGTGTAGCGAGGTGCGATGAGTGAGTTGACGCTGATCCGGCACGGTGAGACGGAGTGGAGCGCCAGCGGTCAGCACACCGGCGTGACCGACATCGGGCTGACGTCTGCGGGCGAGCACCAGGTCGGCCGGCTGCGGCCGCTGCTCGACGGACTCCGGTTCGGGCTGGTGCTGACCAGCCCGATGGTGCGCGCCCGGCGTACCGCCGAGCTGCTGGGCTTGACCGACCCCGAGGTGGAACCGGACCTCGCTGAATGGGACTACGGCGGTTACGAAGGCCGCACGACGGACGAGATCAGCGCCGAAGTGGGCCGTCCCTGGCGGGTCTGGACCGATCCGGTGCCGGCCGGGGCGACCCCGGGCGAGACGATCCAGCAGGTCGCGCAGCGGGCGGATCGTGTGCTGGCCAGAGCGCGGCCCGTGTTGGCGCAAGGCCAGGATGTGGCGCTCGTGGGGCACGGGCACGGCCTGCGGGTACTGGCCGCCCGGTGGCTGCGGTTGGACCCGCAAGCGGGGGCGCTGCTGGGCCTTTCGGCCGGATCGCTGTCCGGACTCGGCTACGAGCACGACCGCCCGGTGATCCTTTACTGGAGCCTGTCCGCGGATCGGCTGGGCACATCGTCGCGGTGAGCCTGGCCGGCGCAGTCCAGGAGGGCGGCCGCGGCGGACCGGGCTCGGGTCGCCGCGAGCTCATCGCCTTCGACGTAAGCGGTCACCGTCGCGCCTTCGACCAGCAACATCAGCCGATCGGCAAGGGTGTCGGGATCGGTGACGGCGGCGTCGCGCGCGATCTGCCGGATTAGCGCGCGCAGGGACTGCTTGTGTTCGCGCGCGATCGCCCTGGCAACTGGATTCGTGTGCAGCTCTCCGGCCACGTTGATGAACGCACACCCGCTGAAGTCCGGTTCGGCGAACCAGTCACCGAGCGCGTCGAAGATGGCGAGTACCCGGTCGCGCCCGGGCAGCTGCGCCACCCGGGCCTGCAGCCGGTCCAGCCAGCGCCGGTTGCGCCGCCGTAGATACGCCTCGACGAGCCGGTCCTTGGATCCGAAGTGGGCGTAGAGCGTCTTGAGCCCGACTCCGGCTTCGGCGACGACCGTGTCGATCCCCACCGCCTGCACGCCGCGGGAGTAGAACAGCCGCTCGGCGGCGTCCAGGACACGCTGCGCCACGCCCGAGTCCGGAGTTTGTGGTGAGAGGGCAGTCATTGATGCGGAGCATAGTTCCCGCAAGGCCTTGACGGGAAACGGTCGTTCTCTAAACTGCTTGAGGAGAACGATCGTTTTCCTACCGAGCGAGGTGTACTGGAGATGGCGATCAGCGGGTTCCGACTGGGCATTTACGTCTGCAAGGATGCGGAGATTGTCGACTTCGCGGCGCCGTATGGGGTGTTCGCGGTCGCCCGCCGCTTCGACCCGGAGTTGGAAGCCTTCCTCATCGCCGACGCGATGCGCCCGGTGCAGGCGCAGGCCGGGTTCACGGTGCTGCCCAACTACAGCTTCGCCGATCGGCCGGCGATGGACGCGTTTCTCATCCCCGGCGGTTTCGGGCTACGCCAGGAGATCCGTAACGCCCGGTTGCAAGATTTCATCCGCGCGTTGCCCGAGCAGACTCTGCTGACCAGCGTCTGCACCGGCTCGTGGATCTACGGGCAGATGGGACTGCTCGACGGGCTACCGGCCACCAGCCGCAAGGAGCCGGATCGGGTGGAGGCGAAGGCGCCGGGCAAGGTGCCGATCGACCGGCTGGCCGATATCGCGCCCGCTTGCGTGATCAGCCGGGCCCGGATCGTCGACGCCGGCCGCATGATCACCGCAGGGGGGATCACGTCGGGCATGGAGATGGGATTTCACCTGCTGCGCCGCGCCGGCTACGGCGATCCGTTCATCGAGGAGGTGGCCCGCGTGATGGAGTACTCGCAGGCCTACCGGGCCTACCGCGACGATATCGAGGTACTCCAGCCGGCGGTGACCGGATGACGACGCCGGGCGCCCGGGTCGTATCGGTCAACGTGGGCGCGCCGCGGCTGGTGCGCTGGTGTGATCGTGACGTGCTGACGTCGATCTTCAAGGAGCCTGTGGCGGCGCGCGTTGCGGTGCACGGCGTCAACGTCGCCGGCGACGACCAGGCTGACCGCAGCCTGCACGGCGGCCCGGACAAGGCGGTGTACGCCTACGCTCAGCAAGACCTCGGCTGGTGGTCCGATCGCCTCGGTGTGCCGCTACCAGCGGGAGTGTTCGGGGAGAACATCACCGTGACCGGCGTGGAGGTGACCGAGGCGGTGATCGGGGAACGCTGGCGGATCAACGACGTGGTGCTCGAGGTCTGCGCGCCACGCACGCCGTGCTACAAGCTGGGCATCCGGATGGGTGAGGACGGTTTCCCGCGGCTGTTCGCCGCCGCCGGCCGGCCTGGCGCGTACCTGCGCATCCTCGTGCCGGGCACCATCGCTGCTGAGGACGCTCTGATCGTCGAGCATCGGCCCAGCCACGGCGTCACCATTCATACGGTTTCCGAGGCGTACCACCGTGACCACTCGCGGGCCGCGGAACTACTGGCCGCCCCGGAACTGGCCGATCACTGGCACAGCTGGGCACGCGCGTTGATCGCCCGTCCGAGCCGGTCTAGTCCGAGGGAAAGGTGGGGCGTGAGCCGGGGACCAGCAGCGACAGGTTCCAGCAGAGGCGGGTGATCTCGGCTGCGCCCTGTGGCCAGGTGGTGTCCTTCGGGTAGGTCGTGAAGGCCACCACGATGCTGCGCTCGCCCGGGCCGATCGTCCCGGTGGTATGCAGCAGCGGGCTGATCAGGTCCGGCGGCGGGTTCGGTTCCTCTTTCATAGCGGGAACCGGGCCGGCGAACTCGCCCATTCCGATGCGGTCCTCGAAGCAGCGCTGATCATCCGGCACGGTCGCGCCCCAACCCGACCAGCCTTGCTTGGCGCCCCACGGCCGGGCGAAGGCCCGGGGAATGCCGAAGGACTGGTCCCGGCCGTCCTCTGCGCACCGGGTGGAAGCGTGCAGGTTGCCGATGATGAAGTCCCGGTACCTGGTGGGCGCCGCGTCCAGGATGTAGTTGTAGATCTTCACCACGTCGGCGGCAGAGGTGACCGTGTAACCCCAGAAACCGCGCTGGTCGGGGGGTGGGGCCGAGGTGTCCGGCAGTCCGATGAGCCCGGTCATCCGGCCGATGATGTCGGTGAAGCCGCCGCGCACCCACAACACGCTGGCCGCGTAGTCCCAACTGCCGCGCAGCATCGTGCGCAGGGCGAGGATGTCCATGCGCTGCTCGTCGGTGGTGGCTTTGTCCAGATCCAGCGCGGGATCGTGCTGGATGAGGTAGTCCAGCGCGATGAGCAGCTTGACCACGGAGGCGGCCCGGAACCGGCCGTGCGGGTGCCGCACGGCGGTGAACTCGCCGTGTTGACGGTCATAGACCGCGAAGCTGGCCGTGACACCCTCCGGCACCGGCACCAGGGCACCGAGTTCCTCTGCAGGTACCGGATCGGCCGCAGCCGGGGGCGATCCGCCGCTGGTGGTGACCAGACATACGAGCACGCCGGCGACTGCGGCGCGCAGGAGCTTCACGACGCGGCACGATAAACCTCACCTTGATGTGGTCGCAGCAAGCGCGCTGAATGCCCCCAGCGCCGATCCAGTGAGGACCGCCTGCGCTATTGCCGGAGCGGGTCGTGGAGTGGGGTTCGGGTGGGGTCCACGGTTTTGGGTGGAATGAACTCGGGATATGGCAAGCCCACACCTATCCCGATCGACGGAGGATCGCTGACCTGAGCTGGGGAATACTCACGACCTTTCGTCACCGCAGAGGGCGGCCAGGAAGGACCGCGCCCAGCGTTGAACGTCGTGGGTCATCACCTGCCGGCGTAGCACCCGCATCCGCCGGCGCCGCTCGTCGGGATCCACCGTGATAGCGCGTTCGATGGCGTTCTTGATGCCGTCGAGGTCGTGCGGGTTGACCAGGAAAGCGCTGGTCAACTCGGCGGCCGCGCCGGCGAACTCGGACAGCACCAGGGCGCCGTTCAGGTCGTGCCGGCAGGCCACGTACTCCTTGGCCACCAGGTTCATCCCGTCGCGCACCGGGGTGACGAGCATGACGTCCGCGGCGACGTAGAACGCGATCAATTCCTCGCGTGGAACCGACTGGTGTAAATAGTGCACTGCAGGATGGCCCACCCGGCCGAACTCACCGTTGATCCGGCCGACGGTCTGCTCGATGTCGTTGCGCATGCGCTGGTAGTGCTCCACCCGCTCGCGCGACGGGGTGGCCAGCTGCACCATGACAACGTCGTCCGCGGTGATCCGGCCGTCCGCATAGAGCTCGCACAAGGCGCGCAACCGCACGTCGATGCCCTTGGTGTAGTCGAGCCGGTCCACCCCGAGCACGATGGTCGCCGGGTTGCCCAGTTCCTCGCGGATCTGCGCGGCGCGCTGCCGGATCGACTTGCTGCGGGCCATCTTGTCCAGCGCGGTGGAGTCGATGGAGATCGGGAAAGCGCCCACTCGCACGGTCCGGCCGTCGATGTCGACCTCGCGCAGCTTGGTGCGCACCCCGACGGCGCTCTTGGTCGCCGACGCCCCGGCCAACCGGCGCGCCAGGAACAGGAAGTTCTGCGCGCCCCCAGGCAGGTGGAACCCGACCAGGTCAGCGCCGAGCAGCCCGCGGATCAGCTCGGTACGCCAGGGCAGTTGCATGTACAGCTCCACCGGCGGAAACGGGATGTGCAGGAAGAAGCCGATCCGAAGGTCGGGCCGCAGCTCCCGCAGCATTCGGGGCACCAGCTGGAGCTGGTAGTCCTGCACCCACACGGTCGCTTCTTCGCCGGCGACCTTGGCGGTGGCCGCGGCGAACCGCTCGTTGACCGTGACGTAGGCGTTCCACCAGTGCCGGTGAAATACCGGGGGAGCCACCACATCGTGGTAGAGCGGCCACAGCGTTGCGTTGGAGAAGCCCTCGTAGTAGTCGGTGAGCTCCGCGGTGGACAAGGGCACCGGATGCAACGTCACGTCATCGTCCTCGATGGGTCCCACGTCGACGTCGGGCACGCCCGGCCAGCCGACCCAAGCGCCGCGATGCGCGCGCAGGAACGGCTCCAGCGCGGTGACCAGCCCGCCCGGGCTGGCCTTCCAGCGTTGGGTGCCATCGGGCAGGCGCTCCAGGTCCACCGGCAGCCGGTTGGCCACCACCACGAAATCCGCCGTTACGCTGCTCGCCGCGTCGGTCACGGGCTGGCCTCCCTCATCCGCACCGTCACCTACCGACAGTAGCGGCGCAGCGTGCCACCCGCCTGTTTTATGATCTTCTCAGCAATACGCCTACCATGACATTCGCACCCGCCGGCGTAGCTCAACTGGCAGAGCAACCGCCTTGTAAGCGGTAGGTTCGGGGTTCGAGTCCCCGCGTCGGCTCTGGCTTAACCAGCAGTAATACATTCGTGTAGTGATCTCTGGTTGTCTGCGTGACGCGAGTCATGACACGAGTTGTGTTAGCCTGCGTCCGTGTCGCGATCACTGGGGGCTGCGGCGGGCCGTACCCGGGGCAGCATTGACGAGCTACCGAGCGGGGCGCTGCGGGTCCGGGTGTATGCCGGACAGGACCCGGTGAGCAAGCGCCGACATGACTTGATTGAGATCATCCCTCCCGGACCCGGTGCAGATAAGGAGGCCCGCCGGGTCCGGGACCGGCTGATCAGTCAAGTTGAGGAACGGCGCAACCCGCGAACCAAGGCGACTGTGGACCAGCTACTGGAGCGCTACCTTGCCCAGTTCGACGGTGCTGCCAGCACGTTGACGCTCTACCGGGGTTACGTCCGTAACCACATCTCGCCATTTCTCGGCAAGATCAAAGTCGGCGCACTGGACGTGGACACACTCGATGCGTTCTACGCGGAGCTGCGTCGATGCCGGAATCACTGCTCTGGGCGCCCATTCATTCAGCACCGCACCACTGGTGAGCATGAATGTGATGACCGTTGCGCTCCGCACCGTTGCCGGCCGCTAGGGCCGACCACCATCCGGCATATGCACTTTATCCTGTCGGGCGCCTACAAGCGCGCGGTGCGGTGGAAGTGGGTTACGGCAAGCCCGCTGCCTGAAGCTGAGCCTCCTGCCGCGCCGACGCCGACGCCGAATCCGCACCCGCCGAGCGCGGCTGAGGCAGCCCGGATCCTCAATGAGGCGTGGAAGGACCCGGATTGGGGGACTCTGATCTGGTTGGCGATGACCACGGGCGCGCGGCGGGGTGAGCTGTGCGCGCTGCGCTGGTCGCGGGTCGATCTGACTCCAGGCCGGGCGGTGATGTGGCTGCGGCGTGCGATCAACAAGGGTGCGGATGGCTGGGCTGAGGGAAACCTTAAGACTCATCAGCAGCGTCGCGTTGCCCTCGACCCAGAGACTGTCGAGGTGCTCACTGAGCATCGGGCTCGTTGCCGGGCTCGTGTCGAAGAGCTCGGTGTGGAACTTGCTGAAGACGCCTTCGTGTTCTCGGGTGCCCCGGATGGCAGCACCTACCCGACACCTGATGCGGTCACGCAGCGCTACAACCGCTTGGTCGAACGGCTGGGGATTGATACCAGCCTGCACAAATTGCGGCATTACTCGGCAACGGAGTTGGTCGCGGCCGGTGTCGACGTGCGGACCGTCGCCGGCCGATTGGGACACTCCGGTGGTGGTACGACCACGCTGCGCACCTATGCCGCGTGGGTGTCCGAAGCCGACCAACGTGCGGCCAGCGGCATCGCCACCAGGATGCCGAGCCGACCGACACAGCTGGACGCCGTGGAGCGCGCCAAGGATGACCCGCGCAGCCCGTACCAGAAGATTGCCGCGGAGATACGTCGCAGCATCCTGTCGGGTTCTCTGGCTGAAGGCGATTTCGCGCCGACCGAGAAGCAGCTCGCCGCACAGCATCAAGTGGCCATCGGCACCGCGCACCGCGCCATGGAGCTGCTGAAGACCTGGGGATTCATCAGGTCAAGTCGTGGTCGCCGAGCGGTCATTGTCCGGCCTGCCGAGCCGTTGGATTCTCCGAGTGCTGACGCGCCGGATAACGAGGCAGCGACGGCATCGCCGCAGTTGTGGATGATCACCGTTCGGGGTCCCGATGGCCGCCGCTACCCGGCTCGGCATGTGTGCGAGGACATCAGCCGGCCGGACTCCTTCCGGGCGCACCTGCTCGCGATCGCCAGGATGGAACGGCCTACGGAGACCGACCGTCGCGAGAGCTGGATCGGTGACTACGAACTTGAGGTCCGCGAACCTGGTAAAGAGCATGAGAATCCGAAGTTCACGCTGCGCTGGCAACCACGGTGAAGCAATGCGGCAAGCGCGGATTCGATATGGCGCCGCAGGCTACGTGCACTCCGGCGCTCAATTCGCCGGTCGAGACGGCGCAAGTTTCATTGCCCTTGCGCCGTTAATATGTAAATACCTAAAGTGCACATCCAGGTAGCGACCATCGGCTATTTGTGTCGGCAGCTCGGTGTCGTGTATCGGCGAGGAAACTCGTCTAGAGCCAAATGGGTGATTTACGCACAGATGTATCAGCCCGCAGCGTCCAACCCGCGGATCGTCACTCCTGCGGCCGTAGCTAAGCTTGGTCACGCTTCGTACCCTCGGAGGCGCCTGGCGAGAGGGGCGCTCGTGCGGCTTAGCGTGTATCTATTTGATGGCGAGGTGCAGGACTGGCGGCAGGCACTGCGCGATCTGAGGTCGACCCGGTAGCGCCAAGGAGTGAGCCACCGTTCGAATGTATCTTGATCGTTTCGTTCTCACCGGGTATACCGCCGCCCTGGGTGAACTATCTGTCCCAGTACTTTGAACTCGGGTGGCGCCCCCAGCGTCACGCAGCGCTCGCGCTAATCGTGACAGTTCAGGAACGGATCTTAGCTGTCACTTTCGGAAATGGACGACATCTGCTCGACTTTGGGCCGAACCGTGCCCGACTTCGGGGTTCGCGTGACCGCGAACTGGTTACCTGAGGACCAGGTGAGTGCATTAGGTACCCGCGCGCTGGGCTTGCGGGGTCGGCAGCAGCACACAACGGTTACACGCCAAGCACCTCTCCGTGAGTTCGCCCTCGACCTAGAGCTTGACTGGGTATGTACCCTCGCCGGAGTCAGCGACGACGCATTGGCTCGTGGTATGTCCGGTTCGGAATGTCTGCACCTCGTTCCCCGTGACGACTTCCAGAACTGCAATCACCTCTATGATGTCCTGTCGCGGTTGCTTGAGCTTTACGAGTCACTCGAATACAAACGTCACTTCAGTTTTCTCGATCTGCTGACGCCATTGCGACCACAGATCATCGCGTTCCGGATTTGGATGCACAGGTTGTAGATCGGCTACAGAGTAGGGTCTGATGCCGGAGGCGGATCGGCGCATCCGGCCAACAACTGGGTAAATCGCGCGTGGACGGCTGGTGGTGCCTGGTCCAACGCAGTATCTAGCAGTTGCTGCATCTCCGATTTCGGTTTCAGCATGGGCTTTTGGTGCCAGGCGGCAACTGTCCGCACAGCGACGCCTAGATGCTCGGCAAACGATTCGTTGGTCAGCCGGAGAGCCGCCTGCAACGCACATGCGCTGCGACCGGTCCAGATGATCACCGAATTCATCAGTTAACCGGCATTCTCCGCAGAATGTGCATTGGTCCTGCACTGGTCATGCACTGGATGTGCATCCGCAATGCATTGGATGCCAGGCGGATTCGCACTTGAATTCTTGGCATGGACAAGCGCCCAAACCTAGCGATCTTTACGGACACAGTCCATCACCGCCGCCAGATCCGCTTGAATAGCATCGAGCCGATCGACGATCGCGCTCAAATGCCGTTCGAATCGATCCATCCGAGACCACAAACTCTCCCCATTGTCGGCCACTGGTTCGGCGAGCTCGGGTGGGCGACGTCCATGCAGAACTGCGGCGATGTACTGCGGATGCCAGCCCAGTGCAGTGGAAAGTGCCTCCAAGGTCCGCGCACTTCGGCGTCGCTCAACGACGTGATGCTGGATTTCGCGAACGGTCGCTCGAGAAACATGCGACCGTTCCGCAAGCTCACCTTGTCGCCAGCCGAGTTCATTGACCCGCAGATTGATGACCTCGGCGACGGCCGCCCAGTCCTCCACCTATTCCTCCGCGCTCCGCCTCGGCGCAGAGATTAGCGGTCCCCTCACCTTCATCGGCGGGACACCGCTGCTTATCGCGGGTCGCGGCGATCACCCTCACCTTCGCATGCCTGAAATAAGTCAAATTTGTTGAATATCGATCCAAGGGTCCAATCCATGAGTGACAAGACGCCCGCCCAGCGGGCCACCTTCTACACCGTCGCCGAGACCGCAGCCCTGCTGCGAGTCGACGCGGCAACGATCTACCGAGCAATCCGCGAGGACGCATTCCCCGCAATCCGGGTGCGAACTCGCTACGTCATTCCGGCTACCGCCCTCGAGCAACTCGCCACACAGGCGGCCGAAACCAGCAGCTGCGTCGACGTGGCCGCGATCGCGGCCGCGCGGCGGCTGGCTCGTGACGTGGCCCGGCTGGCTGAAGGGGGCCGGAGATGACCCAGCCACACAACTACGAACAGATGGCCGCCGAACTTGACGAGCTGGCCGCCGTACCCACCGAAGTTCTGGCCGACTGGGTCACCGCCCGAGGCCGGTGCCTGTGGGAGACCACCTTCGGCGAACCACCGGAATGGACCGGCAAGGAGGAGCCAGACCGAGAACTGGCCCGCCAGCTGTGCGCGGGCTGCCCAGTGCGCCTGGAGTGCCTGGAATTCGAGCTACGCCTCGGCGGTGCGCAGACGGTAGGGGTGTGGGGCGCGCTTAACACCGACGACCGCCGCGCCCTGCACAAGCTTTGGTCCTCCCGCAGCCGCGCTGACCTCACCCAACTGCCCGACGAGGAAGGAGACCAGCGATGAACGGCGGCGAACTATTCCTCGGTGGAATGGCCGCCTTCGCCCTGCTGACCATCGCGCTCAAGGCACAGTCCGGAGCACGGCGGGCCCGCGCAGCAGCCGACATCCGCCCGCATCGGCACCAGCGCGGTATCACAGCTTGGACGCGTGCTGACCACCGCACTAGTGATCGTCGGCGTGCAATGGCTGGTGATCACCCACCCGTCCAACCACATGCTGTTCTGGGTGACACTCGGGCTACCGGCACTGATGGCCTCCTACACGCTGACCAAGGCCCTGACCGTGTTCGAGATCCATCCACGCCACAGGGGTGGTCGGCGATGACCAGATCACGCCGGCCGACTGTCCTGGTTCGCGATCCGCGGGCACGCCCGGTGGGTCAGCAAGGCATGGACATTTTTGACCTACGGTGATCTGCGAGCCGATGCCCGCGCCGCCCGTATCGCCGGAGATGCCGAGGTACGGCGAGCGGCGCAAGAGTTGATCCGCGCCGATGCCCGCGCCCGGTGGGCCAAGGTCGGGCTATTCCCCCACCGCACTATGCGCGCCGCCCTGATCGGGTCCGCGCTAGTCCTGGTGTTGTGGATGATCGACTCGTCGATGACGCGGGACCAGATGTGGCCCTGGCTCGCCGCCCTCTACAACACCATCGACACCGCATGGTCAGTGTTGACTACCGTGGTGCCATCCTGATCGCACTAACTCCGGTGGGCTGGATCGTGGCCGCCATCTACGAGGGCCGGGACAAGACCCCCGGCGCTAGCTGGCTGATCCGGCCAGACCGGGATGACGCCGACTCGTGGATCGACGAGCGGATGATCTCCCAAGCCCTCGCCCACCTAGGCATCGCCCCACTCGACCGATTCTTCAAAAACGGAGGTGAGCTGGTCTGCACCATCCCGGCCCGACTAGATGGCAACGGCACCTTCGCCCAGATCAGGCTGCCCATGGGCGTGACTGCCGACATGGTCGCCGACCGGCGCGACCGCCTCGCCGCGAACCTGGGACGAGCGAAGCTCGAGACCTGGCCTACCGAGGGCACCGAAGCTGACAGCTCGATATCTGGGTCGCCGACAAGGGCAAACTCCGCACCGGGGCCGGGCCATGGCCACTGCTCCACGACGGCGAAGTCGACATCTTCGACGGAGTGCCCTTCGGCCGCTCGCAACGCGGACAAATCCTCAACGCACCGATCACGGAACGCAACTACCTCATCGGCGGCATGCCCGGCCAAGGTAAATCCTCCGCTGGCCGGACCCTGTGCCTCGGATGCGTGCTCGATCCAACCGTCGAAGTCAAGATCTACGTCTTCGCATCCAACCCCGACTTCGACCCCTTCACCCCACGCCTGTCCACCTACGTCAAGGGCGATGACGACGACGCCGTGCAAGCCGGGCTCGTCGAACTGCGCACCCTGCGCGAGGAAGTCACCCGACGCGGCAAGCTGCTAGAGCGCCACGGTGCCGCCAAGGTCACCCGCAAGCTCGCCAGCACCGTACCGGGCCTGCACCCCATCGTGGTCGTCTTCGATGAGGCTCACGAACTGTTCGAGCACTCTCGTTACGGCGCCGAAGCCGCAGACCTGTCAGTCAAAGTCGTCAAGAAGGCCCGCAAGACCGGCATCACGCTGATTTTCCTCACCCAGTCACCCACCGCGACATCAATCCCCAAGGACCTGACCCGCAACTGCTCCAACGGCATCGCCTATGCCGTGACCGACCACGTAGCCAACGACGGCCTGCTCGGCTCCGGCGCCTACCGACAAGGCATCCGCGCCACCGAACTACGCCCGGGAGAAGACCGAGGCACCGCGGTCACCACCGGACTAACCGCCAACCGATTCGAACTCGTCAACACCTTCTACATCCCCTTCGAAGAAGACCGCGACGAGATCACCCCGGTCATCGCCCGCGCCATGGCGCTACTGGCCGAGCACGGCCGGACCGTACCCACCACCGACACCACCCCGAACACCGATCAGCAACCGACCGCGGACCACCTCTCCGACATCTACACCGTGCTCCGCGGCGAGAAACGAGTCCGCACCCAAGTGGTGCTGGCCCGGCTGGCCGAACTCAACCCAACCGAGTACGAAGACTGGACTTTCCAAGACCTCGCCGCCACGCTCGCCGAATACGACATCGAGCCGGCTAAGTCGCAAGGCGTCAAGGTCGTTCGTGCCGACGACGTTGCCGAGGTGCTTACTGAACGTGGCGAAATAGACGACGAAGAACGGGGGACCTAGACAGGGACCCGCCCGGGGACCCGGGGAGTTCTCCCTCGCCGGGTCCCCGGCCGACCTCCCTGACTTGACCAGCGCAAACGACTACCGGGGACCTTATCCTCGCTGTGGCAGAAGACCCGGAAATCGGCCAAAATACGGTGGTCGGAACGTTGGATCGGATCCCTCCCCGCTCTTGCGCTCATTTTCCGTCGGGTGTCTGATTTGCCTCAATACTGTTCCCTGGCCAACCCATCGTGTGTAAGAGTGCGTCGGAACCGTCCTTGTTCCGATCTCGGTGGCGGGCCGCGAGTCCTGCTGCGTCTGTGGAAACCGCTCAGCGTGCCCGGGAAGAGACGCTCACGGGCCTGCACCCCCACGTACTGCGGATCAACACCAGTCCACTGTGCGCCGGAAGCGACCGAGTCCAGCGACGACGAACTCGTCGCGGTGCCCGGCTGCAATTACTCCGAGCTCGCGTAAGGCTCCGCAGATCGGGCTGTTCCCCCGGGCCGGGAAGGGCTCATTTCGGCCTAGAATCGTGGGACCGTAGATGGTTTCGCCGGATTGCCACACGGCCGCCGTCTGGCGGCCTTCTCGACCGATGTAGTCGGCTTCCAAGTAGGCGATCCGCCCGCGGACAGATCCAGCGATCACTAACCGGTGTACACCTACCGAGAGCTGCCAGAAGCCAGTTTCTACCGAGACGCGAGCTCCTGTCCCATCCAGCTCGAGCACCAGATCATCCGTAACCGGAATCAGCATGAGGTTCGCTGTCGTCAGGGCAACGAGACGCGCGCTCCGATGTTGTGCACATATTGTTCCGAGCACTACAGGTGTCGAGACGATCGCGCTTAGTTCATAGCGCATCACGGTGTGAATCGCATTTCGCGGGTGTCACTCAAGAAAGCCGAGGTGCTTGAGCACATGGGCTGCAGAGGTGGCACGGACGTCGGCTACTTCAACCCGGTATTCTTCGGCGAAGAGACCGGCGTGCCGAGTGATCCTGCCCTCTTCGATCAACCTTGCCGCCTTCTCCAGGTGTTCCCGGGACAGTGAATCTCGCCACAGACTGTGACGGATATGAATCTTATCGTCATCCACTGATGTGATCTCTAGGGTTTTGCCGCCGGCCACGACCCTGGTGGTTTATTCGTGTTCATGAGGCCAGGGTGAGTTCGAGGTGGGCGAGGTGGCTGGTGCGGGTCCGGTCC
>Ga0134125_10003790_pt1 | contig 17400 bp, 15 predicted proteins | sample KB31751_FD_96464 | JGI IMG/M metagenome (GOLD analysis project Ga0134125, IMG submission 96464) | Terrestrial soil microbial communities with excess Nitrogen fertilizer from Kellogg Biological Station, Michigan, USA - KB3-175-1 | ecosystem: Environmental > Terrestrial > Soil > Unclassified ...
CGTGTTGCCTCAGGAAGAAATGTTACCGAACCGTAGTTGTCGTTTCCCATGGCCGGGAATCCAGAGGTTTGCTTTTGGGTTTCGCGAAAGGGAGTCGTCGAGCAGAGGGAAAGTGGGAAGCCTGCTTTTGGCTTTGCACTTTTCCTCTGGCCATCGGAGCTGTTGGAGTGTGGGAATCGCAACGCGATTTCCAAGGGCGGTGGGAAGGGTGGAAAACCTGCTTTTGGTTTTCCATGCTTTCCACGGACCGTCACTTCAACAGCTCTTCTCCTGATTTCTCGATGGGGGAAAGGCTTCCATCGCTGCCTTGCCAGATCTCAAAACAGCGGGCCTGCAATCTCAGCTCGCCAGCGCATTTGCGAGGATTCCGTGCATGCGTCTCTTCGCACCACCATGGCCGCCGCCTCGGTCCAGCCGGAGGCGATGTTGGTCGAGACGAAGCTTGGGGCGTGCTTGCGTCAGTGCGACACGAGTTCTGAGTCAGGATCGTAGTTGCAGCCGAGAACCAGCCGGCGCGCAATTGCGGTTCTCCAATCTTTAACCCGGCGTTGAAGCGTTCGATACTGCCCTGGTTTGAAGCGGTTTGGCATCTCTGTATTGAGTCGTCTGAACAAGCCCTTGGCAGTTGCATGCGGTTCCTCGTTCAGCCACTGCTGCAGTAACGGCCACACTTCCTCGTACGGATCAGGACGGGTGCGCCAAGTGTGAGGTTTGACGTCAGAACGGCGTGGCTTATATGGAGCGCGAACTTCGCCGTTGCGCCAAGCGGTTTCCAGGCTGCGAACAAAACGACCGAGTTCCAGGATCTCCGGAGTTGGCTCGGCCGAAGCCCCTACTTCGAGGCGGGCTATTTCTTCTTGTGCATGCCGAAGCTGGCGCAAAAGCTGCAGCGGATCCAGTGAGGCGAACTGGCTTCGAAGATGCTCCTTTACACTGGCATCCGCTCGATCATCAGCAAGCAACTGTTCATAGGGAGTCGCCGGCGGGTGATACTTCTTGACCACTTTGCCGCCCACTCGCGTTTTCGACTTCAGCTTGAAAGAGGGCTGGAAGAAATTGACGTAAAGGCGTGCGATCTTGTGTAAGTCAGCAAGAACAAGCGTTGCTTCAGGTCCCTCCAAACGCCCGTGTCCCACCAACTTCCTCACGATCGCTCCATTCTTTTGCTCGATCCATGCCTGGTCGTTCTTTTTGTACGCTCTTGACCGCGTCAGCTCCAATTTCTGCTTCCTGCAATAACTCAACAAGACCTCATTGATAAACGCACTATCGTTATCGACATCAAGTCCGAGCATGGGGAACGGCAACCTCGATCGGATCTCATCGAGTGTGACGGTGATCAGCGTCTGCTCCCGTACCAGTAACGCCGCCGCTTCTGTCCAGCCGGATGCAATATCGGTCAGCACCAGGCTATGAACATGACTGCCGGCTACCGAGTTTCCGCAATGTGCCACCATGTCCATCTCGAAGTAGCCGGGCGGTGGATTATTCCAATCCTCGTAAGTACGGATCGTGATGCTCTTGCGCAGCGGCGTGTTCACCGACACTCGTCGCCGCCCCTGCTTCGCCACCGCACGAACCGGCCGTAGCAAACGATCCATGGTGGCAGCACTCATCCTGTGTAGTCGATCCCTCACCGCCGCATCCAGACGGAGGTATCCATTCCGTTCCATCGACTCAATGAAGGTTCCTAGCACGGCTTTCAACCGTTTGCCGCAAATTCGATCGGCCGCTTCCCAGATGATCGTGAGCGCTGTGACCACCGCTTCGTCATACAGGCGGGTTGCCACTACCGGAGGCGTAACCTTGAGCCTGCGCTCGCTTCTTAACACCCGAATCGCGTGCTTTCGATGAAAGCCCGCCAACTCCACGAACTCATCCAAGATCTGCTTCTTTTCGGCCCGCTCGGATTTTCGATAACGCTCACCGACGGCTTCAATCAGTTCCCGTCGCGTTTCCATGCTCAGTCGCCTCCTCATTCCTATCCCATCCTTTTGGAATGGGTAACATTTTCGTGAGGCAACGACCCCTCACCGGTAGCAAAACCGGTGAGTCAATGCGACCGAATTTAATTATTGGCGCCGGTCACCGGGGAATCTGCTCTTCGCTCGACAGACAACCCTAACGTTTGTTTCAGATAGGGTTTTGATACGGTTTTGATACAGCGGAAAAGCAGGTGCTCCCACCAAAAGGGCGCATCTGCTCTGGATTTCAGTTGCGCACGAAAGCCCGAGCCGACCGACTACCCCTCTCGATCGGTACACCGTTCATCCCGTTCGCGAGCGATCCAAATGCAGAACACCCTGCCTATGCACAGGGTCAGCGTAGCATTGGGCATAGTTGACCAACTTGGGCGCGCTGCGGTCGACGGTCCTCGATAGAGTCTGCGCCGATACGTTTGACTATTCACCCACACCATTCAGCGGCGAATTCTCGCATCCACCGTTCCGGCGAAACGCAGTCCGGATGACCGCTTACGGCCCAAGATCGTCTAACGTGGCACGATCAGGTAATGTCCATACATGGTTGGAAGGCAGATATCCAGCAGTTGAATGCCAGCCAGTTTTTCCAACCCCTTTGGCGTCAAGAAAGTAGATCATGAAACGTTGCCGTGTGCGTTTGCAATTTATCACCCGGAGCGGCTTTAATTGCGGCCTGTAGTGCGGTCTGGCTAAACGGTTTCGTGACGCGCGGCTCCAGAACCTCTCCGCGGCTTCGCAGCAGATCCTCTCCGCCCGGGGCGTAACCGGGCTACAAAGTCTCGCGAACGGGGCCGAAGAATGCCAGAAGAGCCTGTTGTGGAACTGCTTACTGGTAATGCAGAAAAGCGAGCCGCTAGGCTCGTTTCGTAGCAGCCGTGCTTAGGTGCAGGGCCAACTCCAGCATTATTTCTCCAAAGGAACGCTCAAAGAGAAAACGGACCCTTTGCCGGCCTCGCTCTTTACAGAGATTGACCCTGCATGACTTTCCGCAATCCATTTTGCGATAGATAGACCGAGGCCGGCTCCTGCGTGTGCACGCGAGCGAGCCTTGTCCGCTCTCCAGAAACGATCAAAAATGTGTGGAAGATCAGCCGGTGCGATCCCGATCCCGGTGTCACTAACGCTGAATCTTGCGAATCCGTCGTTCGCCGATAGATCGAATCGCACCGTCCCTCGTTCGGCGGTGTACTTGGCAGCATTATCGATCAGAATTAGAAGCGCGCGACGAAGCGCTTCGGTATCGGCGTGAATCCACACGGGCTCGTCAGGAATGGAAGCAGAAAATTCGAGTTCTCTGATGCGGGCCAGCTTTTCTCCTTGTTCGGCCGCCGCGCGGGATATCGAGCAGGCATCCACCAGCCCGCGTTCGAGAACCTCCTTGCCAGCATCTGCGCGCGCCAGGAGCATCAGACTGTCTACTACTTGGGATGTCCGCTCCGACTCCTCCAGGATGTCGTCCAATGCCTCCAGATATTCGGCGGCTTGCCGATTCCTTCTCTGCACTGCCACTTCAGCGGTTGTTCGAATGAGGGCAATGGGTGCGCGCAGCTCATGCGAAGCGTCTGCTGTGAACTGCTTCATTCTGCGTACCGACGCTTCGAGTCTGGAAAACATCTGATTCAGCGTTTCCGTAAGTCGCTGAAGCTGATCTCCCGTTTCGGGTACATGCAGCCGGTCGGCCAGATTCTCAATACTGATCCGCTGGGCTGCTCGAGAGATTTCGTCTACAGGATTGAGCGCCCGTTTGCTGATCCAATAACCTCCTGCGCTAGCTGCGATCAGCAACACCGGAACCGCGAGAACCAGAATGAGGCCGAACGCCTCGATGGCTTCAAACGCTTCGTGCATCGGAGTTGCTACTTGCACGGTGTACGGTTGACCGTTCACCAGAATTCGTTCCGAGTAGAAGCGCAGCGGGCGACCTGCCACTTGAGTTGTTGCGAACATTGGACGATCTAAAGTGGATGGCTTCTCGATCGGCACGTTGTTGCTTTCGAGCGGCACGGATCGATATAGCCACTGCCCCTGGGCGTCACAAACTTGGAACAAGTCGCCGCCAGGCCCGAGGACGCTGTGTTCACGAAATTCATCGCGGATTTCTGGTATCGACAACGCTGAAATCTGGTGATTCATGAACGCATGGACCCCTTGTACGCGGTCCCGAAGCTCATCATCGATGGCGTGATACACCGCCGCGCGCATCGCGAACCAGACGGCCAGACTGAAAACGGCAAGACCGCCAGCAAACACGACGGAATACCAGGCGGCAAGCCGAAATCCGATGGAGTATCGTTTCAAGCCGCCTCTTCCTCGCGTAGCGTATATCCAATCCCGCGGATTGTGTGAATCAGCTTAGAAGTCCCAGGCGGCTCCACCTTCGTCCTCAGCTGGCGAATGAAAACGTCAACGGTATTGTTCTCAACGTCACGCTCATTGCCCCAGACGGCTTCAATGAGCCGGCTTCTCGTGAGCACGCGCCCGGAATTCCTCAACAGCAGTTCCAGAAATTCAAACTCTCTGGGCGTCAGTGAAATTGGAACTCCTGCCCGCCTCACTTCATGGATGGCCGGATCCAAAACGAGATCCGCTATGTGCAATTGTGCGCTCGCCTCGACCTGCTTCCGTCTTGAAAGCGCACGGAGCCGGGCTAATAGCACTTTGAAGGAAAAAGGCTTCGTCAGATAATCATCAGCCCCGGCATCAAGCCCCATAACGATATCCTCGGCCGTGTCTCGTGCTGTCAACAACAGGATGGGGGTACTCGATCCCGCGCCTCGCAGACGGCGGACCAGCGAAAAACCATCTATGCCGGGCAGCATCACGTCAAGGACGAACACGTCGAATAGCTCGGACTGTGCTGAGAGTAGACCTTCGCGCCCTTCGAAAGCCAATGTAACGGTATGGCCCTGTTCGGCAAGGCCCTTTTGGAGTTGGCGGGCGAGTTTTTGGTCGTCCTCGACGATGAGAATCCGCATCTCTGCCTCCGTAGTATCTCCCTGCTTTCTGAGGAATTGATGAGTGGCCGCCGCTTACTCATTGAATCCTCAGAATTGTATTGCACAGTGGGGCTGGAAGGTTTTGAATGCGGGTCCTGCTCCTCATTCTCATGGCATTACCAATCGGCTTGACGTACGCAGAGACTATCCGGTTTGATCAAGGCGTTCCCGGCAGACTTCCCGCGGACTGGACCATTGCGATGACCCATGCCGGAGCGGCGCCGGACTGGGAAATTGTGCGCGATGAATCGGCGCCGAGCCCTCCAAACGTGCTCGCGCAATTATCTCGAGATAAAACGGCCGGCAGATTTCCATTGGCGATCTGGAACCGCGCGTCGATTCAGGATGGTGAGCTCAGCGTTGCTTTCAAAGCCGTAGAAGGCTCCGTAGACCAGGCCGCCGGGATCGTCTGGCGCTATCAGGACCCCAACAATTACTACATCGTTCGGGCGAATGCGCTCGAAAGCAACATCGTCTTCTACAAGGTCGAAAACGGCGTCCGAACCTCGATCGCGCCGAAAGGCCTGCCATCCAGATCCTACGGAGTCAAGCACCTGATTCCAAGTGGCCACTGGAACAATCTCGAAGTCAGGTTTGCGGGTCAAAAGATCGCCGTTTTCTTCAATCAGGAGCAGCTATTCGAAGCCGAGGATACAACTTTTTCAAAGCCCGGCAAGGTCGGTCTCTGGACAAAGGCCGATAGCGTCACGTATTTCGACGATTTTACGGTCGCCCCCAAGGATGCCCAACGATGAAATGGATTACCCGCGAAAAAGTGAAGGTGGACCGCGTGGCCTGTTCGTGGCTCATAAAGCGATTCATAGATTCCGATGCTCAATTCGAATTCTTGCCGAACGACACGGACTGGTCTTCGATCACGGACGGAATTCTTTTCGACGTGCCGGGATGTGAATTAGGGCACCACGGGGAAGATGTTTCGTTCGATTCCCTTTTGAACAAACATTCATTGAACGATCGCGCTCTTCGGCTACTCGCCGAAATCGTACGGGCTGCCGATTCCCGCCCAACGAATCCGCACGCGGCCCGCGAAGGACTGCGATGGATCGCGCACGGCTTCAGCAATCTTGACCTCTACGCAGAGTGCAAGGAGAGATCTGCATCACATGAAACCAAGTGAAGGAGTAACTATGAAACTGAGCAGCTTCGCTGCGATTCTAATCCTGGCCGCAACTGTGGCTTCAGCCCAGGAAATGCCGGCCGACTATGCCAGTGTCTTGCAGACGCTCGGCAAAAAAGGTGATTACAAGAGTAACGTTCTGAAGATCAATATTCCCCGCAACGATCTGAAGGTGAGTATTGATGGAATTGCTACGCCCACCGCTTTCGGGTTCGGAGGTTGGCTTGCGATGACGAAAGGCGAGGGTGGGATGGACGTCATGATGGGCGATCTCGTCCTCGAAGAAGGCGAAGTGAATCCAGTCATGTCGGCACTGCTTGAGAACGGGCTGGAAGTCACGGCGTTGCACAACCACTTTTTCTTTGAGAGCCCGCGCCTGTTTTATATGCATGTACACGGCCACGGGCGGGCGGCGGATCTCGCCCGAGAGGCGAAACCTGCTGTCGATCTGATTGGCCATGGATCGCCTCAGCACAAGAGCACCGTCGCCGGTGGAACTTCGGGCGTTTCAGCCGGTGAAATTGACACGAAAAAAATTGCTGCCATCGTTGGTCACGAGGGCGAGCAGAGCGGTCAAGTTTACAAGATCACCGTGGGCCGCGATGATCTGCACCTCACCGAAATGGGGGCCAAGATCAACGCCCGAATGGGGCTCAATACCTGGGCGGCCTTCTTCGGCAGCGATTCGAATGCGGAAGTGGCCGGGGACGTGGCCATGCTTTCGCAAGAAATTACGCCTGTCTTGAAAGCGCTTCGAAGCAACGGTCTGAATGTCGTGGCGATTCACAATCACATGACGACGGGACAGCCTACGATCTACTTCCTGCATTACTGGGGGACTGGGCCGGTCGAGAAACTGGCCACGGGTTTTAAAGCAGCTCTGGACCAACTCGGGAAACAAAACTCTGCAATGCGTCATTAATTCGAGGCGCGACCGGAGTACTTTGCCATGCACACGAATCGGCCCGCGGTGTCCTTTTTGATCGTTAGCAGTTTGCTCCTGCTTCCAAGCGTTTTCGTTCTCGCCCAACCGGCTCCAACTCAGGGTGTCCGAGCCCACACGATAGTTTTCGTCTGTGAGCACGGTAGCGCGAAGAGTATCATTGCTGCCGCTCACTTTAACGACCTGGCGGCAAGAAATGGATTGCTGTATCGGGCCATCGCTCGGGGCGTTCATCCGGACAAGGAAATACCGCCTTATGTAAAAAGCGCGCTGGCCGCCGAGGGCTTGAATATTCGCGCTTGGCAACCGAAACTGCTTGGCGAAGATGACGCCTTAAGATCAGACCGCCTGATTACGCTCGGATGTGCGTTGCCCACATTAAAAGCATTTGCCGCACACAAGCTTCAGGACTGGAATATCCCATCCCCAAGCGAGAACTATAAAAATGCAAGCCGGGCCATCGCTGAACGGGTTGCATTGCTTGTCAAGGAGTTAGCCGGTAAGTAGACAGTGATCGCGCAAGTTACCTACGATCGCTAGACAAACATATTGATTAGAACCGTGAATAGACGAATCCGTATGCCTCTCTTATTTTGCTTTGCGCAGCTCGTTGCCACTGCTCAACAGCAAACTGCTCTGACCATGCCCGAAGCCGTCCAACGAGCGTTGGACAAGTACCCTGCCGTTCGAAGCTCCATGGAACAAGTTTCGGCTGCCGCCGCCGGAATCAACCTGGCGCGGACAAGCTATCTACCCCGAGCGGATTTTCTCGGTCAGGTGAACCGCGCCACGCACAACAATGTGTTCGGGCAATTGTTTCCGCAATCCGTGATTCCGTCCATGACGGGTCCAGTACTAGGAACCAATTCCGGCCAGAGTGTTTGGGGCTCAGCCGTGGGAACGCTTATTTCCTGGGAGCCAATCGATTTCGGCCAGCGCCGCGCTTCCGTCAATGCGGCCAAGGCGACAAGAGATCGGGCGAATGCGGAAGTGAATGTGACGAAATTGCAGGTCGCGGGAACCGCCGCTGATGCGTTTCTAACCATTGCTGCGGCCGAACAGACGGTTGTCGCTGCAAAGGCCGGCGTGGAGCGCGCCCAGGTTTTGGAGCAAGTGATTGGAACACTCGCGAAAAATGAACTCCGCCCCGGAGCGGACGCTTCTCGCGCGCAAGCAGAGCTGGCGCTGGCGCGAACGCAGCAGATTCAGGCCGAGCAAGCGCGCAATGTCGCGTACGCCGCTCTTGCCGCTCTGCTGGGCGTAGCTCCGGATGCGCTTGCGATCGAATCCCACAGTTTGCTCACACAGGCCCCCGCAAATCTTCCGGAAATGGCCGCAACACAGCATCCGGCGGCGCTCGCGGGGCAGGCCGCCATCTCGGAGGTCAAAAGTCGAGAAAAAGTGCTCGCGCGATCCTACTACCCGCGGCTTTATGTCGAAGGCGCGGCATTCGCGCGTGGAACCGGTGTTCAGGCAGATGGCCGAATCGGTGGAGGAGCGACTGGTCTCGGTCCGAACATTCAAAACTGGGCGCTTGGCGCAACCGTTACGTTTCCGGCTTTTGATTGGTTCTCGATTCACGCGAAGAAAGAAATGGAGGCTCACAACGAGCAAAGCGCCGAAGCTAAATACAGCCAGACGCTTCAAGATCTGAACGGCAACATCTTGAAAGCCAAAGCGGTTCTGGAAGGCGCGCGGCGCGTTGCCCAAAACACACCGATTCAACTCCAGGCGGCTCGCGCGACGGAGCAGCAAGCTACAGCACGGTACAAAACGGGACTGGGCAATATTGCCGAGGTAGCTGAGGCAGAGCGCCTCCTCACGCAAGCCGAAATTGATAACTCGTTAGCGCAGCTCGGAGTTTGGCGGGCGCTGTTGGGCGTTGCTGCTGCGCAGGGCGACTTAACACCATTTCTGACAGCAGCCAAATAAAGAGGAACTGAATGCGACTAGTCTTAGCAGCGTTGAAGCGACCGATCTCGGCTCTAGTGGCCGTGGTGGCCGTTGCACTTTGTGCGTTCCTTGCGATCCGGCGCATGCCCGTGGACATCTTCCCTAACATCGGAGCTCCGGCGATCTATGTGGCGCAGCCTTACGGTGGAATGGACCCGCAGCAGATGGAGGGCTTTCTTACCTACTACGACGAGTATCACTTCCTCTACATCACGGGAATCGAACACGTCGAGAGCAAGAACATTCAGGGAGTCGCACTGATGAAACTCGTGTTTCATCCCGGCACCGACATGAGCCAGGCGATGGCGCAAGTAGTGGGGTACGTGAACCGTGCGCGAGCCTTCATGCCCACCGGAACGGTTGAACCCTTTATCGTGCGGTATGACGCCGGGAGCGTTCCGGTCGGACAACTGATCTTCTCCAGCCCAACGAGAAGCGTTGGCGAAATGCAGGACATTGCGCTGAATCGCGTGCGGCCTGTTTTCGCGGTGTTGGAGGGAGTGTCCGCGCCTCCGCCGTTTGGAGGCAACCAACGAACTATCGTCGTCCATCTGAAGCCGGAACAATTGAACGCCTATAACATCTCGCCGGAGGAAGCGATTGCGGCGGTCAATCGAAGCAGCGTGATTATGCCAGCCGGCACGGTGGGCACAGGAGATTTCATGCGAATCGCTTCCACGAACGCTGTTCTCGGAGGCAAGCTCGACGACCTTCTCGACACGCCCATCCGCCTCGGTAGCGGCACTTCGGTGTACTTGCGGGACATCGGCACGGTGGAAAACGGCACGGACATCGTCGTCGGCTATGCCCACGTAAACGGGAAGAGAACCGTGTATATACCAGTGACGAAGCGTTCCGACGCCTCGACGCTGGCAGTGATTCAGCGGGTAAAGGAGGCTCTCCCACGCATGAAAGCGGCTGCCCCACCGGACGTCGATATCCGGCTTGAATTTGATCAGTCGCGGGTCGTGGTGAATTCGATTAAAGGCCTCCTGACAGAAGCTGGTTTGGGAGCTGTGCTAACCGGCGTGATGGTGCTCCTGTTTCTCCGGGATTGGCACAGCTCCATCATCGTGGTTATCACGATTCCTTTTGCCCTTCTCTCAGCCATCGTGTGGCTGTGGATGTCCGGACAAACGGTCAATATCATGACACTTGGCGGCCTCGCGCTCGCGGTCGGCGTGCTGGTCGACGAGGCGACAGTCGAGATTGAGAATATTCACTCCCTTCTCGATTCCGCTCGCGAATCCGGGATGTCGCGGGCTCAAGCCGTTGTAGAAGCTTGCCGCAAAACTGCACTTCCACGATTGCTGGCCATGTTGTGCGTCCTCTCTGTGTTCGTTCCTTCGTTCTTTATGGTGGGTGTCGGCCGACAACTGTTCGTCCCGTTGTCGCTCGCCGTCGGTTTTGCCATGATCTCGTCCTATCTGCTCTCTACGACATTAGTGCCGATCCTCGGAACCTGGATGATGCACGAAACGAGCCGAGCTACGAGCAGATCCCGCTGGCGCGACCGCTACGGCACGTTCTTGGGACGCGCAATCCGCTGGCGATGGGGTATTGCCGGCGCGTACGCGATTGGAGCGGCGGTCATGCTTTTTCTTTTGCTACCGCAGATGCACCTGGAAATTTTTCCGTCCACAGACACAGGGCAATTCCAGCTACGTCTGCGCGCTCCCACAGGTACGCGTATCGAACGTACGGAAGTCCTCGCGTTGAAGGCGCTGGACATCATTAAACGCGAAGTAGGTCCGCAAAATGTCGCGATAGAAACGGATTTCGTGGGGGTGCAACCGCCAAACTACCCGGTGAACACGATCTTCCTCTTTACGAGCGGACCTCAGGAGGCTGTGATGCTCGTGGCCCTTAAGCCTGATGCAAAGCCACGTGGCGAGGAACTGAAAGAACGGTTGCGGCAAGATCTTTCAAAGGAGTTACCAAATGTAAGTGTGTCCTTCGAAGCTGGCGACATTATCGGCCAGATCATGAGTTTTGGCTCGCCAACCCCGATTGAAGTGGCCGTGCAGGGACCGAGCATTCCAGCAAATCGCCAGTTTGCCGAGAAGATTCGCCGCGATATGAGCGGGATCAGGAATCTTCGCGATCTTCAGTATGCTCAGCCATTCGACTATCCGACGGTACAAGTTACAGTGGATCGAAACCGCGCCGGTCAATTTAGACTTACGATGGCCAACATCGCGAAGTCCGTGGTGGCTGCCACCTCTTCCAGCCGGTTCGTGGACCCAAACTACTGGCGCGATCCTGTCAGCGGCAATGGATTTCAGATTCAGGTGGAGATCCCACAGAACCGTGTCCGATCTCTCGAGGATTTGAAACAGCTCCAGGTCTCTGGCGATGGTCCACAAGCTCAGCTTCGGGATGTTGCCGACGTGAAATACGGAACCACAGCGGCCGAAGTAGACCGATACAACATGCAGCGCGTGATTAGCTTAACCGCAAACTTGCATGGGGAATCAGTTGGAGATGCGGCCAAGCAGATTCAACAGGCGGTCAATCGAGCCGGAACGCCGCCCCGCGGAGTTACAGTGGCCGTCAGAGGTCAGATTGCGCCTCTAGGCCAAACTGTCTCCGGATTGCGAATCGGCCTGCTGCTTTCGATTCTGGTGATCTTCCTTTTGCTCACGTTCAATTTTCAGTCGCTTCGGTTGGCAATACTTGTTCTGCTTACCGTTCCCGCTGTGCTGTGTGGCGTCGGCTTGATGCTGTTCGTGACCAGGACGACTTTGAACGTGCAGTCGTTCATGGGAGCCATCATGGCGGTCGGCGTGGCGGTCGCAAACGCCATTCTGTTTGTCGCTTTCTCGGAATTCAGCCGCAAGCAGGGAACATCGGCTGCAGAGGCGGCCGTGGAAGGCGGACGCAGCCGCGTACGCGCGATTTTGATGACTGCCGCAGCAATGATCTGCGGCATGGTTCCCATGGCGCTTGGACTTGGAGAGAGTGGCGGGCAAACCGCTCCTCTTGGACGAGCGGTCATTGGAGGCCTCGCCGCTGCTACTGTTTCAACCTTGTTCATTCTGCCATCGCTATACGCAATTCTGCAGGGCCGGTCTAGCAACGTTTCACCATCTCTGAACCCATATGATCCCGAAAGCAAATACTATGAGAAAGCGTAAGCTGAACATCGCGCACTGTTGTGCAACCGCGTGTTTCGCAGTAATCGTCCTTGATTCCCTCACCGGCGTAGGACGTGCGCAACAGCTCGAAGCGGTTCGGGTCATCTCACGCCCGCTCGATCAGATGGTTATTCTTCCTGGAGAATTTACACCTTATTTGGGAGTCGCTATTCATGCGAAGGTGGCAGGATTTGTTCAAAGAGTGGAGGTCGATCGAGGCTCGGTTGTGAGGGAGGGCCAACTACTGGCCACAATTGTCGCGCCCGAGCTGAACGCGCAACGTGCGGAAGCGGAGGCCAAAGTGCAAGCTGCCGAGGCTCAGCGAGCGGAAGCCGAAGCCCGCGTGGCCGCCGCACAAAGCACGTACGAGCGCATGAAGGCAGCATCGGGCACTCCTGGTGTGATCGCTGGCAACGAACTGATCCAGGCGGAGAAACAGCTCGACGCTGAGCGGGCCAGGGCGACCGCAGATAAATCTGCGGTCGAGGCGGCCAGAGCCGCTGTAAGAGCTATTCAGGAGCTGGAGGCTTATCTCAGAGTTACAGCTCCCTTCTCCGGAGTGATTACAACGCGGAATATTCATCCAGGAGCGCTGGTAGGCACAGGAGAAAGCTCGCTGCCCATGTTCGAACTGGAAACGGTCAATCACTTGAGGTTGGTTGTTCCCGTTCCGGAAGCCGAAGTGGGTGGCATCGTCAAAGGCGCCAAAGTGACGTTTTCCGTTCCCGCGTATCCGAGTGAAACGTTCGCTGGTACGGTAACTCGAATCGCGCGGGCCATTGATGCGAAAACTCGCACGATGCCAGTGGAATTGGATGTTGTTAATACGACCGGTCGCCTTGCTGCGGGTATGTATCCGGCAGTTAAATGGCCGATACGAGCGAAGCAGTCCGTTTTGCTCGTTCCCAATTCAAGCGTAGTGAGCACAAGCGAGCGAATGTTTGTCATTCGCGTGAAGAGCGGCTCCGCAGAATGGGTCGACGTCAAAAAGGGTCCGGCCAAAGGCGATTTGGTCGAAGTTATAGGTCCGCTCCACGAAGGAGATACCGTGCTCGTTCGGGGGACGGATGAAGTCCGTGAAGGCGCTCATCTAAACATTCGGATGAGGCCTGCAAGTAAGGGGTGAAATCGTGCATCGGCTCATAACATTCTATGTGCCAGCGATTACCATAGGTCTCCTCGCGAGCGCGGCCACGGCCGAAGTAACGGAACAAGCTCGCAGTTCAATTGACCGGGTAATTCGTCACAAGGGTACTTACGTACCAGAAGAAGACGTTTACAAAATAACGCTTCCTAGAGAGGAAGCGACCATTGTTCAGGACTATCAACGGCTCTCTCCCAATCTGGGGTTAAATTCCTGGGTTGCTTTTGCCTCGGGTGTCCATCACGAGGCAGTGCTTACGGGTCAATACCTTCTCCTGGATGACGAAGTCAATCCTGTCCTGGATGTCGTTCTTAACGCCGGCTTGGATGTAACGGGTCTGGCAACCTCTTGTTCTTTTGACGGGCCACACCTTCATACGGTCGACGTGACGGGACTCGGCTCTTTCCCAACGCTTGCTTCCGCGTTTCGTGGAGGCCTCGATGCAATGCAGCGCGTCCGACGAACTACCGCTATCTCGCCAAAGCGCGGTTCTAAACCCGCGATTCCTGTTGAGAGCGCAATTGATCCAGGTCCACTCGACGCAGTCCTTTCCATGAAGGGAACGGTCACGGCCGGCGTGTATAAGGCAGCGATTGGAACCAGGACGTTGCTGAACGGCGAACTCGTCGGGCGGGAAATGGGAATGAGCACGTGGATTTCAGTAGCGGGTACAAATGAACACGCGCTCGTTCAGGGAGAATTCGTCGAGACTCCCAATGGACTGAGAAAGCTCTTGGCGGCTCTTCGCGCCAAAGGCATGAATATCTCTTCCATTCGAAATCACACGTTCGGCGAACACCCCCAATCTGTCTTCGTACGTTTCTGGGCCGAAGGAAACGCTGTTCAACTGGCGAAAAGCGTCCGGTACGCACTTGACGTTCAAGTCGGTGCTGTTTTTCACGGATCAGGGCGAAAGATATGAAACGCAAACAAGCGAATCGTGCCCAGCGCCTTGTGGTCTTGTTTACCGCAGTCTCGGCCTATCTATCGGGCCAGACGTTACACAAAGTCGCGACCATTGACTTGCCTGGTCCTAAAGGCCAAAGGTTCGATTATCTCACCATGGACGACGAAGATGGCTATCTACTTTCCGCGCATCTCGGGCCGGGAATTCTCTATGTCATTGACGTCCGCACGAACGCGCTGATCAAAGCCATCCCCGGCTTTCCTGGAATCACCGGACTCGAATACGTGCCTGGACTCCGAAAAATCTACACTTCCGATTGGGGTGAGGAGAAGATCGGCGTTGTCGATCTGCACAAAATGGCCGTAATAAAGAGGCTCCCCACGGCTGCCAAGCCGAACGGAAGCACATATGCGGCACCCTTTCGAAAAGTCTACGTCTCGGACACCCTGGGCAAAGCGGTGGCAGTCGTTAACGTTGATAAAGACGAAATTGTCAAGACTCTCAGATTCGACAGTGAAACAGGTATGCCGCAGTACGATTCCGTCGCGCGAAAGGTCTACGTCAATCTGCGCAGCACGAATCAGGTTGCTGAGATCGATCCGGCAACAGATCGCATAATCGGCCAGTACCCTGTCGAGGGTTGCCAGTTCAATCATGGAATGGCCATCGATTCTGAACGACATCGCGCCTTTCTGCTTTGCGGAAAGAGCCGGACGATGACCGTGTTTGCGCTGGATAGCCACCATGCTATCGCTCATCTTCCGCTTCCGCCGGGCGCAGACGTAGTCAAGTTCGACCCCGGCCTGCGCCGCATTTATGCTGCCTGCTCCAGCGGCGTCATTGCTGTCTACAAAGAAGACGATGCGCAGCATTTTCAGAAGATCGAAGACTTTCCGGTTCAGAATACGATACACAGCCTTGCCGTCGATACCTCCAGTCACCGCGTTTACGCTCCGGAGCAGGAGGAAAATGGCCACCCCGTTGCTCGAATGGTCGTGTACGAGGCGGTTGTGGAGAAGGAGAAGAAATAAATGCGACTGTTTGAAGCTTTCTTTGTTTTCGCAACTGTCGCCACCGCACAGTCGACTGCGCCGCTGCGCCTGGAGAAAACCATTCCGCTCCCGGACGTACAGGGCCGAATCGATCACATGTCGATCGACGTGAAAAACCAACGTTTTTTCATGGCTGCTCTGGGGAACGACACCATCGAAGTGATCGATCTCAAAGCCGGCAAACGCATCCACACCATCACCGGTTTGCATGAGCCCCAGGGCGTCCTCTACCTGCCGGATGTGAACCGGCTGTACGTTGCTAACGGAGAGGACGGCTCATTACGCATCTTCGACGGAGCTTCTTACGCGCCCATAAGAACCGTGAAACTCGGCGAGGACGCAGACAACGTCCGCTTCGATGCGGAAAAGAAACATGTATACGTCGGCTATGGAGGCGCAAGCGGCGCTCTTGCCGTGATGAATGAGGATGGAACGAAAGTCGCCGAAATACCGCTCGATGCACACCCTGAATCTTTTCAGCTGGAGAAGAACGGGCCTCGGCTTTTCGTGAACTTGCCGAAATCGCAAAAAGTGGCGGTCGTCGATCGGACAACGGCGTCGGTCGTCACCACGTGGGGAACCGGTGGAGCCGTTTCGAACTACCCGATGGCTCTCGACGAAGAAGATCATCGTCTATTCATTGTCTGCCGAACACCAGCTCAACTGCGTGTTCTGGATACAAATAGTGGCAAGCTCATCGAGAAGCTACCGGCAATTGGCGACTCTGATGATGTGTTTTACGACAAATCCCGCAAGCGGGTCTATGCTACGGGTGGCGAGGGCGGCATCTCTGTATACCAGCAGCAGGACCCGGACCATTACAAGGAAATTGCCAAAGTCCCCACCGTAAAAGGCGCACGAACAGGTTTCTTCTCTCCTGACTTGGACCTGCTGTTCGTCGCGGTTAGACGTCAGGGCTCTGAGGTGGCCGCGGTTCGCGTTTATTCGACCCAATGAGGCTTCCGCCGGGCGGCTTCACTGATAAAGAGACCGAAGGCGGCATGCTGAAAGTCGCCCTTGAGCGCACTGCGCTAAATAATTTGACGCGAGATGGATGGCTATTGTTCTTGACGCGGACCGCCCGGTTGTTCGCTTATGGCTCCTTATCCGTGGTGTGTTGGTTTTGTACTTGAATGGCATCGGGCTAAGTGAGTCGCAGACGGCTTTGCTGCTTACTCTTACATTGATCGGTGACACACTTGTCTCGCTATGGCTCACAACGCGAGCAAACCGCAGGATATGCGGCCATTTACGTTTACAGAGTTCGGCCGTAGCTGCTACGGATCCGTTGTATTCAGCGGAAGCCCCGATCCGCCTCGTATGCGGTTTGAGCGACCTGTGGACTCCTCCCGAACAAGCCCCGTTCAATCTACGACTGTTTGAGTCCGATATGCTACCATCCGGGTTTGAATGCAACTCAGTTGCTGAACATTCGTTTCTAGCGCCGACTGTTCTGGCCTAATCTGCAAGAAGTTCATAACCGGTCCGCAGCCAAGGTTTTGCTGCTGTTTTTTGAAATCTAGCTTCCCGGTTCAGCGGACCAGAAGAAAAACAGAGAGGTGCTCTCGGATTACTTTTAGCCGAGTCTCCCGGGAGCACCCCGTTACAAACGCCGTGAACCGGTTTGGCTCGCGACCTCTTTATTGTAGGCACGCTCCTTCCCAAGTTCGCGCGGCGAAAGGAGACTTATGTCTGTTCGAGACCAGCAGCGGGCGCTATTCGGAAACCCCTGGCTCGCGAAGGCGATCATGGGAGTTTTTGTGTGTCTGGCTTCTGCCTGGGCTGGGGAAGCTCCCAATTTCATCACCTATACGCATCAAATGGAAGAACCGGGAAATCTGGAGATTGACACGAAAGGGGGGCATCGCTAAGCCGGACGGTGGTAACCGATTCCTTGGATCGGCGATGGAATTTGGTGAGCGCTACATAAACCACAGGAAATGTTTTACAACCTGGCCATGGGCGGGGACTGGCTGAGCTTCCATTGGTCCGGCAGCCAAGCAGGAAGTTCACTCGTTCGTGCCATCGGCAGGTTGATGAGCAGTTGCGTGAGATACAGTTGCGGGTCGATATCATGTTTGCGGCAGGTTGAGGTTAAGCTGGCCAGGATGGCCGCGGTTCTTCCGCCGCGCGGATTCCCCACGAATA
>Ga0134125_10003792_pt1 | contig 17398 bp, 17 predicted proteins | sample KB31751_FD_96464 | JGI IMG/M metagenome (GOLD analysis project Ga0134125, IMG submission 96464) | Terrestrial soil microbial communities with excess Nitrogen fertilizer from Kellogg Biological Station, Michigan, USA - KB3-175-1 | ecosystem: Environmental > Terrestrial > Soil > Unclassified ...
GCAAGCAAAAGCCTACCCCCGTTGAAATTTTTGCGGCAAAGCGTGAAATCCTGCTCGTATTGGCGAGGCCGGAACGCCCGACAGAGTGGTGCGGCGACAAAAGGTGCAGCTGCAAGGCGCCGCGATCTCGTCACGTTCCGCAAAAGCAAAGGACTTGGCCTCGCGGCCAAGTCCTTGATTCAAGTGGTGGGTTCTGAGAGATTCGAACTCTCGACCTACGGATTAAGAGCCGAAGATTGCGCCTCTGAAACCAGAATCAATTTTGCCATAACTGATTGATTCAATGCAACTTTTCTTTAGCTCATGTTTTTATAGCGCCACTCAGTTTTGGCGGCTTACTGTGCCACTTTTGTGCCAGTTCCTGCCGACGAAGGTGCGTCGGTCGAGGGGGTCTTGGAGCTTCCGGAAGAATTCCTCGATATCTACATCGTCGCGCGGGGCTGGCAATGGTGCAGTGGTTGGCTTCTTTGCAGATGCCAACGGCGCAGGTGTCCGACGAGGGATGACTGCCACAGAAAGCAATGAGAGTTGATACCTGAGGGCATCAGGGTCGAAGTTCAGTAGCTCGGGCATCGATAGCATCGTTTCCAAGAGTAGCTCCTGTGGGCAGTCCGAGAGGTGCCCGCTGCGAATCTCGTCGAGGGCGAATTGATCCAGACGCACAAGCCCGGCGTGGCGCTTAAGCTCCTGGGCGAGGTCAATGGCGGCGAGGCTGAGATGACGAAGTTTCTGTGCCACGCCTGCGCGCGCATCCTGCGCGGCGGCAAAGTGACGCGGGCGTTGGAGATCGCTGAGGAAATCGTCATCCTCTGCATTTTCATCTGATGGCAAAAGGCCGGCCTTCTGGCCGGCCTGGGTTACGAGTCTCAGCTCTGCCCAAGTCATGGCCACGTTTCCGTTCAGCATGTGATTGATCTTCCTGCCAGGCATGCCCTCGCCAAGCGCGGCGGAGACCTTGCTATTGGCGTCCAGTAGAGCAGTCTCAATCTGCTTGCCCGTTGCCCCTGCTGGCGCTCCTGCCTTCAGTTTCTGCGCGACCGCCAGTGTGGCCGCGCGCCGTGCGGGTCGTTCCTTGTTGCCGACCCCTGGTGGGCGACCGCGCTTATTTCGAGTTGGTTGCATATTGGGTCAGTCAATTTATGAAGACTTGATTCAACCATAGCGTCCGAATTTATTCAACGACTCAGTTTTCCTCGCATAAGCAAACCCGCAAATATTCACAGGTGAAGGAATAGTTTCGGGTTTAAGTTTTTCACTGAGTCCATCAATATTCAAGTCATCGAATTTGACTTTAACTGTTGAGGACAATGTTATGCAGCTTGCGAAGAAGCAGATATGTACGCAAGACTTCCGGGTGGTTTTTAGGGACATGGATGACGATGCGCTCATCCTTGCCGCTGAATTTGGGGAGTTACTTGGGGTCAATCGCAACGGCATCTATTACCGCCTGTCCATGGGCAATCTGATTGAGCCCGTCATCAAGCGCAGCAAGCAAGTGAGATGGCGGTCAGGTGACGTGCGCGAGTATTTACGCAGTCTGGCGGTGCGGCCAGATCATGCACCTGGCAAGCCCAAGAACCAGGCCATCGCCGATGCGCAATCGCGGCGCGCTGGTCGGCCGCGCAAGCTCCTGACGAGCCACGCGCAGGCTGAGCCGAATCCGGATGCGACGCCAATAGTGGCGGAATGTCCACTAGCGCCTTTAACGCCTGCACAAGCGGTGCAAACGGCTCAAGCCTTCGCCGATACCGCATGTGATCACCTCGTGCCTCGCGCAGCCGCGCAGGCGACGTTCGCTGCGTACGGCGATAACCAGGAAGAATAAAGAAACCCGACGCGCGGCCGGGTTCGGTGCTTTTGCGGCTGAGGTCTGCGGAGATCGCTGCGGCAAGCACAGCCGAGTGCCTTCACGCGCAATGGAATGTGTCATGCGCGAGATACGAGAAATCGATTTCAAACACAACGGCTCCGAAGTCGTTGGAAAGCAACCATGGTGCGCCCGAGTTTTCGAGGATGGTGAACCCATCCTCAAGGTTCCGGAGCGAATTATGCTGGACAGCAGGTTCTCGCTGGATCTGCGCGGCTTCGCTGGGTGGGCATATTGCCAATCCATTAGTTGGGTCTTCACCGTCGAGGATTGCTGCGCCAGGCTGGGTCTGACACGTGGCAAGTGGCGAACCCTAAGTACGGAGGGGCACGCAGCAGGTTTTATCAAACAGACCAAAGAGTGGGTGTCGACGGCGCAGGGGCGCCAGCCGTCGTGGTGCCACCTTCTTAAGTTCAATTTCACGGTCTTCGAGGTACAGGCGCATACGTATGGGGCTGTTTCGCCAGGACAGAACTTATCCACAGATGTGCAAAAACAGCCGATCGCGCATACGCACGTGCGCGAGCGGTCGAAATCGACCAGTCGCGGGAGCGGTCAACAACAACCAGTCGCGAGACTGGTTGAAAACTGCCGTGAAACACCACCAATGCAATACAAACAAGAAATACCACCACACGCGGGAGCGTGTTTGGGAGGTGGTGGTGAAGTCAAGGCTGTTCAAGAAAGCATCCAGGGGCAGGGACTGGCCGCCATGCTGGGCATTCGTGGTGCGCAGGGGTTGGAGGTCGACAAAGCAAGCCGGGGAGCCACCGGACAGCAGCTGGAGGCTGCTGCATCGGCCTTCAAAGTGGCGATGGCGGCGGGCAGTGTCAGGCACTCTCAAGCCCTCGCCGTTGCCTTGGCCAGGCGCGCGGCGCGGGGGGAGGTTACGACGCCGAGGCGCGAGGCTGGCCCTAGCCCTCAGCAAGCCGCACAGGTCCGATTGGCTGCGTTCGCCGGCGGGCGGCTGGCGTCGCCTGTGCCGGGTGGGGAGAGTTGGACCGTCGAGGTTGGGGGTTTCGTGAGAGACGGGCACGGTGCACTTTTGCATCCTGATGCAGCTATGGAATTGATAGCTAAGCTAGATGTCGGTGAGCTTGATTTGCTCTGAGCGTTGCCGTTTTTTTACATCCATTTTTAATCGTATCGATCATATTTTTTGGGGGTTTGCGTTTGAGGGGGGACCTGAAAAAATCAATTCGTGCCAGGAATGGCAGGCTATGCCGATGTGGCACACCGTGGCGCTTCGCACCACGACGTGTCACATCGGCGCCTGCCGCAGGGCGGCGCACACAGCCTTGGCGGCTGTGATGTAGATGGCAAGTGAACATGACTTTTAGGAGCAGGAAGTGTTTGAAAAGGTGAACCCTGGCAACCGAACCGAGCACCTGCGCACGCGCCTCACTATGCATGAAATGAAGACCCTGAGCGAAGCGGCACAGAGGACTAGGCGCACGATCAGTGAGTTCGCGCGGATCGGTGTAATTGACGCGGCAAACCTGGCTCTTGCTGGCGCACCAACCGCTGTATCGCCATTGCCACCGGCGCTGGGTGAGCTGGGCGAGCACGCGCGCCAGCTGTTCGATGTGACACGTCGTATCACGTCGAACCTCACCCAGCTTGGCGATCACGCACAGCGGCTGGGCGAAAAATTCTTCCTTCCTGGCTCGCTTTGCCAATTGGTTGGCGGGATCGAGGTGATGCGCGGGCAGGTGCGAGAAGTGGGTATGACTTGCAAGGCAGGCGAAATGCCCGAGTCGGTGGCGGTTGAGGCATTGAAGCGGCTTGATGTGCCCGGCGCCCAGGTCAATGCCCTGGCGCACGAATTGAACGAGGGTGGCCAGCCGGCCGCAGGAGCATGGGGTCGTGCGCTATGCGCGCTGAGGGACGTGCTTACATGAGCTTCAACCTTCAAGAGTTTCTGGGCAAGGTGAAGGCCGCGGCGGCGCGGCGGCGCGCCGAGGAAAAGCGCGCCGTGGCCCGCGCCAAGAGGAGGGGCCGGTTGGTCAAAGTCCCCCGCGTGCGCGTGCGGAGACGCGCCACGCGTGGCGCCGGCAGCTGCGTTGCGCTGGGAAGACGCCAGCGCCTGCATTTCCAGCAGCACCAGGGCGGCTGGCAGGGCGACGAGTACAGCTTGCGCGATGAGCGTGGCCGTGTAATCGGATCGAACATGCTGTCCAGTGACTGTCGCGGCAGGCTGGAGGAATGGAAGATCGAGGCATGCCGGCACTGCAGGTCGAAGTTTGACAACCTCATCGTCCACAACAGCTTGAGCCTCCCGGGTGGTCACACGTTGACCGACGCCCAGTGGATCAATGTGGCTGAGGTCTGGTTGAAATTAATCGGGGCTGAGTGCTGCAGCTTCGTGGCGATCCGGCATGACGACACCGACAACCAGCATATCCACTTGATTTGGAGCCGTGTGCTGCCCGATGCTCGTGGTGGGCGTGCGGGCCTCGTCGACATGGGCAATAGCTTCTACCGGTTTCGCGAGGCAGCCCACGAGACTGCGGACCAGCTTTTGGGAGGCCGCTGGACGCAGCGGGAAACCGACGCGCCAGTGGCCCCCACCACAGCGGCGGTGAGCGCCCAGCGCCGGGCTGAACGGAGACAGACACCTGATCCGTGGATCAATCCGGAGCGCATCCGCGAGGTGCTGGCAGAGTCCGTCACCTACGAGCAGTTCACCACAGTGCTCCAGCGGCGTGGTATTCAGGTGACGCTCTTAACCAGACCTGCAAATGGCCAGGTCACTGGCCTGCTGTTTAGGAGCGACCAGGCGGTCGAGACCCTCGCCGGGTCCAGCCTCTCGCGCGACCTCTCGTGGCCGGCGATCCAGCGGCGCATTGAGTTCAACCGCCAACAGCACGAACAACGGTTGTCCCAGCAGCAGCGCGCGACGCAGGCACAGCACCACCGTCCCCAAACGCCGCGCGAGCGCAGGTAGTCCAGTTTGTCTTCATCAACCTTAAAAGGAGTTTCCCAATGGCCGCAAAAAATCTTTCACCCGCCCTCACTGCCCTGCTGGACGACATCGAAGCTGGCCAGAGCAATCCATTGCGCCGCGTCGCTGCGCGCGGCGCGCGCATGCGACTCGAGTCGCAACTCGAGCAACGTGATTGCTTGGTTTGCCCTCATTCCATTTGGCTGTGCACCTGGCGGAAGGTGAATGGCGAACTGGAGCTGGTCGAGCACTTGGGCGCTTGTAAGAGGTATGTTTCGTTGCCACTCGCCGATGGTGGTATCGGCTTCGCGCCGCTCATGTTCCGCTGTTCGGCTGTGGCCGACCCCGCCTTCGACGGCGGCACAGGTGAACTGATGCCGCCCGACGTGCCTCACGGCGGCGTCTGCGAGAACGAAAGAGATCGTGCTCAGGAGCGTGACCGTGGCTAATGCGGCGTTAGATTTTCTTGGCGACTTTGGCAAGTCGGCACCTGCTCAAGAGTCGCAGGAAGCGACCCCGTTCGAGCCGGGCGCGGCCGAGGAGGCTGAGCATGGGCAATCACTTGCTCAGGTCGCGCAGAAGGTGGCCGCTCCCGTTTGCGAGGCAGTCATCGACACAGGCGTGCCCGTGTCGGCGTCGTTGGTAGATCAGGTCGCCGCGGCGCGTGCCCGATGGATGACGACTGGGGAGCTGGTTGGACAAGCATCCTGGGGTTACACCGATGAAGCGGCCGAGATTCGGATTGAGCGGCTCGCCCGACGCGATATGTTGTTCGCCTTGGCGCTACGCCAGCGCGAAGAACTCAACGTACTAATCGCGCGGCAGGCCGTGGCCGAAGCCGACGAGGCCGCTGCGACCTCGAAACTGGCGAGGTACGAGAAGCTCTATGGGGCGGGGTCTAGCAAATGAACATCTGTCAGAACGTCTCGGCCGAACCAACCATCGCCGCGTTGCTGCAGCGGTTACTCGGCGGCGCGGCCGCAAACTGGAAAGCCCAACGCCAGCGCTGCAGCTTGTGGAGGTGCGCGAGCTGGCCACTACGAGAGCTTGTAGACCTTGGGGCCACCGGCTACGCCGGCCGGGCCTGGCGTGCTGCGCACCACGCCGCCGGGGCGTCATGGCCGGGCGGGCTTGGTCCCTTGTCCCTCAAGGGGGAAGTCGCACGCGACATCCCCCGCCGCGCTGCCCTTTGCTCCCCCTGCAGCCCGCCGACCAGCATCGCTGATCGGCCATGCCATCAAAGGAACGAGGAACGACGTGGCTCCGGCTCCAACCCGGGCAAGAGTTTCAAACAACTGGTCCGATGTGGATGGGCCAGAAGGGCAGATAGGCGTAAACATTACACCAATCAGATGTAAATCATCCAATTAATAGGCCGTACCTTATCCATTTACCGATACACCGTAATTTACAGACAAGGAGTGAAAACATGACAATTCAAATTCAACAGAAAGGTCAAGGCCCGGTGACCGCGGATGATGTTCGCTGCGCGCTGCTGGCGCTGGGCGTGGAGGGCGGGGAGACAAATGCGAAGGTAGTCCGGGACACGATTGGACGGGGCAGCATGCAGACCATTCAAAAGCACCTCGAAGCCGTTCGCCGCGACGCTCTTGGCGCTCAGCAGTTGGTCGATGCTCCGACGGTGCCGGCTGCGCCGGCCGAAGCTGTCGCGGCCATGTGGGCAGCCGCGCACGTGGCTGCCGAGGCTCTTGTCCGCCGCCGTCTGGACTCCCTGGCCACTGAACGCGACGCACTGATGGCCTCGTGCGTGGCTTTGCAAAGCGATGTCGATGCGCTGGCTTCGCAGTGTGATGATCTGGTGATCAAGACAGGCGAATGCGAGCAGGCCCGCGGTATCGCTGAGCAGGTGCTGGCCGAGGTCGAGGCCAAACACAAAGACACGCTGGCGAACTTGGGCGCGCAGCTCGAAGCCGCTGCCAGCGCATTGGGCGCGGCCGAGAAAGAGCACGCCCACGTGCTGGAGCTGGTGGTGCGTGATCGCGAAATTGAGAGGGCGTCTCTGCAAGGCACGATCGACCGGCTCGTTGGCCAGTTAGCCGAGGTCAAGTCGCTGTTGCGTGCGGAGCACCCGGCCAACTCCGAGTAACCGCGGTCGCCAGGTGGCGGCCGCATATCAAACGAAAGAGAAGGAGAGAGGATGCACACCCAAACACCATTGACCGACGCGGACTGGCACGAGCAGTTCGAGCGCCTGGATCCCTTTATTGCGCCACGCGCCGAGGTGGAGCGCCTGCTTGCCACCGCGCCGACGCCGCGCTGGAGCGGGTACCTCGAAGCCATTGTTCAATTTCGCGAGCAGCTCGCCGCCGTCGGCTTGCAATCGTTCTGATTCTGGGCGTCGGGCGGGGGAACACTGTCCATGGGGCGCGTCCTAGCAAGCCGTCGCGGTGCATGTTCATCAAAATCAAACGCACCTTTTCGCAATAGGACTACTTTCTGAATCGAGGTGTCCACCTGTCTGATAACTCTTCGTCCTCTTCGTGGCTCGAGCGTTCGGCCACCAATAAAGTCATGCGAAAGCCGTCTTGCTGGATCAAGACCTCCTCCCACATCTCCCATTCGCGAGCAATCTGGCTGTCCAGCCACAGGAAGGGGTCGCACTCGTCCTGGTCGGATATCGCGCCAGGCTGTCCGCTGTATGTGGCGGTTAATGTTTTGCTATGCACGGGGTGGCCTTCGCGTAACTCGATGGCGGGGAATCCGCCTCGTGCAATCGAATAGCGCACTTGCCCGTCTCGGCTGAACACCACTGCGCAAGGGTCGCCATGAAGGTCGAGAAACCGCCTGGCCGCCGCTTCCTTACTGACGAAACAAAGCGTTTGCAAGTTCAGAATACTTTGGATCTCAGGGCTGCCCCACAGCTTGGCAACAGCGCGAAGCTGTCGCTCGGGCATGAGCAGATTGGCAGCGAATTCATTGGCTTGTGCCTCGATGCCCAAGCGTCTGTCGCTTTGACTCCCGCTCACCTGGAGGTGTTTGCTTGTGCAAAGCAGTTGTGCTTCCCCGCCGGGGGCGAGGTGATAAGGATTGACGAAGTGGCCCAGTTCATGGGCGATGGTGAAGCGCCGCCGATCATTGCGCGCGCCGGCTTTCACCATGATGATCCCCGCGGTTTTCTCTGAGTTCTGAATCAGCCCACCTTCGAAGCCGGCCACAGTGAATTCGTTGAACTCCGTGATACCGCAGGCTCGCGCGAGATCTTCGACAGGTGTTGGCAGGAGTTGGGGCACTTGGCCTGCCAACTGCAGCATCAGAAGTTCCGCATGTTTAACGGGCTGCCCGGTATCGGCTAGGTCAATCAGATCGATTTTTAGGTTTATCGACATTTTCCTGTTGCTCCCGAAGCTTCTTGGTCAGTGCTTGGATCAGGTCTAGTGCCTCATCGGGCAGTTCTCGTAGATCGCGAAATAACGGCGCAAGCTTAGCCTGCTCATTGTCGGCCGCATCCGTGCTCTCGCCGACCAAATCTTTGATGGGCACATCCAACGCCTGGGACAGCGACGTGAGTAAGGCCAGTGACGGATTTTTCGATTTACCGGTTTCGAGTTCGTAGATGTGCGCCTTCGAGGCGCCCACCAGGTCCGCAAGTTTCTGCAGTGAGTGTCCCTTGCGCATTCTGTATGCGCGCAGGCGCGGGCCAAAGCCATTGAGTTCCATAAATGAGAATGTATCGCAACAAACGATTTTGTAAAGACGTATCTTGACATGAAATTCGTATGGATATATCATTACGATACCGTTTTACGCATGGTCGAACGGACGTTGAAAGTCAACCGGGAAACCGGGGAAGGGATCAGAAGTGAATACTGAAGCAGGACAAACCAACCGCGGCCAGGGTAATGATCATGAGGACGGCGACCACGGTCAAAAGCCCGATAAGCACCTTGTCCACGTCAATCTGGATGGCCAGGACAGGGAAATTGAAGAGGGAAAGTACGTCGTCAGCGCCTTGAAAAAGCGCTTGGGGGTGCCCAACGACTACGAACTGGACCTGGTGGACCACGGGGAGTTCAAGCCCTTGGCGGATGACGCTGAGATCAAAATCAAGGGCGGCGAAGTCTTGGTCAGCCACGTGCGGCGCGGAGGCTCGTCTTGATGACGCCGCAGGCACTGGCCAGCCTGAAGGCCGTGTGCGCAGGTGCGGAGGAAAAGCAAGAGGCAGGGCACCGCTACGTCTATCTTCCGCAGCTCAAGGTGCCCGTGGGCGGGGTAGTCAAGGTCTTGGACGCCCTGCTCGCCATCACAGGAGAGAGCGGCTACCCTACGCGCCTGTTCTTGGCCGAGCAAATTACAGAGCGCCAGACCATCGGCGATAAGCCGGCCAATTGGAGCCAGCACAGTGTCCTCGGCCGTAGCTGGTGGACTTGGTCTTGGCGCGACGTTCCAGTGACATTGCCGGAAGTGCAGATCCTTCTTTCGCATTTGAGGGCCTTGCAGTGAAAGCCGTGTTCCGGATCAACCGGGCCCTGCTTGATCGGGTCCATGAGGATCTGTCCCGGCCGCACCGATTCGCCCATGAGCGGGTCGGGTTCATCGCCTGCAAGGTAGCGGCTCTGCAGGACGGTCACCTTGTGTTGGCCGAGAGCTATCACCCGGTTCACGATGATGACTATGAAGACGACCCCACCGTGGGCGCCATGATGGGTCCTAGCGCAATCCGCAAGGCCCTGCAGTTTGCATATCACCATCCCGTTGGCATGTTTCACGTCCATCGTCATGAGCACAAGGGGCAGCCGGGTTTCAGCCGGACAGATGTGCGGGAAAGTGCCAAGTTCGTTCCAGACTTCTGGAAAGTGCGGCCTTCCACGCCTCACGGCGCCATTGTGCTCAGCTATGACGCCATTGCAGGCGCTTGGTGGGACCCGGCAACCCGACAGGTCCAGACGATCGACGAATTTGCCATCCTGGGCCGGAGGCTTTGGCTGTGGGGGCGGAAATCATGAACCTAGACCGACAGTCCTTCTTGGGCCTAGAAAGCGAACAAATCATCCAGGCGGCGCGCATCGCCGTGATCGGCCTTTGTGGCGGCGGCTCGCACGTGTCGCAGCAACTGGCGCACATTGGTTTTCGCAACCTTGTGCTAGTCGATCATGACAGCGCCGATGACACCAATATCAACCGGATGGTGGGCCTCACGGCCACCGATGCCGAAGCTAAGGAATTGAAAACCGAGGTGATCGCCCGCGCGATCTTGGAGGTTAATCCGCAGGCCAATGTCGAAAAGTTCCCCTGTAGGTGGCAGGCATGTGAGCGAGCCCTCCGCGATTGCACAGCGATCTTTGGCTGCGTGGACTCGTTTGGGCAACGCGAACAGTTGGAGCGCTTCGCTCGGCGCTTCATGATTCCCTACATCGACGTTGGCATGGATGTGTCAGGGACGGAGGGGCGCTATTTCATTACGGGCCAATCCATTCTTTCACTGCCAGGTCATGCGTGCATGCGCTGCATGGGCTTCTTGACTGAAGAAGTGCTCGCGGCCGAAGCTGGAAAATACGGGGCCGCAGGTGGAAAGCCGCAGGTGGTCTGGCCAAATGGCATTCTGGCGTCTACAGCGGTGGGGCAGCTAATTGGCCTGCTAACCCCATGGAACGACGAATTGGAAGTCCCGTTGTACCTGGACTACGATGGAAATCGATCAATCGTGACGCTCAATAAGCGTTTGGCGCACATCGATCAGGCCGCATGCCCTCATTTTGTTGGACGCGATGCCCTGGGAGACTTGGAGTGGTGAGTATCTAAGTCTGGAGGTGACCGGATAGCCGCTGCCGCCCAAGGCGAGCAGCGGCCAGTTTATCGACCGGAAGAAAATCAAGGCCCCGAGGCTGTTCGGGCCGAGCTTCTCACGGAATTGGGCCGGCGGAATTTTGTGAAATGCACGCTGGCAAAATGAGTCTCCTTGCACCAAAGACTCTACATGACATCGCTTTCCAATCTCCTGGCTTCACTCCGCGCAGCTTCACAATCCGAACGCGAAAAAGGCACCTACTTTGAAGAACTGATCGTCTGCTACCTGCGCAACGAGGCCACTTACCGCGACCTCTACAGCGATGTGTGGACCTACGCGCAATGGGCGGAACTTCAAGGACTGGACAAACGCGATGCAGGTATTGACCTTGTGGCCAAGACCCAAGGCACGGGCGAGATTCACGCCATCCAGTGCAAGCTCTACGCCGAAAACTACCGTCTGCAAAAGGGCGACATTGACAGCTTTTTCACCGCGTCGGGTAAAAAACCGTTTGCCCACCGCGTCATTGTCAGCACCACCAACCACTGGAGCGAACACGCCGAGGACGCGCTGCGTGACCAACAGCCGCCGGTCAGCAAGATTGACCTGTATGACCTGGAAAACAGCCAGATCGACTGGGCTAGGTACCAGCCCAAGGCTGCGCCGGTACTGAAGGATAAGAAACGACTTCGCCCGCACCAGCAGAATGCCTTGAATGCCACGCTGACCGGTTTCCAAGCCGCTGACCGGGGTAAGCTCATCATGGCCTGCGGCACGGGCAAGACCTTCGCCGCCCTGAAGATTGCCGAAGCGTTGGCCGGTAAGGGCAAGCGTGTGCTGTTCCTGGTGCCCAGCCTGGCGCTGCTGTCGCAGACCTTGACCGAGTGGACGCAGGAAAGCGCCACGCCCCTGCATAGCTTCGCCGTGTGTTCCGACAGCGACGTGGGTAAAAAACGCAAGAAGGACGACGACAGCGTTCAAACCTTCACCCATGAGCTGCGCTACCCCGCCACCACCGAACCCTCCCGCCTGGCGGCTGAAATGGCCAAGCGCCACGATGCAGAGCACATGAGTGTGGTGTTCAGCACCTACCACTCCATCGACGTGATCAGCAAGGCCCAAAAGGGCTGCGGCCTGGCCGACTTCGATCTGATCATTTGCGACGAAGCCCACCGTACCACGGGTGCCACCTTCGGCGATGACGACGAGAGCAGCTTTGTCAAGGTCCACGATGCGTCGTTCATCGCTTCAGCCAAACGCCTGTACATGACCGCCACCCCCCGCATTTACGGTGACAACGCCAAGGCCAGCGCCGAGAAGGACAACGTGGCCCTGTGCTCCATGGACGACGAAGCCCTGTACGGCCACGAGTTGTTTGTTATCACGTTCTCCGAGGCCGTCAAACGTGGTCTGCTGGTGGACTACAAGGTGATCGTGCTGTCGGTGGAAGAAACCCACGTCAGCCGACGCCTGCAGAAGCTGCTGGCCGATGACGACAATCAGCTCAAAGTGGACGATGCCGCCAAGATCGTGGGCTGCTGGAAAGCCCTGGCCAAGCAAGGCATGGACACTGATCTCAATGGAGACCACGAAGCCATGAAACGGGCCGTGGCCTTCTGCCAGGTGATTGAAGTCAGCAAGGGTGCCAAAACCCACAAGGTCAGCTCCAAGAATATCGCGGGGATGTTCCAGGCCGTGGTGCAGGCCTACCAGGCAACCGAAGACGAAGAAGCCGCCTCACAACTGGGTTGCGAAGCCGAGCATGTGGACGGCAGCATGAACGCCAGCGAAAAAGAAGAAAAGCTGAACTGGCTGAAAGCCGACACGCCCGAGAACACCTGCCGAATCCTGAGCAACGTGCGTTGTTTGTCCGAAGGGGTGGACGTTCCGGCGCTGGACGCCGTGCTGTTTCTCACGCCGCGCAATTCGCAGGTGGATGTGGTGCAGTCGGTCGGTCGAGTCATGCGCAACTCCCCAGGCAAGAAGTTGGGCTACGTCATCCTGCCGGTGGTGATTCCCCACGGCATGGAGCCGCACGAAGCCCTGGCTGACAACAAGACCTATGCCGTGGTGTGGCAAGTGTTGCAAGCCCTGCGTTCCCACGACGATCGCTTTGATGCCATGGTCAACAAGCTGGACCTGATCGGCAAGGACACCAGCAAGATGGAAGTCATCGCGATCACGGACAAAATCCAGAAAAAGCAAAGCAGTTCAAACGGTGGTGACGGTGCGAAAAACAAGAATGCAGGCAAAGGCGGCTTCAGCATAGGTGAACCAGAGCCCAAACCCTATGGCAAGGAAAACCAGGCTGACCTGCAATTCGAGATTGGTGAAATCGAAAAAGCCATCTACGCCAAGCTGGTGCGAAAGGTTGGCAACCGTCACCACTGGGAAGACTGGGCCAACGACATTGCCGAGATTGCCCGCACGCACATTGGCCGCATCACTACCATTGTCGAAAACGAGGCCAACACCAGTGAGCGGGAGGCGTTCTTTGCCTTTGCCAAGGAGCTGCGCGACGACCTGAACGACAGCATCACCGACGGCGAAATCATCGAGATGCTGGCCCAGCACCTGATCACCAAGCCGGTGTTTGATGCGCTATTCAGCGACTACAGCTTTGCCCAGCACAACCCCATGTCGAAAGCCATGCAAGCCGTGTTGGACGTGCTGGAGGAACACCGGCTGGACAAGGAAGCAGACACGCTGCAACGCTTCTACGACAGCGTGAAGCTGCGGGCCGAGGGCATCGACAACGCGGCGGGCAAGCAAAAGATCGTGGTGGAGCTGTACGACAAGTTCTTCCGCAATGCCTTCCCCAAGATGACGGAGCGGCTGGGCATCGTCTACACCCCGGTGGAGGTGGTGGACTTCATCATTCACAGCGTGAATCACATCCTGCAGACGGAATTCAACCAGACCCTGGGCAGCGACGGGGTTCACATCATCGACCCCTTCACCGGCACCGGCACCTTCATCACCCGCTTGCTGCAAAGTGGGCTGATCACGCCCGAACAACTGCCGCGTAAATACAAGCGGGAAATCCACGCCAACGAGCTGGTGCTGTTGGCCTACTACATCGCGGCCATCAACATCGAGGCCGTGTATCACAGCATCGTGGGCGGGGACTACGTGCCGTTTGAGGGTATCTGTCTGACCGACACCTTCCAGATGTATGAGAAGGAAGACTTGGTGGATGCGCTGCTGGTGGATAACAGCGCTCGGCGAAAGCGACAAAAGAAGCTGGACATTCGGGTGATCATGGCGAACCCGCCGTATTCAGAAGGGCAGGACAGCGCCAACGACAACAACCAAAATGTCGCGTACCCGAACCTTGACCGGCGGATCGCGGAGACGTACGGTGCACGGTCAAACGCAACGCTTTCAAAATCCCAGTACAACAGCTATGTCCGTGCCATTCGCTGGGCTTCTGATCGAATTGGAGACAACGGCGTAGTCGGCTTTGTCTCGGGGTCTGGCTTTGCTGAAAAGCTAACGATGGACGGCATGCGCAAATCTCTTGCCGACGATTTCAGCGCTATCCATCTGCTGGACCTTCGCGGCGACATCCGCAAAAACATGCTCAGCAAGGGCCGGGCGAAAGAAGGCCAGAACATCTTCGAAAGCGGAAGCATGAACGGCATCGCCATCACCTTGTTCGTGAAGAACCCGGCGGCGGTGGAGCGTCGCGTGATCATGCACCACGATATTGGTGATGATCTGAGCCGCGCTGATAAGCTGGCCATGATCACGGCTTTCGGGTCCATCAACGGCGTAGCCAAGGCGAATGGCTGGCAGGCCATTACGCCGGACGCCCACGGTGACTGGCTGCACCAGCGTGACGACAGCTTCGGCGAGTTCATGGTGCTTGGCGACAAGAAGGGCGTGGGGGATAAATTGTTTGACAGCTATTCGCTCGGGGTGTCCACCAACCGTGATGCCTGGGTCTACAACGCCAACAAGCAGGCCGTTATCGACAACATGTCGCGCATGATTGCGTTCTACAACAGCGAGGTGAAACGCCTCGACGCCGCGTACCCGGAAGCGAGTGCGAAAGTTCGCGCGACGAAGGTTGACGACTTCGTCGACGCTGATCCGGCGCGTATCAGTTGGACGCGTGGCCTCAAGCAGGAGTTGGCCAAAGGTCGTATCTTCAACTTTGATCCGGCGTGCCTAACGCCGAGCCTGTACCGGCCCTTCACGAAGCAATGGCTTTATTTCAACCGTCGCCTCAATGAGATGATTTTGCTGATGCCGCGCATCTTCCCGAGTGCTACGGCAGGAAATCGTGCGATTTGTGTCTCCGGGCCGGGCGGGAGGAGCGGATTCTCGGCCTTCATGCTTGATACGTTGCCTAACCTTGACCTCGTGGAAAAGGGGCAATGCTTCCCGCTCTACCTCTACGACGAATCCGAGTCGGACAGCGCCAAAACGCCGCAATCGGGCCTGTTCGATGGGCCTGCGAAACCTGCCTCCAGCAAGCGCCGCGACGCGATCACCGATGCCGGCCTCGCACATTTCGCGGAGGCCTACCCCGGCGAGAAGATCGGTAAGGAGGACCTGTTCTATTACGTCTATGGCCTGCTGCATTCCACGGACTACCGCGAGCGCTACGCTGACAACCTGAGCAAGGAGCTGCCCCGAATCCCCTGTGTGAAAACCGCCACTGACTTCTGGGCGTTCTCCCACGCTGGACGCAAGCTTGCAGACTTTCATTTGAACTATGAAACGGTGGCGCCTTACCCCGTCACCATCAGTGCCGGCAGCAAGACACTGGCTGATGCGGACTATCGAGTAGAGAAGATGAGGTACGGCAAGAAGGGCAAGGACAAAGACCTGACCACACTGCACTACAACGCCAAGATCACGCTGGCCGGTATCCCGCTGGAGGCCTACGACTACGTGGTCAATGGCAAGCCTGCACTGGACTGGGTGGTGGAACGCCAGTGCGTGAAAACCGACAAAGACAGCGGCATTGTCAACGACGCCAACGACTGGGCCGTGGAAACCATGGGCAACCCGCGCTACCCGCTGGAGCTGTTCCAGCGCGTGATCACGGTCAGCCTTGAAACGATGAAGATCGTTCGAGGACTTCCTCCGTTAAACATATAGCAAAGGCCTCTAAATTTGGTGTGGTGGACGGCAAGATTTTCTTAAAGCGACGCCTCACTTTTCACTCTCTGCGAAACGGTGATTTGCTTATCGAAACGCTGCGCCATCGCGTGGCGGGGGAGGCCAGTTCACCATGAATACCAATGGCTAGTGTGCTAATGTGCGCGAATGAATGAGTCAACGATGATGGAATGCAAATGCAAGTCAGGCGAGCCTCGCTGCCCCATCTGCGACGCAAATCTGTCTGCCCATGAAATTCTTCGGAACGAGCTACCCCGTTACTTGGCGGACGCCTCAGATTGTGTGACGGCGTACCGCTGCCCAGAGTGCGAGCAGACCTGTTGTGCAAAGCACGGGACTCCAAGAGAGACGGAGCGGCCCTACCCAGGGGATGGCCCAGAGCCGGTCAGGCCGCGACAGCGCGGTTAGCCCAGCTTTGCCAGCAACTGCGACGGCTGCAGGTGGGTGTAGCGCCTCAGCATGGTCAGGGATTTGTGCCCCGTGATGCTGGAGACCTCCAGCGGGTGCAGGCCCTTCTCGAAAAGCCGCGAGGCGGCTTCATGCCGCAGATCGTGCCAGCGGAGGTTCTCCAAAAACCCCTCGGTGGGTTTTCCCCCGCGAGCGAGGGCTTCGCCCTTGTGGCGCTGCCTGGCGCTGATCACAGCGCGTTTCCAAACCACCACGGCGGCATTCTGCGTGCAACCGAACAGCCTCCCGTCGATCGTACGCGGCAGCGCTGCCACGATGGCCGCTGCCCGCGTGGACAGCGGCAGAAAAGGTGGCACGACCTTGTTGCCGTTACCCCGGTGAATTGGTGGAATGTGGAACACCCTGCCAGTTGAATCCAGCCAGGCGCGTTCCAACTTGAACAGCATGCCCTGACGGAGCGAGGTTTCGATCGCCAGCTCGAAAGCCGGCGCAACCCATGGGTTATTGCTCATGCGCAGTTCGGCGAGCAGTGCCTCGAACTCGCCCGGGCGCAAGCGCCGGTCCCGCTCTATCGAACCCGAGGGCTTGCGGATGTTCTTGAGAGGGTTCATTAGTCCCTCCATGCCCCATTCTTTGCGGCAAATCTCGAAGAGGTGGCTGACGAGTTGCAGCTCCAGGCGGACAGTGCTTTCTGCGCGGCCGAGGACGAACCTATCATCGCGGTACTTCGCAAAGTCGGCCCCGCGCAGCGTGGCCAGGAAGCGGCGCGCCAGCGGGTGCCGCTGCCATTGCCTCACGCGTTGTTGCTCCTGATATGGATGAGCTTTGCGAGCGCCAATTTCCCGGAAATAGCGGTCAAGTGCTTCATGCAGGGTGGTTTTTTCGGCTTCAGCCATGTCGCGGAAGACGCCACGATCCATTTGGCTTTCGATATCGCGCGCCCAAGCGCTCGCATCAAATCGAGTGTCGAAGGTCGCAAATTGATCCGGGTAGCCCTTGCGACGAACCTGCGCGCGCCAGTAGAGGCCGCGCCGCGTGATTGATGCCATAACCCATCCTGTGCGTGATGGGCGCGATCTTCAACTGTGCCACTTTTGTGCCAAACCCCGGGAAATTCACTTTGCTCTGAATTTTTCCGGGCTTCAAACACTCGCAAGTGCTTGATTCTTAAGGCTTAAAGTGGTGGGTTCTGAGAGATTCGAACTCTCGACCTACGGATTAAGAGTCCGCTGCTCTACCAGCTGAGCTAAGAACCCACTTTTGACTAAACGTTGTTGTGGTGGAGAGGAGGAGGATCGAA